>LNAP01000724.1_pt1 | contig 36396 bp, 40 predicted proteins | sample 602601 | NCBI WGS metagenome assembly LNAP01 (sample SAMN02440304, study PRJNA202911) | soil metagenome | biome: Subtropical and temperate rainforests or woodlands; isolation source: soil samples (1 kg each in a 20% v/v slurry with milli Q water) were... ... | reverse complement strand
GCGCAAAGCAAATGGGTGAAGCGATTCCATTCGGACAGCCGATCCTAGTTGGCCACCATAGCGAAGGCCGAGACCGCAATTACCGGCAGCGGATCCATAACACGTACGGCAAAGCCTTTGATCTGCAAAAGAAGGCTGACCATTATGTGAAGAAGGCGGCTGCTGTAGGCGATGGGGGAGTATCCAGCGATGACCCGGATGCAATAGCAAAACTCATGCGCCAGGTAGAGCAACTCACAGCGCATCAGGAGCATATGAAGAAGATCAACCAGATGATCCGTAAGCATAAGGGAGATTCAGAGGGCCAACGGCGTGCTTTGGTTGAGCTTGGGTACTCGGAAGAAAGCGCACAGAAGCTGATCACACCGGACTATGCCGGGCGTTTAGGCTTCCCAGCTTATGCGTTGACTAACAATAACGCGAATATTCGCCGTATTCAGCAACGAATCAAACAATTACAGGCCAACCAGGAGCGTGAGCCAATACGCATACAGGGGACGGGGTATGCATACGCTGAAGACGTGGAAGAGAATCGTGTGATGTTTATGTTCGAAGGTAAACCGGAAAAAGCCACCCGTGAAATTCTAAAACGCCATGGTTTTCGGTGGAGCCCAACCCGTGGCGCGTGGGTGCGTCAATTGAACAACGCCGCCATTTGGCAGGCAAAAGCCGTCATGCAGCTTTTGAACGGCTCGACCGATAACTAAACCGAAGCCCCAGGCCGCTTTATCGGCCTGGGAAATTTGTCGGCCAGCACGCCGAACCACTACCAGGAGCAACAACATGGCATCAGTCAACAAAGTCATCATTATCGGCAACTTGGGCCGTGGTCCAGAGATCCGCTATAGCGCGGATGGAGTCGGGATCTGCACCATTTCCGTTGCAACATCGACAAACTGGAAAGACAAGGCGACAGGCGAGAAACGAGAAGAAACCGAATGGCATCGGATTGTGTTCTATAACCGCTTGGCAGAAATCGCCGGAGAATACTTGCGCCAGGGTAGTGCGGTCTATATAGAAGGGCGCTTGAAAACCAGAAAATGGCAGGATAAGGAAACTGGCGCTGACCGCTACAGTACCGAGATCGTAGCCGAGGAAATGCAGATGCTCGGGGGCCGTGGTGCAGACGGCCAGGCCCCTTCAGCTAAGCCTGCAGCCCGTAAGGCGGCAGCAGCCCCTGCATCTACGGCTGGTGGTGCTGTCGTGGCCGATGATATTCCGTTCAATCTGGCAGGTGCAGGACGCAGCTGGCTTTGCATGTAAGAAGGACTGCCCCGGCTTTTGCTGGGGCATCCATTAAGACGGGAGAACAGAATGCCAGCCGAACCACGAAACGATTGGGAAAGCGCTGTATATGATTTGCTCAGTGAGCAGGGCAACATGACATGGTCAGATGCTCAGGCGATGATAGAGGCACAGGAAGTACAGAGTGACGACGTCCTGGCGTCTGCCTGGGACGACGGAATGACAGTGTCTCAGACCGTAAAGCTATCGTTAAAAATGTCGGAGTAGCTACCACAGCGCCTGTTGGGTGATGGCGTTTGCACCGCCCAGCGAAGGCACCTCGACAGGCTTGGCATCGAAAATATCTTCCGGTGCCAAGCGCAAGAGGCTGCTAGCCTCCTCGACTGAGCCTGTCAGCCAACAATCGACATCACTCACTCCGATTGGAATGACTGAGCGCTTGTCTTGGGCAGTGGCTGACTTCGTCGGGTCAGGCTTGTGCATCCGACGCATCAACGGATGTGCATCGGCGTTGATCGTGAGCATCGTGTAGCTTTCCAATACTTCGCCCGTTGCCGGATCGGTCCAGGTGTTCCACAGACCAGCCAAGCCCCAAGGGGCACCGTCTGACCGTCGGAATTGCCACCACACGTTGCGGCCAGTTTCCCAGCAAGGCTCGTCGAAAGACATCGCCGGGATAATACAGCGTTGGCCGAGCTGCCAGGGTTGGCGATAGCTTGCCTTGCTGGTCAACTCTTCTGAACGAGCGTTATTTGTCTGATATGGCAGCTTCGCCGACTTGGCAAAGTGCGGAATAAGCGCCCACTGGCCGACTACCAGATCACGCCCGATATCGTGTGCCCGGACAAATGGGCCGGCGGCACGAGGGTGAACGGCAGCCTCCCACCATCGAGGCTGGTTCCGGTTTCCAATATGCCAAAACCTCTCAATTTCGGCCCGGCTCGGTGTCACATAGCGATTGCACATGCTTTATTGTGACAGAACCCATGCCTCGGATATCAACTGAGCAAGTTTGGTGTCCCATCTTCGATGGGTCCCTGACTGATGACGTTGCCAGATCTTCGATCTGGCTGGCACTTATAAATCCCCCAATTCGCTGTCGCTCATTTGTGGCCTTAAAAGTGCCACACAAGACGCACCCCTGACGGGGTGAGGAAGGATCTTATTTATCAAATGCTTGCAGGAAAACGGTCACGTGCGCCGTCGTAGGACAGACAGAGCAACAAACTGGTGTAAGGCTTTGATATGGCGGGGAGGGTTGAGGCTACGGTCGTGGCCTTCTGGTGCGTAGACGGGGTGGCGACCATATGGCCCCAACACTATGACTACAAATCGACAGCTTTCCTTCTGCACTGTGACAGCATCAAAGCTGCATGAGCGCCACGCCATGATTGCATATGGGCTGTGATGGGATTACATGATCGCCGCAATAGATCTACTAGAGGGCTGCGTCCTGGGACTGAGCGCGTTCCATCAATTCTTCTGGACAGATTCATTACGACGTATGGGCAGGCGGGATAACGTGTAGGCGGTCATCGAACACCTCCTTTTCCTCACCCGGCGCAGCAGGACAAGCGCGATACGTCCTTGCTGAAAGTCTGCGCCGCGAGTTTCAGCCCTTCGACCATCGTGAGATACGGGAACAACTGGTCGGCCAGCTCCTGCACGGTCATCCGGTGGCGGATCGCCAACGCGGCCGTCTGGATCAGTTCGCCCGCTTCTGGAGCCACCGCCTGCACCCCGATCAACCGCCCCGAGCCGGCCTCCACCACAAGCTTGATGAAGCCGCGCGTGTCGAAGTTGGCGAGCGCACGCGGCACGTTGTCGAGGGTGAGTGTGCGGCTGTCGGTCTCGATACCGTGGTGGTGCGCTTGCGCCTCGCTGTAGCCCACAGTCGCCACCTGCGGATCGGTGAACACCACCGTTGGCATCGTCGTCAGGTCCAGCTCAGCATTGCCGCCGATCATGTTGACCGCTGCGCGCGTGCCGGCCGCCGCCGCTACATAGACGAACTGCGGCTGGTCGGTGCAGTCGCCGGCCGCATAGATGTGCGGCGCGCTGGTGCGCATGGTGCGGTCGATGACGATGGCCCCTTGCGTGTTCACCTCGATGCCCGTCGCTTCGAGGTTCAAGTTGCCGGTGTTCGGTGCGCGACCCGTGGCGATGAGCAGCTTGTCGGCGTGCAACTCACCATGCCCGGTGGTAAGCACGAATTCCCCGTCCGCGTAGGCGACCTGGCTCGCCTGGGTGTGCTCCAGCACCTCGATGCCCTCGGCACGGAAGGCGTTTGCTAAGGCTTCGCCAATGGCCGGGTCTTCGCGGAAGAATAGCGTGCTGCGCGCCAGAATCGTGACCTGGCTGCCTAGTCGTGCAAAGGCTTGTGCTAACTCCACCGCCACCACCGACGAGCCGATGACGGCCAACCGCTCGGGGATCGTATCGCTCGCCAGCGCCTCGGTAGACGTCCAGTACGGCGTGTCCTTCAAGCGGGGGATCGGCGGGATCGCTGGACCCGCGCCGGTAGCGATCAGGCAACTGTCGAAGGTCACTTCGCGCGTGCTGCCGTCATCGGTTGCCACGGTTAGTGTACGCCCGTCCTTGAACCGAGCTTCGCCCGCTAGCTGCGTGATGGCCGGGGTGCTCGCTAGGATGCCTTCGTACTTGGCGTGGCGCAGTTCTTCGACTCGGCCTTGTTGCTGGGCCAGTAGACGCTCGCGCAGTACGGCAGGCGCTACGGCAGGCAGACCTTCATCGAATGGGCTTTCGCGACGCAGGTGGGCGATATGCGCGGCCCGGATCATGATCTTGGAGGGCACGCAGCCCACATTGACGCAGGTGCCGCCAATGGTGCCGCGCTCGATCAGCGTCACGCGCGCCCCACGCTCCACAGCTTTCAATGCTGCCGCCATCGCCGCGCCGCCGCTGCCGATTACGGTCACGTGCAGTGCTTGCTCACTGCCTTCATGCTTCGTTTCTCCACCGAGCCGGCCCAGCGCCTTGTTCAGCAGGCCGGTAGGCTTGTTCGGCATATCGGCAATCCGTGCGCGATAGCCGAGCGTGGCCACTGCGCCAACCAGCGTGGCCACGCTCACGCCTGCGTCCGCCTCAATGTCGGCTTGCCGTTGCGCATAGGACACCGAGGCCGAGCGTACGCCGGACACGTTCTTCAAAGCCTCCTGGACGTGCTCGGCGCATGACGTGCAGGCCATGCCTTCGATGTGAAGAGATGCGGTTTCGGTCATAGCCATCCCTACTGTTTGGCGCTGGAGGGATAGCCAGCGTCCTTGGTCGCTTCAACCAGAGCCTGTACGTTGGTCTTGCTGTCATCATAGGTGACACTGACTAGCTTGTGCGCCTCGTCGATGCCAATCTTCTCCACGCCAGGTATGCGGTTGAGTGCAGTGCGCACAGTGATCGGGCAAGCGCCGCATGTCATGCCTGGAATGGACAGCGTTACCAACTTATCGGCCGCCCAAGCCGGGGAGGAAAGCGCAGTGGCAATGGCGAACAGGACAGTGAGTTTTCTCATGAGGATTTCCTTTCAATAGAACAGCGGCAGGACGTAGGGGAAAACGAGGGCCACCAGGACCAGGGTGGACACGATCCAGAAAATCACCTTGTAGGCTGTCCGGACTTGGGGTGAGGCGCAAACGTCGCCGGGCTTGCAGGCATGGGGCGGTCGGAAGATGCTGCGCCCGGCGAAGAACAGCGCGATGAGCGCTACGACGATGAAGATTGGCCGGTACGGCTCCAGCACGGTCAGGTTGCCAATCCATGCGCCCGAGAAGCCGAGAGCGACCAAGACGAGCGGGCCGAGGCAGCACGTTGAGGCCAAGATGGTCGCGAGACCGCCAGCGGCCAACGCGCCGCGACCGCTCTTGGGTTCCGACATAAGGTTTTCCTTCCGAGTCTTCGCTTGATGCTGTAATGTTACTTCCGTAGTCAACTACGGAGTCAAGGCCGTGCAGAGCGCTCAAGAGAATCTAACCATTGGTGCCTTCGCCAAGGCAGCCGGGGTCAATGTAGAGACAATCCGCTTTTATCAACGCAAGGGTTTGCTGTCCCAGCCAGAGCGGCCTTATGGGAGGATCCGCCGCTACGGGCAGGCGGACGTGGCGCGGGTGACGTTCGTGAAATCAGCCCAGCGCTTAGGATTCAGCCTGGATGAGGTTGGCCAGCTCCTGAAACTGGAGGATGGCACCCATTGCAGCGAGGCGGCCGAACTGGCCGCCCACCGGCTGGCCGATGTGCGCGCACGCATGGCGGACCTCACGCGAATGGAAGCAGCGCTGTCGAAGTTAGTGAGCGAGTGCAGTGCGCACCACGGCAATGTTTCCTGCCCGTTGATTGCAGCGTTGCACTGCTGCTAGGTCAAAGCTGTCGCGCGCCTTAGCGTACGATTTTTTTTTCGATTTCTGAGACGCCTCCAGATAGGGCACAGGTGCCTGAACTGATGGGCGATCTTGGAAATCATGCAATGTCCAACTCGGATTCCGCTTTCAGGGGCGCTGTGCCAAGCTCGTTCTTTCCTTGCTCCAGCTCATGTGCCGCCATCTGCTGCAGGTCATGAGCTAAGCCTTTATATGTCAGGCGATCCACGCGTTGGGGCAGCTTGGATGCATCATCTGTAAATGCCACAATTTCGTGCCGCTCACGAGAAATGCTGACATAGTAGGTGTCCTGGGCGGTCGTGCGGCTGAAACTTTCAGCGTTGTAAAGCACCCGGTCGCAGGTCAAACCCTGGGCGCTATGCGCGGTGGTGGTGTACGCATAGTCCATGTGTAGCGGTCGATCTGTGGATAGCTGCACGCGGCGACCGTTGGTTTCGATGGTGACGCTGCTTGCATCAATCGCCGCGACTTTCGCCAATTGGCCGTTGACTAGGTCGTTCTGGGCATCGTTGCGTGTGATGCGGACATGGTCGCCCACAGACAGCTCTGCCCGGCTCAGGTGGTAGACCGATAGCTTGGACATGGTTTTCGGGATGATCTCTATGGGTTCGGCATGGGTTGGGCTGGGCTTGAGCGGTTCCACGGTGATGCGGTCATGGCGCGTGCTGCTGGTGACACTGTACAGCTCGCCGCGTTTCAGACCGCACTGGTAATCCCGTTCCGGAACGACAATGTCGCCAACGGTGTAATACCGGGCGACACTGCGCTCTGCGCGAGTGGTGTCATGGCGAGTCAGCAGTTGGCATCGGTACCCTTTTCCTTCCAGGCCGAGCAGGGCGTGGATCCGTTCATTGATGGCTACGCGAGACGAGTTGGTTCCAGTCACCACGATGGTGCCCGCTTGGTCTGCCGCTGGAAGCTGTACATAGGCTTGGGCAATAGCTTCATATCGTGCGGAACTGTCCCGGCTTTTGTGGCCATGCTCGTCAGTAGTGAATTGATCCGGGATGCTAAGCACCTGATCTAGGAGCGGTAGGGATCGGCTGGCTTGGCCTTCGGCGGCGAGCTGCACTGCTTGGCGTAGCCGTTCAGAGCGTTGTCGCTGGATGTCCGCCATCAATACGGTTTTCATGCCGCTTTCCTGAAGCATGGCAAACGCGCGGCCTGCCTCGATGGCCTTGGTCTGGGCGGTGTCGCCCAGCAAGACTACTTTAGCGCCTGTTGGTTGAATGAGTGCCAGCAGCTTGTCCATCTGGCGCACGGGCACGACCCCAGCTTCGTCAATCACTACGACGGTTTTCGGCCCCAGGGTGTTGATGAAGGGGCGTTTGTCAGACGCAGAAAGTACCGATGCAATCGTGTTGGCCGGTATGCCATCTTCGCGCAGATTACGAACCATGTTCCCGTAGGGGGCTAGGGATGCCATGGCATGACCCTGTTGTTGCAGGATGGCTTGTGCATTTTGCAGAGCGAAGGATTTACCCGTGCCAGCCAGGCCCTGGATACCGGTGATTTGATCGGAGCCGGTCGTGATCAACATGACGGCCTCGCGCTGGCCTGGCGTCAGGCGTGTGTCCAGGCTGCTTTCGGCACTGGTGTCGGTAATTGTGGCGTGCCAGGCACAGCGGCCAGCATGTTCGGCGGCCATTATTCTGAATTCAACCTCAAAGGCCTTTCGGGTTGCATAGCGTGGGCTTTCCATCAACAGGCGTCCTTCGGCAATGGCCTGATCAACTAGTTGCAGGGCGGTGTCCTGAGGCAGGCCGCGCAGACGTATGACTTCTGCAGCCCAGCCTTCGCGCGTCAAAGGAAGGTCTTGCATGTCTAGAGTGCTGCGGTAGTGCGGTGCTTCCCGGATCAATGCGCCGGACGCCACACGTTCCTGGATCGCTGCCTGAATGGCTGTGATATCCGTATGGCCACCGGCATGGCGAACGGCGTTTTGCAGCAAATCCGCCAGAGGCATGACGGATTCCCTTTCGGCCAGATGTTGGATCGACCAGTTCAGTGAGGCTTGAGCCACCAAATCGGATCGATGCTCCAATTCCTGTGTCGGCTGGATATCCGCTTGTTGGTTGGCATGGTCAAACTGCATCCCGATAGCTGTAGCGGCGTCACGCCATTGCCGATACAGTTCCGTTCGATTGAGTTCCTGTGTCTTCGCCTGGCGGTGGGCTAGAGTGATGCCTTGACGTAGGGCGTGAGGGGCGGCTTCACGACTGGTGCCACGTGCAGATAGTTCAGCCGTGATGCCGGCGCTGCGTTTACTGAAAAACTCGATCTGCTCACGGCTGATGTGGGCCAGTTCGATATGGTTCTTTTCATGGCGGACTGCATACCCCAGCGCACGCACATTGCGTTCCAGCTCTGCCTGGTAGATTGAGTCCGTCACGCGCAGCAGCTTGAAGATTTCTTCATTGGACAACGCTACCCAACTGCCGTCGACCCGCTGAGTCAAATTCATCAGTAGGGCGTGAATGTGCAGATGAGGATCGGGGGCAGCGCCTTCGGTGGGGCGTGCGGTTTCGTGGCGGAACTTGGCAATAATGAGATTGCCTGTGTGTTCTACCCTTGACTTGCCGTTTTCCTTGCGACGGCCCATGGTTAGGTGCTGTTCGACATAGACGAGAGCCGAGGCGACCGCTTTATCGTTGGCGTGAATCAGGCGTTCGTCGCCACCGATCAAGGCCTGCAGGGTGATGCTTTTAGGTGCGCCGAAGGTCAGATCGAGGGCGGCGCGAGCTTTGGCATCTTTGCGGATTGACCTGCCGGCTGCGACGCCACGGCCAAAATCGCCCTGCAGCATGGCTTTGAAGCGTTGAGGGTCGATTTCACCGATGGCCCCCAGACGTCGAGCGCCTTCGCCTTGCCACGTGGCGGCGTTGCCGTCACGGCTGTAGTAATCATCGGCTTGATCGGCGTAGTAGTGGGTTGCAAGGGACGCGCGGGCGCGATAGATCTGGCTGTGCGAGATCATGTGAGCTCCAGGCAAGGGTGGTGGCGAGAAATTGGCCAGCAGGGCACTAACCCTTACCAGTGCTAGCTCTTGAAGGTAAGGAGGAAGGGTTTACACAAGTTTATCCACAGATTATGTGGATAAGTGGCGGGGCAACTAATCGTGATCGATTAGTCCATTAGATGGTGTTGTTGTGGAAGTAGCAGCATTTAGCACTCTTCCCGACTCTTGAAACGCCATCGCAGTCGCCCCAAACTCCCTGAACGGCAACCTCACCCTCGCAATCGGAAAATCCCCTGCCAAGGCAACATACCCGCCCAGCGACGGCAGTGCCTGTATCTGTGCAGCGGTCACCACGTCTTCTGTCGTCCGATCCATGTTGTCCGACGTATTCCGATGATCCACACTGCGACTGATGCTGTACTTAGGCCGTTCGACCTCGTGCTTTCCGAGGCTTTCACTCATATCCTTTGCCGTTTGCGGGTCGGTACGGGAGCCGCCCAGCACAGCCAGGTTGCGAAAGCTCGCCCGGATAGTGGTGGACATGGTGCGCCCGTAGATATGTTCCAACTGCGACGTACTCTGCAAACCCGCCACAATACGCAGGCCATTTTTCCGACCCTTGGTCAGGCCCGCTTCCAGTGACGGCAGGGCTTCCAGGCTAGCCAGCTCATCAATGAACAACCACCAGCGTCGGTGGGTGCCTTCAGGCATGGATAAGATGGACGTAATGAACACGTCAGCCCATGACGACACCAGCGGCTTCATGGAACTCATCATGTCTTCGCGCCAGTTGATGTATAGGTTTCCACCGTCAGGCTTAGCCAACCAGTCTCGAATGGAGAACCGCCCAGGCTTCATGCCGGTGTGCTCGGACAGCTTGTTCGATAGCACGAAGCGGGCAGAAGACAGGGCTTTGCTGGCTTCGCTGGAGCCAACAAAAAGGGATTCGGCCAGCGTGCCTTCCAAGAATTGCTTCAAGACCTTGGGGTCTTCGATGGTACATAGCCGGAACAGATCCATGACACTTGCCCCGTCGCCCTGCAGCTGGTGGAGTTTCTTGGCAGTCTCGCGTAACAGCAGGCGACCGAAGTCGTTCCATTCTTCGGCGTTCTTATCCTGGCTCATGGGAACCATGGAATGGGCCAGCCGCTTCCAGTCGTAGTCGGCACGAACTTCATTGAAGAACGACCAACCCTGGCTGCGGGCATCGTAGGGGTTGAGGATCACGTCATTAGGCTGCCAAAACTTGCTCAGTAGGTCGCCATTGGGGTCGATCACGATCATCCGATCGTTGCGCTCTGGCGTTCGGCCGGGCAAGCGGTTGTTCATGCTGTGCCTTGAGCGATTCAGCACAGAAGCGGCCATGTTGCGCAACAACACCGATTTACCGGAACCTGTAGCGCCGCTGATGAGCAAATGCAGGTTCTCGTTGGCGGTCGGCATAGGGATGCCGCCCACGTCGATCTGCTGTTTGCCGCGCTCTGCGCACTGGCGTGCTAGGCTTTTTGCCGAGGTGGTTCGGGTGCCACGCACAAAGCGCTTGTAGGCAGCTCCCTCAAATCCTTCAGTTTTGGCGGTGCGCCCGATAATCAGGATGAGCATGAGCGACAGGGCCAGGCCGACGCCAAGCGCTCCGTAGAGCAAGGGATATTGAGGCGTCAAAACGACGAAATGCCGGAAGGTTCGGGCATTCCAGTCTCGCCAGTGCATGCGGCTGCCCCAGGTGGCAGCGGCCATCCAGGCACCAGTAGGGAGGAGGGCCAAAGAGAAGGCGGCGATGCGCCGCCGGGTAATGGGCGAGATTAGGGTGGACATAAGTGCCGATCCTCAAGAAATCAAAATCTGGCCCAGAGTCAGGCCAGCCAGTAAGCCTCCTAAAATGCCGGCTGCGCCGCCCACGACCAAGGCAATGAGTGCCATGCGACGTGCGGATCGGTGGGCGATGCTGGCGTACTGGGCGGCATCCCGGGACAACTGATTCAGCCGGCTGTCGGTGTCATCCAGCATGGTCTGGATGGCGTGCTGGGCCTGCTGATTGATGGGTTTGGCTGCCGCTTCCATCGTGGCGGTGAGATGGCGGCCAAGTTGCTGAGGCAAGACTTGCTGCGCTTCGCCCATGGACTGCATCTGCTTCTGGACCGCATCCAGACTTTGTGTGGCGCTTTCCAGTCGGTCCACGAGGCCTGCGACTTCACCCAATGCCTCGTGGTACAGCAAATCCAGCTTGGTACGCGCGCCACTGGAATTCGAGTGTGATTCCATAGTGGCCAGCTCAGGAAAACAGCGCGGTGAAAGCTGCGTTCATTTGCCGGTCCACTGGCTTGGCCAGCGCACGCAGGGCGTGTCGGTTGCTCAACTGCGAAATGCGAACATGGTCTTCAGGATCGGCAGCGCGAAGCAGGGCGCGGTAGTCCGTCTGGTCAGCCAGTACGTCGGCAATCGTGGTGCGTTGGTCTGCGAGCAACTCGAAGACTTCGTTTTCGTAAATGGCGGCCCGGGGGTTGGCCTGCACTTCACCTGTTTTGGCGGCATAGGCCAGGATCGAGGGAAATTCATCCTGCACGCTGGTATCGACACGATTGAAAAGGATCCGCACCCGCTCTGGATCGACGCCCAGTTCAGCCAGGGCTGCCACGGTTTTGATGGTCTCGCGCTGGGCCTTGCCGGTATTGATGACAGGCAGTACGAAGTAATTCATTTCCTCGTGCGCGCCTTCGTAGCGCATCATGTGCGTCAGAAAATCCTCGATGTTGCTGGCGCCCACATCGACAATCGCATCGTCGCGGGTGAGTAGTTCCCGGAACAGTCGGCCAAAGTGTTCCCCGCGTAGCTGATCGACATTCAGGCCCAGGTCAGCGCCCGTTTCGTTGGTGGATTCCACTGCAAAAATCTGTGCGCTGTTCATACGTGGCGCCAGAAGGTGAGAGGCGGCAACTGTCTTGCCAACGGAGCCGGTGTAGTTCAGGACGGCGACTTTCATGGTTCATTCCTTTTGGTGGGGTTGCTGTCAGCAGGTTGAGTACGATTGGCCAAGCCCTCACGGCGCAAAGCCTCCAGGTCTATCTGCATGTCGCGAATCTTGCGCAAATCGCCGGGTGTCTGAATGTCGCGCGGTCGGCCCTGGATAGCATCAAGTGCCGGAGGATGTGAGGGTGGTTTCACTGCAGAGACTGGAGGCCTGGCTGCTGGTCGCTGGGCTTTGCGCCAGCGGTACAGCGTGATGGCGTAGGTGCTGCGTTGTACAGTCAGGCCTGCGGCGGCCAGATCATCCAGCACGGCAGCATGTGGGACGCCGGTAGCCAGCTCAGTTTCGATCAAGGGAAACAGGGCGCGCAGCTGCGCAGCGATGCTGATGCGAGGATCCAGGGCCGCAAGTGTGGTTCGGTAGCGCGTTACGGATGGAGATTCATTCATGGTTTTCCAGGAGTTGGGGTGAACACGGTGTCGCTCAGCGCGACAGCTCGAGAAAGACCTTGGCCTGTTTGCCTGCCAGCCAGGTGCAGCCTGCAGCAAGCGCTTCGTCATAGGCAGATTGTTCGTCAGCGAACCGAACCGACTTGCCTTGTGCGGAGAACTGTCCGCCGCCGACTTCCTGACCGTCATCGAGCAGGCGCAGGGTGTAGGCGCCGATCTCGGAGTGGTGGGGGATGATCTCGAAGGAGAACCGCCGCGAAGCCTGAGTCGCTTCAGTATGAAATTGCCTGGCCACCTCGCAGAGGCGGGCCGCCCAGTCCGGACCGATGCGATCCAAGGCTTCAGCGATGCTGTAGCCTCGCTCACGGAGCCAGTCGCTGCGATCCAGCGCAAGGGCAGCCGTCAGGGCTTCGCCCAGGCTCATAGTGCCAATGCCGTAGTGAGCGGCTTGCTGAACGATGTCGAGCATGCGGGTGTCGATGTTCGCGTGCATGAAGTCTCCTTTGCCCTATGGCTTGAAGGGCAGTGATGGGGATGAAAGAGGGAAGTGCCCGAAAGGGCGGATGTGGTCCGTTGCTGACCGATGCAGCCGCTGTGCGGCTGCCCAGCGTGATGATATAAGACGGTCTGAGCCGTGCAGGCGGGGGCGGTGCATATCGGGCAGGCCGACTTATTCACAGGCCTGGTTGGTAGAAGTAAGGTAGAAATAAGGTAGAAGGCGTATCGATGGCTGGAAAGGACCTGTTTACGCGGGTTTCCAGAAATTATTTGCGATGCTATGACGATAAAGCGCGATGCTGTGACGAGAAGCCGCGATCTTATGACGACGTCGGTGCGATGCTATGACGACGGTAAGAACCACTTATCCACAACCTGTAAAAGACCCTGGAATCGGATGTTTCTGTAAGTCGGGCGCGATGTTATGACGATTGGAAATCTAGCGATCCAGACGTATCCAGACGGCTTGCTCGTGGCCCCGGGTGGCGGTTTCTATGCGTGGCTTTGTAATGACCTCCAGTTCTTCCAATTCCGTCAGGCTGCGCTCCAAACTCGTCCGAAAATCACGCATGCGACCGGTGTATTGGGCGCGCTGCTTGAGAATGTCCAGGCTGTACTTTTGCTGGATGTCGGCGGATGTGCCGATCAGGCGCTGCAGGCTTTTGGACAGGTCGTGTCGCATTTGCAGGCGCTTGGCCCAGTCCACCAGGGCATATTCCCGATTGCCGAAGATTTGTGCCCAACGAGGATCGGCGTACAGGGTATAGCTTCCGGTTGGTTCGTGGTAATCAAAGCCGCCCAGCATGGCGAGGACTCGGGTAGAAGGATGTCTGCCGTAGCTGTATTTGACTGAGCCATCCTTTCTGCGGGCCTCAATGCATAGGGTGAAGCGGGCCAAGTCTTTCATGCCTTCATGCAGCCATTCATAGGCGCTGCCACCTGTGGGTCTGCCCATGCCGCGCAGGAAATCCGCTCGGTTGATAACTGGCGCTTCGCCCAACAGGGCCGTGGTCTGCAAGTACATGGCGTGCATCCAGATGTCGGCGTGGTCTTCGCTCAACTGCTTGCCGGATCCTTTAAGCAGGATGTTGCTGCCTTCCAGAAAAACGGTGTCATCGTGCAGAGTGCGCCAGCCCCGACGAACCGGCGCAAAAATGGCGCTTCGGGCGATGTAGTTGGGGATGGCTCTGGCCGTTTCATTGATACCCGGCAGCATGAATGGGGTCGGGGTTGAGGCCTGCTTTTCTGCGGCGGCGGCCAAGGCCTGGGTAGCCTTTTGCTGAGCCCGTTGCATAGCTGCTGACAGGCGCAGTAGATTAGTGGCCTGGTGAAACGGCAGGCGTGTGGATGAGGTCATGGGTAAAGCTCCAGACGAGCCCATACAAGGCCTGCCCGGAACGTGTGCAGCGCCTCACACGGGGTTCAGGGGTAGATGCGACCGGGCAAAGCGATGGCTGGCCGCAAGGATGAATATGGATGCCCGTCAGGGCGTAGTTAGCTGCGGTTCAGCCGTTGACTTGTCGCCTGGGTTCAAACCAAAGTTCTTTAAGCCGAAACCGCTCGAAATGCAACACGATGTCTACGGTCTGACGTAGAAAGGCCTGGATGGTTGGCAGATCGAGGTTGCCGCCCGTGGGTGATTGCTTGATGAGCATCGCCAGGCGGTCAAAGGTATCGGCGGCCCCATTGGCGTGCGTGGTGGTGACTGACCCCGGATGGCCGGTATTCAACGCCGCCAAGTAATCCCAGGTTTCAGGGCCGCGCAGTTCGGCAAGGAATATCCGGTCTGGCGACAAGCGCATGCAGGCGGCCAGGCTTTCGGTGGCTGACACGCGACCGCGTGTGCCGCCATACATCAGATGAATACGGTTTTTGTGCCGAGGCAGAATGAGTTCATGAACGTCCTCAATGGTGACCAGGCGTTCATCGACGGGCACCCGGTCGATCAGCGATCTCGCAAAGGTGGTTTTGCCGGATCCTGTTGCGCCGGAGATGACCAGATTCTTGCGGGCCTGAATGGCTGCGAGAAGAAATCCGCGAATGTCACCTGCATCCTTCAGGGCCATCAGTTCTTGATCTGTTTTCGAAAGACCGTCCGAAGTATATTGGGCGGCGGCGTCGTGAGTGGCCTCAAAAGCGCCTTGAGCGTGCAACTCCTCCAGGGAAAGAGCCACCTGGGCGTGCTTGCGGATATTGATGGCCAGCGTGCCGTCAATGCAGGCGGGGGGCAGCACAATCTGGCCGCGCTCACCGTCGGGCAGGACAACAGATTGAATCGGACCGCGCGCCATGTGGTTATACGCTGCTAGCGCGGTGGCCAGAGCTTCCAGGTGCGGGTAGGAAAGCTGAAGGCATTCGTGAAGCTGCCAGGCACCGCGTGTACGGGTGTAAATCTCACCGGCCCGCACGATGGCAATTTCAGTGACGCTAGGGTCTTCCAGGTGTTTGGACAAGGGCCGTAGAAAGGTGCGAACGGCAATGGATCGATCAAAGGGAATCGGTTCAGGGGATGGGTTCAAGCTCATAGACGTGGCTGAAATCCAGATCGCGGGCGACCATGATGCCGATACGCTCGCCCTGGTTCTTGTAAAGAGTGGGAGGAATGTCCAGGGACTTTTCCAATATCTTTGCAACCGCTTCTTGTCCGCCTTCGGCGGTGTTGTCAAAGCGGATGTTGTTGCTGCCCGATTGCCCTTGATTGGATGCCCAGTTACCGAAGTCGCCCACCAGAGAAAGAAGGATGGCGTTGCCAAAGCGTTCCCAGAAGTGGTTGTCGATATGTCCGCCCAATCCCGCTTCGCCCAGCGGGCCTGTACCGGGCGAACTCAAATTCACGATGACGCCGGTAGGCGTTTCCAGCCGGTTCCATGTCACAAAGGCGCGGGCCTGGCCCTGCTGTATGCCTCCAGACTGATAACCCGTGAATTTGGTGCCGGCATCAATGAGCTTGACCTTGCCGTTGGCGCTCATGACATCGTGCGTGGCCAGACACGTCAGAAGCCCGGACTGGGTGCTGACCAGTTTTGTCTGCAGGGTGCAGTCGATCATGGTGCCTTGCGTGAGAAGGAAGTTGCGGTCACCCAGTTGCCCAGCCACTGATGGGGCCAGCTCCAGCGGTCGCAGCTTGTCGGCCAGAGGGCCAGCATCGCTATAAGGGCCTTGGGGGCCATTTGACTGGCTTGGGGTTGTGCCGCTTGCGTCTGCACCACCGGCCTGTAGCGGACTGGCCAGCCGACGCTGGGTAAGTTCGTCGACAGGAGGCGGGGCTGCGGGCATGGGTGGCGAGATGTTGTAGCTGGGCACCACCGTTGGCTCGGGCGTCGGAGGCGGCAGTGCTGGAGGTGGCGTGGGGCGCTCTACCTTGGGAGCTTTGAGGCGATTGGTGATGCCGCTTTGATCGGCTTCCAGGCCGTTATCGGCTTTTGCTGCTGACTCGCGGCTCCAGACCTTCATGAGCACACCGACAGCCACTGCCACAGCGATCAGGATGGTGAGCCACAGAAATGCGCGGGCACCGCGCGGGGCGCTGCGCCCGGTTGCTTCCAGGTTCAGCGTTTCCCTTTCCAGGTTCGCGTCTTTTGGATTCCCCTCTTGCGAGGCTCGTACCTGTGCCTGGTCTTGTTCCTTTTCCGTCATGGGGAATTCCTTTCTTGCGTGGCTTCGCGTATGCGGATGGTGGGCACAGGTGCCGCAGCGGGCGATTGCGGACTCGCAGTGCCTTTGATGCTGCGTCTGACTGCTGGTGATGCCGTCCCGGTATGTGCTGGCATGGGTGTGGTGCCGTAGGCGCCGTTGTGAATCGCCAGCACTTGGTCGCCCAGGCGCAGATGCCATAAGGCAGACGTGCGATGAAGCACCATGGTGCGTTCATCTGCCATGTGGTGATTGGTGATGACTTCCTGGCCGTCTGGCGTGACGCGGTACACGGTCGGGATGTCGGCTTGCGGCGCAAACTGCAGCCAGGTCTGACGGCCATCATCCCAGGCGTGTACTGGCGCGATGGCCGCATCGCCGCTGCGGGTGTAGGCCTGCCAGTTCATGTTAGTGCTAACGGCTTGTAAGGATCGTTCAATCGCAGCCTCTTGTGCGGCCTGAGTTCGTTGCCTGGCTTCAACCTCTGGGTAGCGGATCACGAGTTTGTACAAGGCGGCTGAATTGCGGTTGTCGCTGTACGAGAGCCTGAAGCTGTAATCGCGTCGGTCAGTGACGACGATGAGGTTGGTGTTGGCGTCCTCTGCCGTGGGTTTGAAGAACAGATGATTGTTCTTGTAGGTAAATGCATAGGCTTGGCTGTCGCCAAAGACGTGGTAGACATAGCGCTCACCGGGCTCCAGCACGATATGGGTGGCCACGCCGATCACGGCGTTGAGCTGGATGACATTGGCGTCGTTGTAATTGACATAGCGTACGCGGTGGTCGAGCCGCGAAGAACGAGGGGTCTCCAACGCCAGGGCGCTGGCGGGTATGGCCAGACCAAGAAACAACGCCAGCGCCTGCCGACTGGGGAAATGTTTAAACATAAGAATTCCTTCAGATCCTTGTCGGTGTCAGCGCGACAGATCGGCAGCCAGGTCATAGCGCATGACCTGAAAGCCCAGCGGGTTTAGGCGGGCGACCTCTTCGGTGAGCGGCACGTCGGTGTATTGGTAAGCCATGGTGGCAATCAGGTGCTGAGCCTTGGTGATGTTGCCCGTGGTGATTTCCCGCTCTGTCTTGGTAAAGCGCACGATGGCGGCCTGATTGGCGCCCAATGTGATCGAATGAACCTGCACATCGACTGTGCCCTGGGTACCGAGGCGTGTCGTGACGGCGTCCTGCCCTTCGAATCGTGTGCCGTACTGCGTCTGGATGGGTGCAGAGGACAGCAGGGCGCAAGTGTCGAATTGCTCCTGTATCGTCTGCCAACTGTAGCCCTCGCAGTTCAGCACGTAAGTGTTCAGAAAGTACTTGGCGATGCGCTGGCCGTAGTCTTCGAGCGGTTGGCCCAGGCTGCTGACATGTTCGATGGAGCCGGTGGCGCTATCAACGCGGACCACATACATTTCGGGCGGCTGCTTCAAAGGGGTGAGGCCCGCTACGGCGGCGATGGAGGCCAGAGCGATCAGGCCAGCACCGATAGCTACCTGCCAGGCGCGTTTACGGCTACTGACGAGCTCGCCGAGGTGATCGCGTTCCAGGCCGCGCGACTGCTCCAGGTAGGCGGCAACGTCTTCGGATTTGAGAGATGCGGACACTAGTCAAACTCCTTTGAAAAGAGGCGGCGTGGCATTGACCGGTACGCGTGGCGTATCGGCCGGTTGCGGCGGCTGGGGCGCATGAAAGGCGCAGCCAGCCAGCAGCCCGGCCAGCGCGAGGGCGGCAAAGAGGTTTTTCATGGAATGGTTCCTGTCCTGCCGGACTGGCAGAAGGATCGGGATTGAAAGTCGGTTGATTGGCCCGGCGTGGGCCGACAAGCAGATTGCCTATTTGGCGCGCGGGCGCAGCATGCTGCGCAGTCGTAGCATTGAGAACGCCCCTTTGGCCGCGGTACCCACACCGAGCTGAGCGCCGAAGCCGTTGGAGAGGCCGGCGGCGAGGCCTGGGATCATGACCATGACGACAAGGCTGGCGATGCCGACAAGCAGCTGGGCACCGAAGAGTCCGATAATATCCTTGGCTCCGCCATTGATTTGATCGGCAATCATTCGGATGAGCTGGATATTCATCTGCAGCAATAGTCCGAAAATCAGGCCGGCCAATAGCGCCAGAAATACAAAATTCAATGCTTGAGAGACCCAACTGTTGAAGAGTGGTTTGGTGGGTTCAAACAGAGTGGCTGCAATGAAAATGGGACCCGTGGCGACGACGAGCGCCATGCCGACCTTGCAGACCACAACTATCACCATGATGATGCTGCCTACCACGGCAGCATTGACACGTACCATCGTGGCAAGAAGACTGACCAAGACTTCCTTGGTAGATGGGAGAAAGTTGAACCAGGCGTCTTGGCCCTTGCCCATCATGGCGTTTGATGCCTTGCCGGTTTCGTTCTGCAGCTTGTCCACCTCTTGGGCCACGCTGCCGGTACTCAGGGCGATCTGCGTAATATCGTCGGGCAGCGCAATCATGGTTTCGGCGATATCGTTTTGGTACAAGCCTCCCGTACCAAAAATCATTGCGACAATGGCTACAAGAATGGCCTTGCGAAAGAACTCTGTGACGGTCATGCTGCTCTGGCCCTGCATCAGTGCAAACGCGTAGACCACAAATTGAATCGTAAGCCCTACCGTGATGACCGGCATTAGGGCTTCAAATAGCGCTTGCATTGGGCCGTTAACCGCATCGCTCAATGTATTTTCGGTTTGGGTCATCACCCATTGGGCAATGTCGCTAGGGGCTGAAGGCGGGGTTACGGAAGGAGTGGAGCCAGACATGGTACGGCCTTACTCGTTGGAGCCGGCCTTTACGCCAGCAGTATCGTTATCCCCAAACCAGCCACCATATACCCGTTCTGCTCTGGCTTGTAGCAGGTGACGCTCTGCCTCCAGTTGTTGGGAGGCTAGCTGAATGCGAGTTTGCTCGGCCAAGATATTGGCCTGCTCAATCTGGATTCGAGCCTGTAGCTCGGATATCTCTTTGGGGTTAGTCGTCTGATTGATCTTGTCTTGCAGTGCATCCACATTGGCCAGACGTTGGGTCATGGAGTCATAGGCTCGTTGACTCATGGCCTTGGCGGTCGCTTCGATGTTCAACGCCTTCTTTGAAAGTTCTGCACGATCCGCTTCAAAATTTACCGGAGCCATGACCGAGTCGGTAACGCGGCCAACGTCGCCATCCAGGCTTGAGCCGTTTGAGCGATCAAGTAGCCCTTGGGCATTCGAAGGCAGAGCTGAACGCAACTGGTCACGCATGTCAGGACTGCCGACTACATTTCCGAAACCACTGGATTGTGTGAATGCGGCGAGTTGGCTTTTGGCGGTGGCCAGCTGTTCGGTCAGATTCATCAGTTGGTCTCTGGCAGTGAGCAATTGCTCCTGTAACTGCGCAATGGTGGCAGCATCGACCGTAGGGATGCCGCTAGCTTGGACAGGGTTTAAGAAAACGGCGGACAGGACGATGCCCGCCGCAAATGACTTGCAGCGTGTCATGGGAAATACTCCGGAGAATGCGCCTTCAGGCGCGAAGGTCAGGGTTTGGTACTGGCCTGCTTCGCAATGGCTTGGTAATCGGCTTCGGTCGTGCGATGCGCTTTCATCTGGCCCGACACAATGAGGTCAGCGCTTTCATCGTAGGCAACGCGTTTATCACCTACAGCCAGAATGTTGTCTGAATCATCCAGCTTGCCGGGTAGCTTGTGGGTTTGGTAGCCGCCACCAAAAGGGTCCTTGGTGACGAGCACGAAGAGGAAGCTATCGCCGTTTCGGGTGATGTGGATGGCATCAGGGTCATACTTGCTATCAGACTTCCAATACCCAAGAAACTTTTCACCATCTGGTTCAGTCTTGCATCCGGCTACGATGGTCAGCAGCGCAGCGGCGCTAACAGTAGTGATGAAATGTCGTCGATTCATTGGGTGTCCTATGGTGAACGGTTGTTGGGGTGGGCCGGGCTGCGTTTGACTGCCGCCCAGGCATCGGTCACGCTGCAGACGTGCCCAGCCTTTGTAAGCCAGTCGGGCGCTTGTTTATGTTTCAGGATGTACCGGCAAAGTACGCCCATGTCGTCATTCGGAGCAGGGATATGTTGGAGGCTGAATGGATTCATGAGCATAGGTCTGGCCCGTCTTGTTCGAGCTCCTGCTCCTGCCTTAGTACGGCTTGATCAAAGCGGACGCCGACCAAGTCAGCCACCCGTTGATACTCGGCGGAGCCAGGTGGGTGGCCGTTCACTTCGTGGATGTGTAGGCTGTAATATTTTTCTACACCTTGCTCAAAGTAAGCACGATCTTCGCGCGGATACGTGGAACGGAACCAGATGTTCGGGGTCATGCTGGGATCGGTGCTCGATGGTTCGGAAATTCCGTAATCCCGGCTATGGCGCACCAAGTCATCGGCATTGAAGGTGACGCGGTCGAGTTCGATGTCGTGGGTACTGACTCCACCTGCTTCCAGATCTGAAAGTGTCCAGCGTTCGCAGTGGATGGAAACGACAAAAGCGTCACTTGGGGTGTTCGCTTCGGCTTCCGGGCCGGAAAGCCCCAAACGGGCATAGAAGTCCTGATCTTTCGTTGTCTGCAGATCGTCGCGAGCCTGTGCTTGGCGCTGGTTATGTTCATGCGCTGCTAGCTGCTTTTCCCGGTCATGAGTGTCTTGTTTCATAGGCTACCTTCTTATGAGATCGCGGTTGTCTGGCGGCTTTGTTTAACGAGGTCCAGGTACACAGGCAACCAAGCGACTGGATCATGCCCGGCCTGGGCCACTGCCTGTTCGGCTATCGCAGCCATGTCGGAACTGCCGGAAAACACCAGCAGTTCGTCTTCGCAGCCGGACAAGTCCAGTTGCGCGACCGTGACGCTTGAACCTTGCTTGACAAGGAACTTGCGGCTGGCCTCGCCCAAAGACTTCAACAGTTCGAATTCAGTAGGCGACAGGCCAAAGCCTTCGATGTAGTCGCGGGCCTTGGCTCTGGGGTTGGGTAGCAGTATCAGGGTTGCCGTCTGTTGAACCAGTGAGGGGCCGACTGGGTTTTCCGTGATGGCGCCCGGCTCCTGGGTGGCGAAGGCCAGCACGCCGTTTTTCTTGCGGATGGTACGGCTGGCATCTTGCATGTCTTCCTGAAAATGTCTGTCCTTTAATGGGTGCTGGCATTCGTCGTACAGGTTGATGATGCGCCGGCCATCGTGCAGGGCATCAATGCGGTGCTTCAGATACATCGTGGCTGCGCCCCGTACCGCGTCATCATCAAGCAGTTCGGTCAGATCAAATCCGAAGATGGCGGGTTTGCCCGTGTCGGTGGCTAGACTCAGTTCATCGGCAGGGTTATCGAACACCCAGCCGTATTCACCGCCCTGGCACCACGGTGCCAAGCGAGCATGGATGGTGCTCGTGGTTTCATCGTCGCTGTACGGGTTGGGCAGCAAGGTATTCAAGGTCGATAGCGTGCGGGCCTCCCGGTCAATCAATGTGGTCAGTTGTTGCACGGCCTGGGTGATATCGGCCTGCTGTCGTGTGGTGACTGCTTCGCCCCGGCGCTCGGCCAGGAATACGACCAGGCGCACCATGAAGGCGACGTTTCCTTTGGTGGGCTCCATTTGGAACGGATTCCAGCCTGTTGCTTCACCAAGGCGGATATTGAAGTAGCGGCCACCGAGCGCCATGATGAGCACCTGCATGCCCTGATCCTTGTCCCAGACAACACACGTTGCACCAAATTTCTGCGCCTGGGTGAGCAGCATTCCCTGTAATACTGTCTTACCCGTGCCGGTCATCCCAATAATCATGGTGTTGCCTGGGCGACGTTTTCCGGTTTCGTCCAAGTCCTCGGTAGAGGCATGGAAGTTGAAGAAGAACGGGCTACCTGTCTGGGTTTTAAGCAGCGTGACCGCTGGCCCCCAGGGGTTGCCGACCGGTTTGCCGGTCAGTTGGTTATGCAGGCTGGAAAAGCACAGGAAGTTGAGCGATGTGATGGGCACCGGGCGTGGCCGCCAGTGCCAGTTACCGGGCAGTTGCGCCCAGAACCCGGCTTCCAGAGCTCGATCCAGCGGCCGAAAGCCGACCGCCTCGTCGGCCAGCGCCGTAGCGGTCTGGGCCAGTGCGTGGCGCACCCCTTCAGCCGTGTCGCCATAAATCAGCATCGTAGCGTGATGGTCGCCCAGGCCCAGGCGAGCGGAGGTCAGGTCGTCCATGGCCTCAGTCAGTTGGGTAACTTGGCTGATCGAATCGTCGCCGGAATCGACCAGCAGCTTGTGATGTTTCTTGACCAGCTTCTTGGCTGCAGCCCCAGTATGGCTTCCCCACGATTGGGTGAGCACGAATTCGTGTGGCAGGCCCAGCAGCCGATCCAGGTGTCCGGCTTTCGTCGCTTCCGGGTAGTCGCGCAGCTCCATCATGCCGAAGATGCGGGAGCTGGCGACGCTACGCAGTTCGCCCAATTCTCCATGTCGGCCAAAGATCGGTCTGGCATAGGGCAGGGTGTTTCGCAAGCGTTCCCGACTGATTGGTACGGGCCGGTGTGTACCGGAAAGCAGAAATCCCAGGAACTCGGCGGCTTCGCTGAAGGCAAAGCCTTTGCGATCTACGATGCCCAGGGTTTGCGGATCGTAGCGGTAAAGTCCAGCGCTCAAGGCGCGTATGATGCCGTTCAGGCGTTCGATGGATTCGGCTTGCCAGTGTGCAATGCGTTGTGCGTCGGCTTTTTCCAGGCTGGCGAATGTGCCCAGTATTGGATCCTGTACCGGATGAATAAGCACCGTCAGGTATAGATCGTTGATCATCAGGCCCGAGGTATCGAACGTTGCACGGTAGGCGGCATCGAACCGGGAAGCAAAGGGCTGGTTAAAGGTGCTGTCGGGGTATTCCGTGACGCGGCGGCGCACGATATGCGAGTACAGGCCCAGCGACCCCATGGGCAAGCCGCGTAGTACGTTATGCAGCGCTTCGATCCAATCTTTCAACTCGTCTTGTGGATAGGCGTCCGGCGCGCGTCCTGTTACTTTGATGACAGCCAGGTACTCATGGTTGTCGCAGGCAATGATCTGGTCTGTGACATGGTGGGAATAGGGCAGGTAGCGCGAGACGCGCCGTTCGTCCACGGCCAGGGCGGTAGCAGCAGTCATGGAAATATCCTTTACTTGATGAGCGCGCGCCAGGGCCGACGCCGGTGGTAGCCTTGCACGGCGTAACTTGAGCCCTGCCAGAAGCGTTGATTGCGATTGCGCCGTCGCGTTTTCAGTTCGAGCCACAGCACATCCAGGGCTTTATCGTCATCGCGGGTGAGAATGGCAAGCGTTGGTATGACGACGAAGAGCAGGCCCCACCAGGCCAGGCCTGCCGTCATGGCGATGACGGCTACGCAAGTAAAGGCGCCAAGTAACAGCTTGGTGGGAACGCCCATGAATGTGGCCTTGCGGCCCAGTCCTCTGAAGACCGGATAGGTGTTGGTCGCCATGGTTTACTTCCAAAGCAACACAACCAGTTCGGCAACTGATCCGGCCAGCAGCACGCCGATGCCCCAACGGATGGCATCGTCTTTGCGCATGACCTCTGCGGAATACAGTACAAAAATGATCACACCGATGATGATGGCTGCGATGGGCAGGATGACATCCAGATTGTCTCTGAGGGTCTGTAATGTCGTTTGCGCTCGGGAAAGTCCGCCGATGGATTGGGCAAATGCAGCCTGATGGATGCCGAACAGCAGTGCGGCTGTAGTCAATGAGTTGATGATCCGCAGGAAGTGCGTAGGGTTCTTGAAGAGTTTCAGTAGAGACATGCAAAGACTCCTGCCCCTAGGCGCGAAGAGGCACAGGGGTGGTGGTTGGAAAGAAAAGGAATGAGCGCGGCCAAGTCGGCCGGGGGTGCGTCAGGCGTCGGAGTTAGGGCTGCTTTCTGGTTCGCCGTCTCGCGTTTGCGAAAAGCCGTCGGTCGCCGGGTTGGCGCTGAAACCGTCCGGTGCCCCTTCGGGTTGAGCTGGTGGTTCTTGATCAGGTTTTTGCGCCGACTCTGCCTGTGTGGCATTTTTTGCGGACTTGGTCGTTTCATTGTCCAGGGGTGCCAAGGCCGGAACCTTTATCTTGGCCTGGGCTAACACTTTGCCGACATAGCCATTGGCGAAGCCGCGCTTGAAATTGCCGGTGTTGTAGCAGGACAGCGCGGCGCGCAATGCATGCTGCGGATCCGCCCGTCGAGGCAAGGCTCTGGCATAGCACTCTGCCAGTACTGTCTGGGCGGCTGCCAGATTGCGGCAGGGATCAAAGACGGTCTTGCTATCCAGATTTAACCACGCCCAATTTCGAACATTGATCTGTCCCAAACCGGCATCGAAGTCGATGCCTTGGTCAATGAGGCGGTCGGCTGCTGCGGCCGCTTCGGCCAATGTTTTTGGTTGTTGCCGCAGGTGCCGGCCCTTCCGGTTTACGCCGATGGCGTATTGCTGGACTCGGGATTCATGACGAATCAGTGCATGTAGCGTGATTGGGTGGATGTTTGGTGCGCAGGTCAGGGCCAAAGCTGCAAGTTCTGCGATCATGCTTGGCTCCTTCAGCGTCCGCGTCGGTGTCTGGGATCCGTGAGGGAAAAATTCCAGCCTTTAGCCCATAGCCCACTATGGTCGGCATCCCATTTGGCTTGCGCTGCCTCGTACTCCTCGGCTTTGATCCAGTGCCCCCCCATGGTTGGCTTGCCGACGTAGCGTACAGACAGCTCATACGTCCAGGCGTGATCGTTGTAAGCGACACAATAGGTGGGTAGCTGGTCGAGTGTGACTGTAGGTAGCGGATGGACTTCGTAGACGGTTTGCCCGCTGTCACCGCCGTATTCACGCTTGCGCCATTTGTACGCCGTATCGGCATAGGTTTGGTTCAAGAATTCCGCGTCGCATTTGCCAGCACCGCGTGATATGGCATCAATGCGCTCTGACATGCCTGAGTCGCCGGACGCGGGGCACTGGGATAGAAAGGAACGTCTCGCTGAGACGGTAGCAGACCAGTCCAGGCCGTGCTTGTTGTACTTCCTGATGTCGAAGTAGTGGTCCAGGGATGGACCGCACTGGCCCGGTCGCAGGCTGGATGACAGGCAGAGCGTTGCTTCGCAGGCGAGACGTGGGATACCCGTGAGCAGGTTAGCCGTGTCGGCGGCATGAGCGACAGGAGCCAGGACGCAGGCGAGCGCCAGCGCCCCAGCCCGCAGGGCGAGAAGGGATTGCATGAAGGTGTCTCCGGGGAAGGGGTACGGCAGGTGGCCTTGGAACAGGCCGAAGAGAGGTTAGCGTTGACGCTGCAGATTCTGTTGGGCGATGGCGATCTGTTCAGGCTTGGCCATGGCGCGCACGAGATAGGCGGTTTCGATGGCCGCTTGGCGGATATCGCGTAGTTGTCCCAAATCAGCGACGATCTGGCGCAGCAGGGTTAGTTCTTCCTGCACCGTGTCGTCGGCGGATAGCCGTCGCCTTATATAGTTAGAGAGGGACAGCCCGGAAAGGGCGGCTGCTTCGCCAAGGCGCGCAGCGTGAGACGGGGTCACCCGGATGCGGATGACCTCGGAGAGAGGTTCGTTCATGGTGTTATCCCTTGTGGCGAAAAAATAGGGAATCTAGTACTAGCCTTTGGACTGGGCGACAATCCAATTAGCTTGTTTGTACAAGCCTCATGTTTTTGGTATGTGTTTTGGTATTTTAAGAATCGATGTGCTTGGAAACCATTATGAATATTAACTATTCGAGTCTCGCCGTCGCACCAATAGTTTTAGAAGACAGTTCAAAGTAAACGCTAAACCCATGATTCTTACAGGAACATGGGTTTTTTGTCGTCCGTCGATCGAGCGCTTTCTTGCCGGAGCCCGCTACCTGAGATGCGCTCAAACCTTAGGATTGCACGCGGATCTTTGTGGCAGCGTAGGTAAAAGGGATTCGCCGGGCAGATACAGATTAATGCCCAGGCCGCCGAGGGACGAGGCGCATGCCTGTACGGACCCGCCGTAGGCCGTGGCAAGATCTCTTACGATGGCCAAGCCCAGTCCTGATCCGGGCATGCGTTCGTCCATGCGAACCCCTCGCTGGAAGATCGTTTCCCGCTGTGCTTCAGGCAGGCCGGGCCCGTCGTCCTCGACGTGGAATACGATCATGCCCGGTGTGTCCCCGTCGTGGACAGCAACGGACACCTGCACATTCCTGTCGGCCCACTTGCACGCGTTTTCCATGAGGTTGCCCAGCATTTCCTGGAGATCCTGTTGCTCCCCCTTGAAGATGAAGCTGTCCGCAACCGCATCCGTGTTCAGTTGCACGCCTTTGTCCGAATAAAGCTTGATCAGCACCCGGGCCAGTCCCCGGATGACGGGTTGGACCTCACTGCGCATGCCCGGGGTTCGTACAGCGGCCGCCGCGCGAGCTCGCGCCAAGTGGTGCTCGACCTGCCGCGTGGCCAAGTCGACCTGTTCGGCGACGAGGTGACCGAAGGGCGTCTGTTCCCGCGCCGCGGCGTTGGCCAGAATGGATAAGGGGGTTTTGATCGCATGGGCCAGGTTGCCTGCCTGGGTCCGCGCGTGCTGCACGATCTCACCGTTTCTGTGCAATACGGCGTTGAACTCGTCAACCAGCGGCTGGACTTCGTTGGGGAAGCGGCCTTCAATGCGGCTTGCGGGTCCGCTACGTACGTCCGCCAACCGTTGCCGCAGCAAAGCCAGGGGCCTAAGCCCGACGACAACCTGCACGATGGCAACCGTCGTCAGCCCCAGCGCCAGCAAGCCTAGAAAGCCGACCAACAGCATGCGGAACTCGGCCAAAGGCTCGTCGAGGATGTGCCTATCGGCGGCGATGATCAGGCGATAGGCAGCGGTGCCTTCCGGTGGCGTGACCACACGCAACAGGGCAAGCATGGTGCCATTACGCGGACCGGGAAGTGGTACAAGCCCGGCGTATGTTGTCTCAGGCGTCGCTGGTGGCAGACGCAGGGTCTGGTCCCACAGGGACCTCGAATGATAGAGGGCTTCGGACGGTGGGCCGTCCGGGGGCAACCGGTCGATCTGCCAGTACAGCCCCGAATACGGTTGTTGCAGCCTCGTATCGGACAATTCGAAGGCTAGGCTCGCCTGACCTTGCTCGTCGACAGATAGGGCTGCAACAAGCTGATTCATGTGCACCGATAGCTCCGATGCCAGTTGCCGTGCCATGTGCTGTCCGAAAAGGTCGGATAGCGCCCAGCCAGCCACGAGAATCGATACCAGTATCCATGTCAGGGTGCCGGCCAGCAGTCGGCCCCGCAGAGAGTGATGCAGTTCGCCCAGCACGCGTTTCATACGTCGGTTCCACGCATCCGATAGCCCAGGCCGCGCACGGTCTCGATCGCCCCTTTCGGCAATTTCTTGCGCAACCGGCCGATGAAGACGTCTATGGTGTTGGAGTCGCGCTCAAAGTCCTGCGCATAGATGTGCTCGACGAGTTCACTGCGCGACACTACGTCGCCGGCACGCTGCATGAGTATCGCCAGGACGCGGTATTCATGGCCCGTCAGGTTGAGCGCCTGGCCATCGACAGTGGCGCGCGCCTGGCGCGTATCGAGCACGATATTGCCGCTAGCCCAGTGGGCGCTGGCATGCTTGCCGTTGCGCCGGATGAGGGCGCGCAGTCGGGCCAGCAGTTCTTCCATGTGGAACGGCTTGGTGAGGTAGTCATCCGCCCCGGCGTCCATGCCATTGACTTTCTCGTGCCAGTTATCGCGTGCGGTGAGTATGAGCACGGGCATGACGCGCGCCGCGTCACGCCATTTGCGCAGCACGGTGATGCCGTCCATGATCGGCAACCCGAGATCAAGGACGACGGCGTCGTAGGTTTCTATTTCGCCCTTGTAATGCGCCTCGGCGCCATCCGCAGCGCTATCCACGACATAGCCAGCATCGGCCAGTGCGCGGCTAAGCTGCCTGGAAAGCGCGGGGTCGTCCTCTACCACCAGGATACGCATCAGTCATTGCTCCTTCGTTCGATGCCGCGCCCCTTGATTTTGATGATCGTGCCGGTCGCGGCGTCGACCTTCATCTTCACAATGGTGCCGCCAGGCTGGAGGAGCTTGATTTCATACACGTAGAGACCATCATCATGTTCGAATTCTATCTCGACCGGCTCACCGGGATATTCACGTCCGACCAGATCGAGCACCTGTCGCAGCGACAGTACCTCGCCTGATATCAGCGCCTGCCGCGCCCGATCGTGATCCAGATGTTCGTGCGCATGGGCCGTCCCGGGAATACCCGCCAACGACACCAGCATGACAGCCGCCAGCACGAGCTGGAGGGAGGCGCGTCGCCGCGAGGGTAGTGCGCGTATGCAATTGGGTGTCATTTTCATGGCTTGATTCCTGGTCCGACCTTTGCAGAGTGTCGTGTGCACCCCGTCTTCCGCCTTTCTTTTACCGTTATGAGCATGAACGGAACATGAACGGCGGCTTCATGGGGGATTCATGCATCGAGCAGCAGAATGGCGGCAAGCGTTACCGGCACAGCCCCAAATCCAGGGGCGCGGCCGTTTCTCACAACCAAGAAGGAGTATGTCATGTCCAACCGCTACACGAAAGCCGCAATTGTTCTCGCACTGAGCGCCGCCACAGCCACGGCCGGCCTTGCCTATGGGCAGTCGCAAGGTCCCATCAGTCAAGCCGGGGGGGCGGTTGTTGCCCCTGCTGGCCAGCCCAATACGTCCGGCCAGCAGGACACATGGCTCAACCTGGGGCAAATTTATGACAGGCTGGAAGCCGCCGGCTATACCGACGTGCGCGAAATCGAGCGCGAGAATGATGGTTATGAGGCCAAGGCGCGGGACAGTAAAGGGCGTACGGTCAAGCTTTACATTGAACCGCTGGAAGGCAGGATTGTTGGCGAAAAGCTGCGCGATCGGAAACGGGAAAGCGACCCGGATCAGCGGGGTGATCGTGAAAGAGCAGGCGAACTTCGTTGAGCTTGGATCTGAACCCTGTCCATAAGGTCCTGGACGTCTAACACGGGGATCGTCTCCGGAATCCGAAGGCACCCCGCGGGTTTGAATTGGTGCCGCCCGGCAAGACTGCGGCGGCAGGAGTTTTTCATGAAAACCAGAACTTTGCTTGTCGGATTTCTCGGCATTCTGACGGCTGCCTGGGCCTGGGATGCGCTCTACGTTAACCCGATGTATGGGGATTGGCCCTGGTTGCTGCGGCAGCACGGTCTTTACCTCACTGGCATCTGGTCCATCAGCCTGATGTCCCTGGTCATGGTGCTGGCCACGCGCCCCGCTTGGCTCGAGGGCCCGCTCGGGGGCATGGATAAAATTTATCATCTGCACAAGTGGGGCGGCATTCTTTCAATTCTGTTTGCTGCTGCCCATTGGCTGATAGAGATGGCCGGCGACTTGCTGCGCGACCTGATCGGCAAGTCAGGCCGTCCGGCAAAAGAGGCCGTCTTCTATCTCTTCCAGCCCTTGCGCTCCGAAGCCAAGGACGTGGGCGAAATCGCAATATATCTGCTTCTTGGCCTGCTCGTACTCGCCTTGTGGAGGCGTTTTCCCTATCGCCCCTGGCGCTTGCTGCACAAGGCCATGCCTGTGCTCTATCTGATGCTTGTGATGCATGTGGTGGCGCTGATGCCTCTTGCGTATTGGTCCGGCCAGACCGGCTTGCTGCAAGCTGTATTGCTGGCGGGAGGAACGGTGGCTGCAGCGATTGCACTGGCCCAGCGCATCGGTCGTCATCACCAGCATGCGGGCCGTATTGACTCCTTCAATCAGCATGGCGACGTGTTGGAAGTTGTTTGTGATCCCGGGACTGGCTGGACCGTCCATCGCCCCGGCCAGTTCGCGTTTGTGAGATTCGATCGTCTTGAGGGCGCTCATCCCTTCACGATCGCCAGCGCCCCAAAACGGGATTCACGCCTTATTACCTTCCAGATCAAGGCGCTGGGCGACTATACCCGCAAGCTGTCCGGCCGCCTTTATGCGGGCCAGCCCGTGATGCTGGAAGGCCCATACGGCCGGCTGGACTGGCGTCGTGGCCGCAAGGACGCCGCCCAGGTGTGGGTTGCCGGCGGTATCGGGGTGACGCCGTTCCTGGCATGGCTGGAAAGCATGCAGGACACTCCTTCGGCAGTCCCCGTGCAGATGCACTACTGCGTGCGTGACGCGAAGACCGACCCCTTCGTGAAACATATCCGCAACTTGTGCGCCACCTTGCCCAACGTGAGCCTGCACCTGCATGATGCGAGCCATTCTGAACGTCTGGGCGCCAGTAGGCTGTTAGCCGCCGGCTCGCCGCGTAATGGCAAGATGGACGTCTGGTTCTGCGGTCCGGCCGGCTTTGCGCGGAGTCTGGATGAAAGCCTGCGACGGCTGCTCGGTCGAGGCCTGCGGATGCATCGGGAAGCGTTCGAGATGCGTTGACCGGGCCGACCCAGCCGGTCCGCGCAACGCCGCAACACTATGGAAAAGCTATTCCGGGTCGAATTGGCCAGTTGCGGCGAGGCCGCTTAACGCTCTTGAGTTCGCGTCGGTGCGAAAGACGATGGGTTTGTCGGATGAGGTGACTGTCGGCTTGCTTTGCGCCGCCGCGACGATGTCCTGCAAGGTTTGATGGAATGGCGATTTATCGCAGACCGGGTCGGCGTTACTGGCATCGCCAGTCAATGCCAGGGCCTGGCAGCGGCAACCACCGAAATCTTTGTCCTTCTCCGGGCACGACCTGCAAGGTTCTTTCATCCAGCCGTCGCCACGGTATTTGTTGAAAGCGTCGCTGTCGTACCAGATATGCTGCAGGCTATGTTCAGTCACGTTGGGGAATTCGATGCCGGGCAGCGTCTTGGCCGCATGGCAAGGCAGTGCGGAACCGTCAGGCGCAATCCCCAGAAATACCGAGGCCCATCCGTTCATGCACGCCTTGGGCCGCGTTTCGAAATAGTCCGGTACGACGAAGAATATACGCATCTTGTGTCCGAATTTTTCGCGGTAGTCGTTCACAACGGCTTCTGCTCGCACGAGCTGTTCGCGATCGGGAAGAAGCTGGGCGCGGTTGACAAGTCCCCAGCCATAATACTGGGTGTTGGCCAGTTCCAGGTATTCCACACCCATGTCGTCGGCCATCTGGATGATGCGGCCGACGTGGTCCAGATTATGGCGATGCAGCACGACGTTCAGGACCATGGGGTAGTCATACTGTTTGATCAGTTTGGCTACGCGCATTTTCAAGTCGAACGTCTTGGTGCTGGACAGGAAATCGTTCATTTCTTTGGTGGAGTCCTGGAACGATAGCTGTATGTGATCCAGCCCTGCTTCCTTCATGCGCGCAATGCGCGGTTCGGTAAGGCCCACACCCGAGGTGATTAGATTGGTGTAATAGCCTAGCCGGCTTCCTTCTTCGACAAGTTCTTCGAGATCAGGGCGTTGCAAGGGTTCACCGCCAGAAAAGCCCAGTTGCGCAGCGCCGAGCTTGCGCGCCTGCTGCATTACGTCGACCCATTGGGCCGTGGTCAGTTCGTGCGAGTTTTGTGCATAGTTCAGCGGGTTATAGCAAAACACGCAGTGCAGAGGACATTTGTAAGTCAGTTCAGCCAAGAGCCAAAGCGGGGGTGTGATCGACTGTGGGGCGTAATTGGCATTCATCTTGGCACCCTTTAGCGTATCCACCCGCGCTCGTGAGCGGTTTGCATGAAATCTTCAACGTCAGCCTGCAGACCAGTGGCGGAAAACGTAATTTCAAGATCATTGACAATGGCGGCGATGTCACGCTCGCCATTACACCGTTTCAGAATTTCGGCGGCGCTGGTATTGAGCTTGACCATTCCTTCGGGATACAGGAGCACATAGTTGTCTTGCGTTTCCTCCCACTGGAGTCGGAACAGTCTGGACAACTTGGGCCTTTCGGGAATCTCGCTCATGATTGATAGCCTGGTCAGGGATTGGCTTTCTCGATGGCGTCCATCATGGACCATAATACATCGAGTTTGAACTGCAGGATTTCAAGCGCGCGCTCTTGCTGTTCACGACGTGTGAAATGATCCAGCGTCACTTGCAAGCCATGTTCGACATCCCGTTCCGCAAGCGAAATACGGCTGCGGAAGTATTGCAGGCCGTCGGCATTTATCCAGGGGTAATGCTGCGGCCAGTTGGCCAGCCGGTCCTTGTGTATCTTGGGTGCAAACATTTCCGTGAGCGATGAACAGACGGCTTCCTGCCAGGGCGCCTGCCGGGCGAAATTGACATAGGCGTCAACGGCGAAGCGTACCCCCGGCGCCAGGTGCTTCAAAGACCAAAGTTCGGCGGATTCGATTCCAACCGCCTCGCCAAGGCGCGCCCATGCTTCGATGCCGCCCGGATTGCCGTTGTGGCCGTCGTGATCGAGTATGCGCTCGACCCATTTTCGGCGTGTCTCGCGGTCTGGACAATTGGCGATGACGGCCGCGTCTTTGCGAGGAATGCTGATCTGATAGTAAAAGCGGTTTGCGACCCAGGTACGAATTTGGTCCGGGCGGAGTTCGCCATTGTTCATCTTGACGTTGAACGGATGATTGATGTGATAACCCACACCTTTCGCACGTAGTTGCGCTTCAAATTCTATGCGGTCCCAGGCGGGGCTGGTTGTGGTATGCAAGGGGGGCGGGGCGTTCACAGGTTTATCTCCATGCCATCGAATGCGACCTCGATCTCGTGACTTTTCAGTATGGCTGCCTGTTCCGAATTTTCGTTGAGTATCGGGTTGCTGTTGTTGATATGAATAAGAATCTTGCGCTGGGAGCCGAGCGTATCGAGTATTTCTATCATGCCGCCAGGGCCGGATTGGGGCAGGTGCCCCATATCGGCGGATGTTTTCTTCGACAGTCCCAGGCGTATCATTTCGTCTTCGGTCCAGAGCGTACCGTCTACTAGCACACAGTCCGCCTCTCGCATTGCGTTCTTGATGTGAGGTTCGATTTCGCCCAAGCCGGGTGCATAGAACAGTTTTTTTCCTGTTATGGTGTTTTCAATGAGCAGTCCTACGTTATCGCCCGGCTCGGGTGAGTTTCGCCGTGGTGAATAGGGCGGAGCCTTGCTCTTGAGCGGCAGGGCGGTAAAGCTGATATTGGCCACGCCGGGCACTTGTATTGCCTGTGCCTGATCCGTGTCGGTCAACAGGTTTTTCCATTCAACGCCGCAATAGTGCGATAGCACGTTGGTCAGAGGCAGCCCGGTGGAAAGGTCGTCCCAGACGGATGCGGTGCAATACAGAGGTATGGGCTTTCCCTCACGCAGCATGAGCAAGCCAGTGACGTGGTCGATTTGCGCATCCATGAGCATTACGGCGACTATTCCTGTATCACGGATGCTGCGGCCTGGCTGCAGTGCCGGTGTGGCCCGAATTTGAGCCAGGATGTCGGGGGACGCATTGATCAGTACCCATTCTTTGCCGTTGTCGGAGACGGCGATGGACGATTGCGTCCGGGCTTTGGCCTGAATGGCTCCTTTGCGCATGCCATCGCAGTTGGGGCAGTTGCAGTTCCATTGAGGAAATCCACCGCCGGCAGCGGAGCCGAGAACAATAACTTTCATAGTCCATCCGACAAAAAAGCGCGGCGCCGGTTTTTACTAGCGCCGCGCTGTTCGCGATATTAAGATCGTATCAACGATTGGCAATGTACATGGTGATTTCAAAGCCAAAGCGTAGGTCGGAAAACTCCGGTTTACTCCATTTCATGGCATCTCCTGGCGAAAGTTTGCGTCACTTTTCTAAAGATCGGCGACCGCTTGGACTAATGCTGTATTGCTCTAATCGCTGCAGTCGATTTGATAATATCACGCACGACCCGGTTGTCAAGCAACCCGGACACGCAAATAGGGTTATCGTTAAAAAAGGCGCTTTTAGCATCAGGATGTTGAAAGTTAGTCAACGTAGCAGCTTGTTGCATATATGGAGCACATGTGCCAAAGCTGACACAAGTCCAAAAAAATATAAGGAAAACATCCCTCATGACCGTCCCGTTTTCGCAAGGTGTCCTTGATGTAGGCGATGGCCATCAACTGTATTACGCCGAGTTTGGAACCCCGAAGGCACCCGCTGTAGTGGTCTTGCACGGAGGGCCCGGAAGCTCCTGCCATAGCGGAATGTTGGAATGGTTCGACCTGACCCGGCATCGGGTAGTGCTGTTTGATCAGCGAGGCTGCGGCCGCAGCACTCCAAAAGGAAGCCTCGCCGCCAATACCACACATCACCTCATCCAGGATTTGGAACAGCTGCGACGGCATCTGGACATCTCAACCTGGCTGGTTGTCGGCGGATCCTGGGGGGCCTTGCTTGGTCTGCTTTATGCTGGCACGCATCCTGCTTCCGTAGATGGAATGGTGCTGCGTGGCGTATTCATTCCTTGTGATGAACAGCTGGAATGGTTCTTCCAGGATCTGAAAGCTTTGGCGCCCCTGGCATGGAGCAATCTGACCGAGGGGATGAGCGTTAATGAAAACAGGGCGGTTCTGCCAACATTGGCAGAGCGCTTGCTAATTGGAGCGCCCGACATCGCGTTGGATGCGGCAGCGCGCTGGGGACGCTACGAGGAAGAAATCATGGCGGCGATGCTGGGCAGGCGTGTAAGGTCGAACGGGCGGCAAATAACGGAGTTGGACAAATATCGTGTTCAGTCTCACTACCTTTCGCAGGGCTGTTTCGTTAACGAAGAAGAGCTCCATTCTGCATTGCGTCGTATGACGGTCGTTCCTGTCTTTGTCCATGGGACTCATGACTGGATTTGTCCACCGGGTAACGTGGTCAGGTTGTTGGAAGTTTTGCCGAAGGCGGAGGTCAGATGGGTCCTCCGGGGCACGCATACTACGGAAGACCCATTGATCCGCGACGCTTTGCGGCTGGCCGTGAAAGACTGCGAGCGTACGTAGTGATTTGGCACAACAATAAGAATGCTCGAGTAACAAAAGGGGGATGGTGTGATGGTTCAACAGTACACGCGTACGGCAATAGTGCTGCATTGGCTTATTGCAGTTCTTTTGCTAGGCCAGTTCGCGTTTGGATGGTACTTGCAGGAGATTCCGCGCGGAGTGCCCGAGCGTAGCTTTTTCGTCAATCTCCACAAGAGCAGCGGTATCCTGATTGGTTTATTGATACTGGTTCGTGTGGGTTGGCGGCTTACGCACAAGCCCCCTCCGCTACCAGACACCATTCCTCGCGTCCAGCAGCGTATCGCTTCAGCCACCCATATTCTCCTGTATGTCCTCATGGTCGTCATGCCCTTGTCGGGTTATATCGCATCCAATTACAGCAAATGGGGCGTCAAGTTTTTCAATGTGGTCACCTTTCCTCCCTGGGGTGTTGAAAGCAAACTTATCTATGCAATCTTCAACCAGACCCACAAGGTGGCTTCCTGGTTGCTGCTTGCACTGGTTATTTTGCATGTGTTCGCAGGGCTCAAGCACTTGCTTGTCGATCGCGATCGAGTTTTTTCGCGAATGTTGCCGCGTTGTTTCCCGGAACGGTAATAGCGCATTTTCTAAAAATAGATTGGAGACAAACTGATGAGACGTCCACACTTCCAGCACCTTGCAGCAATAGGATTGATGTCATTTTCCGTGCTGGCGCTCGCCGCACCATTTGCCTATGTTCCGAACGAGGGGTCGGGCACTATCTCGATCATCGATACTGCGACCGATAAGGTGGTCGGCGATATGCCGGCGGGGAAGAAGCCGCGAGGGCTGGCGTTCAGTGGCAATTGGCTATATGTCAGTGACCAGCCCAATAACAGTGTCCAGCTGATCGATATCGAAACCCGCAAGATGGGTCCGGCTGTCGATTTGGGCAAGTCTCCCGAGGGCGTCTATGCTTCTTCCGATGGTCGCTGGATTGCTGCCGCCGTTGAAGAAAACGATGAGGTGGCAATTATCGACACCAAGACCAACAAGCTGGATTCCAATATCAAGGTGCAGGGAGAAAACCCCGAGCACGCGGTCTTCAGTCCCGACGGCAAGACATTGCTTGTCAGCGCGGAGGACGGCGGCGCGCTGGATATCATTGATTTTGCGACACGCAAGCAGGTTGCACAACTGAAGATTGGTGATCGCCCGCGCGGCATCGGTTTTCTGCCCGATGGCAGCCGGGCCTATGTGGCGGCGGAAAACAGCAGCGAGATCTATGTCATCGATATGGCGACTCATAAGGTGCTTACCCATCTGAAAGGTGGAACACGATCCAATGGCGTCACCGTCCATCCAGATGGTAAACGTGTCTATATATCCAATGGTGGCGATGGCACAGTGTCGGTACTTGATACG
>LNAP01000722.1_pt1 | contig 36446 bp, 37 predicted proteins | sample 602601 | NCBI WGS metagenome assembly LNAP01 (sample SAMN02440304, study PRJNA202911) | soil metagenome | biome: Subtropical and temperate rainforests or woodlands; isolation source: soil samples (1 kg each in a 20% v/v slurry with milli Q water) were... ... | reverse complement strand
ATGGTCTTTACCCATACCTACGTTTTCACCAGCATGCATTCTTGTACCGCGCTGACGCACGATGATGCTGCCAGCTGAAACAACTTGCTCACCAAACGCTTTAACACCCAAGCGCTGTGAATGTGAGTCGCGACCGTTACGTGAACTACCGCCTGCTTTTTTGTGTGCCATGATTTAATCCTTAATTCTTTAACTGCTTACTTAGCAGCGATTGCTTCAATTTTAATTTCAGTAAAACTCTGGCGATGACCTTGAGTTTTACGGTAGTGTTTACGACGACGGAATTTAAAAATCATTACTTTGTCGCCACGGCCATGTGACAGCACTGTTGCTTGAACTTTAGCACCTTTAATAATAGGTGAGCCAATTGTTGTGTTGTCGCCGTCTGATACCATTAGAATTTGATCTAGCGTCACTGTGCCGCCAACTTCAACGTCTAACTTTTCAACTTTTAATCTTTCGCCTTGAACTACGCGATATTGTTTGCCACCGGTTTTGATTACTGCATACATGATTATGCCTTTAACTCATACTTCAAAAGAATCGCGCATTATACGCAATTTATCCTGCAAAGCAAATCATAATCAATGTAATTCTTAAAAATTATGACGCCTGCACCAAAGCCGGTAATTATCTCACTTTTAATCCAATCTTAGCTAGTTATTTATGATGCTTAAAGTAGGCTGTGATAAAATATTTTCTTATTTATTAGGTTAATCAACGTGACACCGAGCATTATTAATTCATGTATCGCCGACGACATGCGCAAAGTAGACAGCGTGATCCGCGAATCTCTACATTCTGAAGTCGCACTTGTTAACCAGATTGCTGAATATATAATCAATAGCGGGGGCAAACGCTTACGTCCAATATTGGTACTGTTATCAGCGGGGCTATTTGGGAAAATTGAAGACCATCACCATCAGCTAGCCGCAGTTGTTGAACTCATTCACACTTCTACATTACTGCATGATGATGTCGTTGATGAATCTTCCAAACGCAGAGGTCAAAGCACTGCCAATGCCCTGTTTGGCAATGCAGCCAGCGTACTGGTCGGTGATTTTGTCTACTCCCGCACCTTCCAGATGATGGTCGCAGTGAAAAACATGCGTGTAATGGAAGTATTAAGCAATGCTACTAACGTAATTGCCGAAGGTGAAGTACTGCAACTATTAAACGTTAATAATGCCGACATTACTGACGATGACTACCTCAGAGTTATTCATTACAAAACTGCAAAACTATTTGAGGCCGCCACCCAGTTAGGCGCAATCATCAGTAAAGCCAGCCCTGAAGACGAAACCGCACTTAGCCTTTACGGCATGCATTTAGGTACCGCATTTCAGCTGGTTGACGACATACTCGACTTAAGTGGGAATAGTGACGAAATCGGCAAAAATCTGGGCGATGATCTGGCCGAAGGCAAACCGACACTGCCATTACTTTACGCGATGCGCAACACGAATGCAGAGCAAAGCCAAATGATCAGAAATGCAATCGAACATGGCGGCCTGGAGCAGTTACCACAGGTGATTGCAGCGGTTACCAACTCCGGCGCCCTAACCCATGTAATGAAAATTGCTGAAACTGAAGCAGAGAATTGCTGCAAAGCGATCGCGCATTTTCCTGATTCAGCTTTCAAACAGGCCATGCTCGCACTCGCAGAATTTGCGGTTAAGCGGAGTTTTTAAGCACTCAACTCCGCAATTCGCGAAAAAAAGCTTTAGTTCAAAGTGATTTTTTCACCCGTATCAGCATGGTAGTAAGTTAGGTGCGCGCAATTACTGGTGCCGGATGTAAGAGATCCATCAAACAAAGCTTTACCCTCGACATCAACTACAGCATAACCGTTGTGATACAGAGTTACCTCCGCATGTTTAGGTGTTTTAGCTGAAACTTCGCGCATCGCAAAGCTGACACAGCTTTCTTCCTCGTCTTCTGCGTAAACTTCCCAAGCCTCACCACCGGCCAACTGAGATAACCAGTTGGGCAAATCAACCTCAACGCGACAGATAATAGGCTCATCCCACTCTGGGCGGCCTAATTCAGCCTTTCCAAGTTCAGCCTTTATAAGTTCAATTACATCTTGTTGATCAGTCATATCTGCCATTTTATTTCCTTCTTGCTATACATGCTTAATTATAATCTTGAATACATCCCTTATGTTTGTGGCGAGACGTATCTATTTCAAGTCCGCACTGCAAAAAATCAGAATAAACACTTTAAACAGCACTCTCACTTAACGCTGGAATGACACATTAAGTTTACAGCGCTTTTATGTCACGCTATAGTCTCAGCTAAACTACATAACAAGGACACTTATGCCCGGCCTCACTGAACTATCCAGCCTATTGCAAGGGGACAGCACTTTATTTATTACCGTTTCTGTTGTTTTCGGTTTAATGGTGGGCAGCTTCCTGAACGTTGTTATTTACCGCCTACCCAAGATGATGGAGCAAGAGTGGCATAACAACTGCCTGGAACTCCAGGGAAAAGATATCCCCACACAGCAGCAATTCACACTTTCCAAACCCCGTTCCAGCTGTCCGCACTGTGGGCACAAAATTAAAGCCTCAGAAAACATTCCGGTTATTAGCTACCTACTATTAAGAGGCCGCTGCAGCGCCTGCAAAACACCGATCAGCATTCGCTATCCTTTAGTAGAAACACTTACCGGCGCCTTAATAGGCCTGACCAGCTGGCAATTTGGCTATACAACAGTGACACTCTTTGCCTGGGTTTTTGTTTTCGCGTTAATTGCACTGACCTTTATTGATTTTGATACACAGCTATTGCCTGATGACATCACCCTACCGCTGCTATGGCTGGGCTTATTATTTAATTTGAATTCTGGCTTTACTGACTTAAAATCTGCTGTCATCGGCGCGATGGCAGGCTATCTGGTGTTATGGTCTGTATTCTGGCTGTTTAAATTGATTCGCGGCAAAGAGGGCATGGGTTACGGTGACTTTAAGCTGCTAGCGGCAATCGGCGCATGGTTTGGCTGGCAGTTGTTGCCGGCAGTTATTCTATTGTCATCGACTTTAGGCGCTATTATCGGTATCGCTTTAATCGTATTGACCAAACGCAGCAAAGAAGTTCCGATTCCTTTCGGCCCATTTTTGGCGATCGGCGGTATCGCGGCATTATTTTTCGGGCAGCAGTTGTCGCAGATTTATCTGCCATAATTTTGGTTAATAAAAATCAGCATATGTACATTGTTGCACTCACTGGCGGCATCGGTTCCGGCAAAAGCGAAGTAGCCAGGCAGTTCGCACAACTAGGTGTGCCGATAGTGGACACTGATGTGATTGCGCATGAGCTATCAGCTAGAGGCAGCCCCGTACTTTGTGAAATCGAACATATGTTTGGCACTGAGGTTTTAAATGACGACGGCAGCCTGAACCGTGGCAGACTTCGTGCCCTTGTACTGAATAACCCGGCTGAACGTATCAGGCTCGAAGGGTTACTACACCCGGCAATTTATGAACGTGCGATAGAACTGCTTAAAGATAACGAAAGCAAGCTACAACCGCAGTATCAGATAGTGGTGGTACCGCTTCTATTTGAAAATAATCGCTATCACAGTGTAATAAACAAAATACTGGTGATTGATTGTGATGAAAATACGCAGATCAGCCGCGCAATGGCCCGCAGTAAATTAACCAAGGAAGAAGTCAAAGCCATAATGGCAGCACAAACATCGCGAGAAGTCAGACTAAATGGCGCTGACGAAGTCATAGAAAACCATGGCTCACTGGCAGAGTTAAATGAGAACGTTAATAAATTACATAATAAACTTATTAAAACTTGCATAGTTAGCAAATAAATTTAATAATTCAGTTCAACTTTTTAAGGTAATTAATATTGCCGCTATCAAGAACCTCCTTAAAGCTATAACTTTATGAAAAATGCCTAGTTACGATTATCCTTTTAATGAACGCATACGCACCTTGCTTCGTGTGGAGGATTTATTTGCCAAGGTTTTGCATAACGTGGCAGCCGGACATGAATATCATCACCACTGCGCACTGCTGACATTACTGCAGATACTGGACGTCGTAGATCGCTCCGAACTCAAATCCGAGCTTTTGCAAGAGTTGGATCGGCAAAAACATGCAATGCACTCACTAGTTGGCAATCCAGCTATTGTCGCTGACGCACTTCAAGCCATGCTCAACGATATTGATATAGCTTCCAACGGCCTGCGTTTAGAAACAACAAAACTTGGACAGACTTTGCGCGCCAATGAGTGGCTGATGAGCATCAAGCAGCGCGCCGGCATTCCTGGGGGCGTATGCGAGTTTGATGTTCCGTCTTATCACTACTGGCTAGGGCTAGGTGAAGAACGCCGCACAAAGGATCTTGAATCATGGCTCAAACCGCTGATTCCTATGCAACAGGCAATTATTATTATCTTACGCATCTTGCGCGGTAGCGGCTTAACCAGCAAACTGGTTGCAGTTAACGGCGCATATCAGAAAATGCTGGGCGGAGCAAAGCCAGCTCAAATGCTAAAGATTGAAATGGATGATGATATCACGTGCTTTCCCGAAGTAAGCGCTAACAAATATGCAATCAACATACGTTTTAATATGCTTGATTGCGCACAGAAACCACAGAAGTTTGAAGAGGATGTGCAATTCTCACTTACATTATGTAATTTATAAGCTAGCCGCAACATTAAATTTAGCAAGGCTAAAGCTCTGTTTTAATTAATCACTTTTATTATGACCACCCCTAAAAAACGTTCCGTTGCATGCCCGACCTGTAAACAATTAACTGAGTACTCTACAGATAATCCTTATCGCCCTTTTTGCAGCAAACGCTGCAAATTAATTGATCTTGGGCTCTGGGCTAGTGAGCAATATGCCATCCCTGCAGATGCAAAGTCTGACCAGCTTGGCGATGATCTGCCAACTCAGTAAATAAATAGTAATTACAAACAAACCCAAATTTAATGACTAACATTTGAGAATAGTGATGATTAACCTGCCACCAATGTTTTCTTTACTACATTTATCACGTTTTTTCCTGACCCTGACATTAGCAATCAGCAGTGCCACAACAAGTGCCGCAGATAGCGTATCTATTGAAAATTCATGGGTTAGGCCGACAAATCCAGGGCAGGATGTTGGCGCTGCCTACATGACATTTAACAGCAAGCAGGATGTCACGCTCATTAGCGCATCAAGTGATGTCGCTAAAAGTGTTGAAATTCACAGCATGTCTATGCAGAACGGCGTAATGAAGATGCGCATGCTGGAAAACTTAGCAATAAAGGCTGGCAAGCCATACAAACTGGAACCAGGCGGGTTTCACCTGATGCTGTTTGATTTGAAAAAGCCGCTGACCACTGGCCAGTATGTAAATTTTGAGCTGACTTTCAGGTCAGGTAATACGGAATTTAAACAGCTAATCAAAGCACCGATTAAAACGCCTGCCGACACTGAAGACCACGACCACAGTCATCACCACCATCACTAAGCACGGCATTAAAATCACAATTACTGCTGATTCCAGATTGCGCGTTGCAAGGCAATGCCGTGAGCGCCTTTTGTTCTGGCATGATGCAAATCCTCTAGCTGCATGCCACCCAATGCAAACACTGGTAATGAATAGCCTGCTATCAATTGCGCAAAGCATTCCCATCCCAGTACATTTGCCTCTGGATGACTGATAGTAGGCTGCACCGGAGACAGCATTACATAATCCAGCCCCAGTTTGGCTGCCTGTATCAGTTCGCTTTGATTATGACATGAAGCTCCACACAGCAAGCCCTGCGGTTTTTCTTGTAAAGCCATCAACTGACTTGAAGAAAAGTGCACACCTTCAGCACCTAATTCTTGTGCCAAAGCTAAGTCTGAGTTGATAAAAATTTTGGCTGAATGCGGCGTCGCTTCTGCAATAACCTTGCGCGAAAATTGTATGAGCTGTTCAGCAGACAACTGCTTTTCACGAATCTGTATCATTTTCAGGCCCCGAGCCAAGGCGGATCGCAAGCGGTCGAAGAATACTTCTTCCCCCAGTTCATGCAAATTAGTAATCGCATAAATTGAAGATAAACAAAGTCCGCTTAATATAGGCGCATTCGCCGGCAACATTGGCCCCACGCTAACACATTGCGGATTTTGCCAGCTCAGCGCTTGCTGCTCGAGCCCCGCAGGCTCACCAGTCCACTCGGTAATGATAAAGAAATGGAGCTTGACTGTCTTGGCGCGGCTTTCCAGTTCACCTTTTGAATTGTATTTCGCCTCGTAATCATAAGTGCGCGTGAGCCATGGATAATACTGGGTTGGCGTAATACCCAATTCCTCCTGCAACTCCCTTACCAGCGCATGCGTTGGGGATTCACCAGCCTCGATCTTACCACCCGGAAACTCCCAGTAACCAGACCAAGGCTTACCTGCAGGACGCTGCCCTAGCAACACCGAACCGTCACGCGCCTGGATGACGCCAACAGCGGCCTCAGTAATAATATTGGCCGCTTTATCAGACACACTCATTAAGACGTAGCGACCTGATTAAGAACGGTAGTCAGCATTAATCTTGACGTAGTCGTATGAGAAATCGCAGGTCCAGATCGTAATATCCTCACTACCGCGATTCAATACTACACGCACCAGAATATCTGACTCTTTCATAACGGCAGCACCCTGCTCTTCCAGATATGAAGCGGCTCTGCCACCGTTCTCGGCAACCAGCACATCACCCAGATAAAGCTGCAAGGTATTTACATCCAAGTCATCAATACCGGCATAACCAATCGCCGCCAATATACGGCCCAGATTAGGGTCTGAAGCAAAGAATGCCGTTTTGATCAAGGGTGAATGGGCAATCGCATAGGCAACTTTACGGCATTCTTCTTGTGATTTACCGCCTTCAACTGTCACGGTCATGAATTTGGTAGCGCCTTCGCCATCGCGCACGATGGCTTGGGCTAATTCAATAGCAACATCAGTAATCGCATCGCGCAACGCAGCAAAATCGGCGCTATCAGCATTGATTTCAGCATTACCTGCCTGATTGGTAGCCATCACGATCAGGCTATCATTGGTTGAAGTATCACCATCCACAGTAATGCAGTTAAATGATTGATTCACTGCGAACTGAATGATTTGCTCAAGCGCCGCCTGGCTCACAGCAGCATCGGTTGCAATATAACCGAGCATGGTTGCCATGTTTGGGTGGATCATGCCGGAACCTTTACTGATGCCGGTAATCGTGACGTTCTTACCGCCCAGTTGAATCTGGCGTGAAGTTCCTTTAGCGACGATATCCGTTGTCATGATCGCTTCGGCAGCATTGAGCCAATTATCTTCTTTCAGATTTGCAATTGCAGCTGGTAAGCCTGCAATCACTTTATCCACTGGCAACGGTTCAAGAATCACACCGGTAGAAAATGGTAATACTTGATTTGCATTGAGGTTAAGCAAAGCCGCCAGCGCTTCACAGCTTTGCTGCGCGCGTTTGAGGCCATCTTCACCGGTCCCCGCATTTGCATTACCGGTATTTACCAGCAAAGCACGTATGCCAGTGTTAAGCGCAAGAAACTGTTTACATAAAATGACCGGTGCGGCACAGAATCGGTTTTTAGTAAATACACCGGCAACATGAGTGCCTTCTGCCAGCTTGATCACCAGCACATCTTTACGATTAGGTTTTTTTACATAGGCTTCTGCAAACCCCAACTGCACGCCTTTCACTGGCAATAAAGAGGCGGCTTCCGGTGCTGTCAATTTAACTGGCATATAAATCCCTTACTTAATTCATCATTATTTTATATTGATACTTTAAAACTCAAACTTAGGCGCGGCGCCATGTGGTTCCCTGCGGGGTGTCTTCTAAAATAACGCCATTATCCGCAAGCGCTTTACGAATGCGATCGGCCTCAGCATAATTCTTGTTTTTCTTGGCTTCATTACGCAGCTGAATTAACTCATCAATATTAATCGTGGATTCGGCTTGTGCGCTAGATGAGCCAGATGCTTCACCAACTGAAGCTACCACTTGAGTTGTTACACTCCCCTGAAGAAATGCATCCGGGTTACGCTGCAACAGCCCGAGAACCCCGGCCAAACCTTTTAATAAACGCAGTAAATCAGCATCTTTTGTTCGGTTAACTTCATTCGCCAGATCAAACAGCACCGCCAATGCTTCCGGCGTATTGAAGTCATCATCCATGGCTGCTTTAAATCGTATCGCCTGTGGATGCTGCCAATCAATAGTGCCATCAACAACATCCGCACCGCGTAAAGCCGTATATAAACGGGTCAGTGCAGATTTTGCATCATCAAGATGCTGGTCAGAATAGTTGAGCGGGCTGCGGTAATGCGCACGCAATATAAAGAAACGCACGACTTCAGCATCGTATTGCTCAAGCACCGTGCGAATCGTAAAAAAGTTGCCTAAAGACTTGGACATCTTCTCGTCATCAACGCGCACAAAACCATTATGCATCCAGTAATTCACCATCTGGCAGGATTTACCGTCATGGCTATGCGCAGCTTCTGATTGTGCAATCTCATTTTCGTGGTGCGGAAACTGTAAATCCTGTCCGCCGCCGTGAATATCAAAATGATGTCCCAAGTGGTGCGAACTCATCGCTGAGCATTCGATATGCCAGCCCGGACGACCTTTACCCCAAGGTGAATCCCAGCTTGGCTCTCCCGGCTTAGCTGCCTTCCATAACACGAAATCCATCGGATCACGCTTAAAGCTATCGACCTCCACGCGCTCACCGGCACGCAGATCTTCCAGCGACTTACCTGATAATTTACCGTAACCTTCGAATTTATTCACTGCGTAAAATACATCGCCATTGGCTGCAGGATAAGCAAATCCTTTTTCCACCAGCGCAGAGATCATACTCAGCATACCGTCTACAAACTCAGTCGCTTTGGGTTCTATATCGGGACGAATAACACCGAGTTTCGCTGAGTCTTCATCCATGGCATCAATGAAACGCTGCGTCAGCTGTGCAATGCTTTCATTGTTCTCATTAGCACGTTTAATAATCTTGTCATCAATATCGGTAATATTGCGCACATAAGTCACGTCGTAGCCGGACGCACGCAACCAGCGACTCACCATATCGAATACCACCATGACGCGTGCGTGCCCTAGATGACAATAGTCATAAACTGTCATGCCGCAGACATACATGCTAACTTTACCGGCAACAATAGGTTTAAAAGTCTGCTTTTCGCGGGCTAAGGTGTTATATATTTTTAACATAGTTATTTAGTGCTAGATGATTGAATTGTAAGTTTGCTGAACGCTACTTCTCAAGTCAGCCTACAAATATACAGTTTAGGCCTATATATATCGGCTTAAACCTAAATGAGCTATTGGAGGTTGCTTAGGCTATTGATAGAATTACACATTATTAATATTCACAAAAAAGTATATCACAATGAATAATCTTATTGCGTCGCTCACGGCGTCTATTGCTCGGTTTCTACTGATTTTATCTGCATCTCTCGCGTTTACTACAGCACATGCAGATGAGCTTAAAGAGATATCTCAACTAGCGGACCAGGGACAGACAGCAGTAGCACTTGATCGCGTAAACACCTTTATTGCTGCAAACCCGAAAAATCCGCAAGGCCTGTTTATGAAGGGCGTATTACTGGCTGAAGAAGGTCGCCGCGAAGAAGCTATTAAGGTTTTCATTGATGTCACTGAAAAATTCCCTAACCTGCCTGAACCATACAACAATCTGGCAGTGCTTTATGCTGACCAGGGTCAGTTCGACAAAGCACGTAAAGCACTGGAAACAGCTATTAAAACACACCCTAGCTATGCAACAGCGCATGAGAACCTGGGTGACATATATGCGCGTATGGCTAGCGAAGCTTACGGCAAAGCATTGCAACTCGACACGGCAAACTCGCGCGCCCAAGGCAAGTTGTCTTTAATCAAAGATTTATTCGGCACCGGCAACAAGACTGTAATCGCAGCTAATGAACCAGCCAAAAATATAAGAACAACACCTATTACATACACTATCCCGCCAGAGATCAAAAAAACTAACGCCAGCACCAACACTCCAGCAGATACCAATAAAACCATCACCACAACCATAAACGATTGGGCGCAGGCTTGGTCAAACAAGAATGTTGACAATTACCTTGCCTACTACGGTGCAAGCTTTAAGCCAACCAAAGGTATGAGCCGCCAGGCATGGGAACAACAACGTAAGCAACGTATCAGCAAGCCATCAAAGATCAGTGTTGAAATTTCCGATCTAAAAGTCGAATCTGATGGCAATTCAGCAACAGCGAAATTCAAACAAACTTACCGTGCCGATAGCAAGCCAATAAGCACCAACAAAACACTGCTAATGAAGCGTGATGGTGATGATTGGTATATTATCGAAGAAATAGCCAGCAACTAAATTTAAATGTCTGAAAAATCAGGTGTAAGAAATACGCATGCTAGTTAAAAAAGCTTTCACATACTCGTTATTAGCTGCCGTCACCTTAGTGCCGTGGAATGCCACGGCAGTAAATCGTTTTAGCTTCAGTAATTTACTGCCAAAATCTAACTTATTATCCAAACAAAACTTAAGTGATGCCACCAACTTGGCAGAGAGTTTGCTGGTAAAAGGCTTGCTTGAAATTTCTGAAGGCAGAACCAAACAGGCTCTCAATACCATAGACCAACTGATACAAAGCGTACCTAACTTCAAACTGGCATATCTGGTACGTGGTGATCTTTTGATGGCACAGGGCAAATACCTGCAATCATTCGGTAGCGCTGACAACAACCAGACCGAGGCTATTAAAGACTTGCAGGATGAGGCGCGTGCGCGCATTGAACGCTACCTTAGCAAACAGCTTAAAGAAAAACAGCCGAATCTGCTGCTAGCCCCTAATGAGCGACAAAAACACTTGATTGTGGTCGATACCAGCAAATCAAGGCTATATCTGTACAGCAATGAAGCCGAACAGCTCAAATATGTAGCGGACTATTACATTACTGTAGGTAAAAATGGTGTTATTAAGCAATCTGAGGGTGATAAGCGCACACCTATCGGCGTTTACTTTGCGCGCCAAAAACTCAACCAGCCGCTTCCTGACCTGTATGGTGAGGGTGCTTACCCGCTAAACTACCCTAACGAATGGGATAGAGAAAACAACCGAAGGGGTTCGGGCATCTGGCTGCACGGTACGCCTAGCAATACTTACAGCAGGCCACCGCGCGCTAGCGATGGCTGTGTTGTACTGTCGAATCAGGACCTGAAATCACTTGAACCATTCCTGCAATCAGGCAAGACGCCTGTTGTCATAGTGAATAATCTGGAATGGCTGGATAGCACAAGCAACAGCCCGGAAACTCAGAAAAAAGAACTGTCCGCTGCGATTGATAAATGGCTGAACGACTGGAAAGCACAGGACACTGATAAATACCTGTCGCACTACTCAAAAGAGTTTTCAAGTGACGGCATCAACTTCCAGAAATGGGCTGAACATAAGCAGCGCGTTCAGGCCAGTAAGCCAGATGTTGAAATATCGGTATCAGACATCAGCATGTTCAGCTATCCGGATACCGAAAAGAAACTGGTAGTAGTCGATTTTGTGCAGGACTTTAAAAGCTCAGCTTTAAAAAATAAAATGCAGAAGCGTCAATACTGGATTCAGGAAAATAACAGCTGGAAGATTATCTACGAGGGTGCAGTTTAAGTCGACTGCAAAGCACTCACGCAATTAAACGGCTGCTTACCATAAGCTATTACTTAACCTACCTATATCTGAAGGAACAATATGCGTCAACTCTACGCTTTACTACTGCTAGCTTTGCTGAGTACATCAGCATCAGCAGCTAATCCACAAGTTGTTGTTGAAACAAATCGCGGCAGCTTTACCATCGAGCTATACCCGGAAAAAGCGCCAAAAACTGTGGCTAATTTTATTCAGTATGTAAACGCGGGCTTCTACAAGGGCACTATTTTTCACCGTGTTATTAACCGCTTTATGATTCAGGGCGGTGGTTTCACTCCTGACATGACAGAAAAAAACACCGGCGCACCGATTATCAATGAAGCGGGCAATGGTCTCAAAAATGACATCGGCACGATTGCAATGGCTAGAACTTCTGACCCTAACTCAGCCACATCACAGTTTTTTATCAACCTTGAAAATAACCAGTTTCTGAACTACCAGAGCCCGGACCCTGAACTGATCGGTTACTGTGTATTTGGCCGCGTACTCAAGGGCATGGATGTGGTGCGCGAAATTGCATCAAGCCGAACCGGCAATGTTGGCCCATACAGCGATGTTCCCAAAGAAACCGTTTTAATTACCGACGTTAAAATTAATAAAGCACCTTTATAAATTAAGCGCTACTCTCTTTTTTATCAATTCATTTTTTAAGGATATCCCTGTGGTTAAACTACAAACTAACTTTGGCGAAATTACTCTGGAACTCAATGCTGAAAAAGCGCCAATTACTGTCGCTAACTTTCTAAAGTACGTAGACAACAGCTTCTATGACAATACTATTTTTCACCGTGTAATCAATAACTTTATGATTCAAGGCGGTGGATTTGACACTGATATGAACCAAAAATCTACTGAAGCTGAAATTAAAAATGAAGCTGATAATGGTTTAACCAATGACAAATACACAATCGCTATGGCACGTACTTCAGCGCCGCACTCAGCCAGCAGCCAGTTTTTCATCAACGTAGCTGATAATGACTTCCTGAATTTCAGTGCGCCAAATAGCAGCGGCTGGGGCTACTGTGTATTTGGTAAAGTAACTGCAGGTATGGATGTCGTAGACAAGATCAGACAAGTTGCTACAACCACGCGTAAAGGCCATCAGGATGTACCTGTAGAAAGCGTCATCATCGAGCGTGCTACTCGCGCTTAATCAAGGCAGGAGGTGTCAAATGACGCCATGCGGCACCTCCAGCAAGCTTTTGGTTATAGACCACATAAAAGATAAATTAAAATTTACCGGATCAGGTTCTAATTTATCTTTATCTGACTTATCATCTTGTGATGCAAATGTCTCTTAACTCCGACCTTCATCCGTCAGACACTACTCTATTCATTTCTGATTTGCATCTATGTGCAAGCCGCCCCGCCATTACCGCTGCTTTTATTGAGTTTCTGCAGAATACCGCCTCAAAAGTGAAGGCGCTTTATATTCTGGGAGATTTATTTGAATACTGGGCTGGCGATGATGATGTTGATGATGCCTTTCATCAGCAAGTTATCAGCGGCTTTAAAAAACTTTCTGATGCAGGGGTTAAAGTATTTCTCATGCATGGCAACCGTGATTTCCTGATTGCGGAAGGCTTTTGCCAGATGGCGGGTATCACCCTGCTCGATGACCCAACCATAATTGACCTGCATGGCAAGAAGGCCCTGCTAAGTCACGGCGATGACCTTTGTACGGATGATGTCGCCTACCAGCAGTTTCGTAGCCAAGTCCGGGATAAAAAATGGCAGCATGAGTTCCTGAGCCAACCTCTACAGGCCCGTAAAAAACAGATTGAAGCAATCCGCGCGCGCAGTGAGCAGGAAAAGACCCAGAAATCACTGGAAATTATGGATGTAAATGCCGAAGCGGTAAATGCCTTACTTGGCAAATATCAGCCAGACCTGCTGATTCATGGGCATACACACAGACCGAACCAACACACTATTAAACTGGATGGCAGATTAATTACCCGATGGGTACTGGGTGACTGGTATGAACAAGGCAGCTACCTTGCCTGCGATAAGCATGGCTGTAAAAATATGGGGCTATAAAAGCTTAGGCAACAAACACTAATAGGCGGCAGTCTAGTCAAGCTAACACTCCAGAATGATTGTTTGTCGAGACAAAGCTAATATTCACGTGGCCTGGATACCAGCCTTCGCTGGTATGACGAATAAGTAGAATCATCGAATTATTTAAGGACATAGCTATAGATTAACTATAGACTAATAAATCCGGTAGCTATGGAATATAACCCGGTATCTTTGCGTGATCTACTGCGTCAATCTGCTCAGGCTCTAAAAACTTCTCTGCATATTTCAAGTAAATTTTTTCACGGATAAAAACATCAAATAAATCCGGATCAATGTGTTGATTAACTTTCATCCGTCCTAGAATTTCAAGCGACTCAGTCAGGGTTTTAGCCTTTTTATAAGGGCGATCTTTCGAAGTCAGCGCCTCAAAAATATCTGCAATACCCATTATCCTTGCAGGCACAGACATATCCTCACGCTTAAGCCCGCGCGGATATCCAGTACCATCCATACGCTCATGGTGTCCACAGGCATACTCAGGCACGCGTTGCAGGCTGCGTGGGTAAGGCAGCGAATCCAGCATGGTTATCGTGACATTAATATGGTTATTGATGATCCAGCGCTCTTCTGCGGTTAATGTGCCGCGCACTATACTCAAATTATATAGTTCGTCATCACTTAGAAATTTAACAGGCTGGCCATCAGTACCAACCAGCTCTCTGTTGGCAATCTCGCGTACACGCACCTGATCAGCTTCGGTCATTGATTCACTGCCAATGTTGGATAATCGTAAAAATTCACGATCGAGGTCACACTGCTGTTTAAACGCTTGCAACTCTGCTTGCATACGCTGAAACTCGGCTTCAATATTTTTTGGGGAATGATTATTTTGCAGCAATGCGAGCTGCGCTTTAAGCATTGCATTCTCGGCCTGCTGCTTAATTAGATCAAAGCGCTGTTCAATCAATGCTATACGGTCAAAAATTGAAGATAATTTGGTAGGTTTATCCATGACCGCTTCAGGCGTAGTGATCTTGCCGCAGTCATGCAGCCAGCTAGCTACTTTCAGCTCAAACAGCTCGCTCTCATTTAACGAAAAATCCTTGAACGGACCAGCGTTATCATCTATCGCGGCTTGTGCCAGCATCATCGTAAGTTCTGGCACGCGCTTGCAATGGCCGCCGGTATAAGGTGACTTTTGGTCAATTGCGCCTGCAATCAACTCAATAAATGCCTCAAACAGGTCTTTAAAACCTTTAATCAGGCTCTGGTTAGTCAGCGCAACTGCCGCCTGCGATGCCAAAGACTCAACCAAACTCTGATTAGCCAATGAGAAAGGAATAATTTTGCCGTTATGAATATCTATTGCATTAATCAGCTGCAATACGCCGATCACATCCGATTCATGGTTAATCATCGGAATCGTTAAAAACGATTGTGAGTGATAGCCGGTCTCTTTATCAGTTTCACGGGGGCCGGAAAAATCGAAATTTCCAGCCTCATAAGCATCCACAATATTGATTGTCTTATTTTTTAAAGCTGCATAACAGGCAACTCTGGTTAAATTAGGACTACCGTCTTCAAGATACAATGGCAATATCTTGAATTTAGTCGGGACTTCCTGTCCGGTTGTCCCGCCCGATGCAAGTTTAAGCGTGTTGTTGCGCATGATTTCAAACTTAAGATGTTTGTTATCTTCATGCATGATATAAATGGTGCCGCCATCTGCGTTGGTAATCTGCTGGGCACCTAACAGTATCATTTCCAGCAGGCGCTGGTTATCTCGCTCGGCAGACAGAGCAACGCCAATAGCATTGAGCCGCTCTAGCCGTTCAAGTAGGTAAGGATGCTGATGTTCAGACATTAAAAATACGCTTACCTACACTCACACTCAAAAAAGAAAAATGCATTCATTAATGATTCCTGTGCTGCCGACAAAGTGAACTCAAATAAAATTTAGACCATTACCGATAATTGTGTAGCGAGGCCAGCCCTTATGTGTCTACCAGACACATGAATTATTAATTTTTTGCAGCCTGAACTTCCAGTTCACGCACATCAGCGGCAAATTTATCCAGCACACCATTGATGTACTTATGCCCGTCAGTCCCGCCAAAAATTTTGGCAAGCTCCACGCCTTCATTAATGACCACACGATAAGGAATAGTGCTATCGAACATTAACTCACAGCCGGCAATACGCAATATGGCATGTTCAACAGGACTTAATTCAGCAAGCGGCCTATCAATAAAATTCACCAGCTTGTCATCAATCGCATTAATGTTAACAGTTACGCTTTGCAGCAGCTGCTTGAAATAACCCTCATCAGCCTTATTGTAGTCAGGGTCGTCAGTCATATCACGGAATATCTGTGATAGCTCTGATTCATTTAACATACCGCGATATACTGCCTTTAACACCAGTTCGCGTGATTTTCTACGGTTTTTACTACCGGATTTTTTAGCTGAGCCTGAATGTCGGGTGCGCTTTTCAGCAGCCTCCTGATCCACCACCAGACTAGTCAGCGTTTTTTCAGTATCGGTCATAGTGCTCTTACCAGATTGTACATTTCAACAGCTACCTGAGCCGCTTCCGCACCCTTGATATGCATACGCGCGATTGCCTGATCATCATCTTCGGTAGTTAACACTGCATTGGCAACCGGCACGCCTGTATTTAGCTGCACTTCAGAAATGCCGCGTGCAGATTCATTGGAAACCACTTCAAAATGGTAAGTTTCACCGCGAATGATAGCGCCAAGCGCAATCAAGGCATCATACTTTTCACTTAATGCCATATGCTGCAATATAAGCGGGGTTTCCAGCGCACCAGGTACGGTGGCGATTGTAATGTCATCACTTTCCACACCCAGCTTGAGCAATTCGCTCTTACACGCAGTTAACAGGCCTTCACCGATATCACTATTAAATCTTGATAGCACGATACCAACCTGCATACCTTTACCATTTAAGTTTTTCTCAATTTCTCTCACGTTTTCAACTTCCCCGGATTTTCTCTAAATAAATATTTGCTTTAAACTTCTAAAGCGATATTTTACCGCATATCGCCGGTGAACTTAGTGCTTATATTTATTAGATATTTTATTTATCTAGCTACAGTATCAAATACTTACAACCTAAACACTTACACTAGCTCTCCCGTTTCATTGAAAACAGTTACCACTAAATTTAACTAATTAAACAAAACCCAGGTTTTCTGGATTGTGCTCCACACACCGTAGCTAATAGGCACAAGCACCAACGCCCAAGCCATTACTGTTAACACGGGATGATTATTCGAATTTGTTGCGACACTGGCTTTAGCGGCACCATTACCTGCATTGGCAGCAATCGACTTGTCATGTGCCAGTTTATGCTCTGCTTCCAATTCAGCGTCGGTCATATAATATTTATCGGCAACAGGTTTTACCAGCATATTGGCGATAAAACCAATCACCAACAAACCCGCTAGTGTCAAAAATATAGGGCCATATATCTGATCAAACGGCACACCCGCCTCCAAACTGGTGTCATGCATATAATTCACAACCACAGGGCCCAAAATACCGGCAGTAGACCAAGCCGTTAGCAGGCGGCCATGAATAGCACCTACAAACTGCGTGCCGAACATATCTGCCAGGTAAGCCGGAATTGTCGCAAAACCGCCGCCGTACATTGAAGCAATGACGCAGAAGCTGGCCACGAACAAGGCCAGTGATTTAAAACCTGCCACGTAAGTTGCGGTGCAATACATAATCGCACCGAGCACAAAGAATATGTAATAAGTACGTTTGCGACCCAGCTTATCTGAAGAAGTAGCCCAGGCAAAACGCCCAAAAATATTAAAGATGGAAATCAGACCAACAAAACCGGCACCAACCGATGCAACTGCCGCCGCCATTGCCGCATCCTGTTTCACCACATCAAACCCTACTCCAGGTTGGCCAACCAATGCTCCACCAAAAGTCTCCTGCAACATAGGCGCAGCAGCACCGATAATGCCGATACCTGCTGATACATTCATACACAGCACAATCCACAGCAGCCAGAACTGCGGGGTTTTATGCGCATTTTTCAGATGTACATGACGCGTTGCAATCATGACATTTTCTTTTGCGGCAGGCGGTGTCCAATTTGCTGGTTTCCAGCCCAAAGGCGGTACACGATAGCCCAAAGAACCGCATAACATGAATGCGGTGTAGATAATCGCCATTGCAACAAACGTTTGCCATACACCGACACTGGTTGGTGTTGCAAAATAAGTCATCAGTTTAGTCGCCAGCGGTGAACCTATCATCGCGCCGCCGCCAAAACCCATAATCGCCATGCCTGTTGCCATGCCGCGACGATCCGGGAACCACTTAATCAATGTGGAAACCGGAGAGATATAGCCCAGGCCGAGCCCGATACCGCCGATGACCCCGGAACCCAGCCACATCATCCACAATTGATGGCTGTAAACACCGTAGGCAGAAATCAGCAAACCTCCACACCAGCACAAAGTAGCAACCAGTCCGGCTTTACGCGGACCGGCACGTTCCAGCCAGCCGCCCCATACAGCTGCAGAACAACCCAGCAGCACAAAAAATAGCGTATACATCCAGCCCAGATCAAACTGGGTCCAGTTACAATCTGTTGCAAATAATGCAGTGGCAGTGCCTGAAAGCTTTTCAGCAAAGGTAGTCGCACCCGCAGCACAGGCTTTTAGCGGCTCACCGGATGCGTCTTTTAGCGCGCTCCCAAGCGGCTTCCAGAAAACACTGAACCCATAAGCCATGCCAATTGAAAGATGCACGGCCAATGCGGCAGGCGGTACCAGCCAGCGATTAAAATTGGCGTTTGCGGTGATGTGCTCTTTTGACAAAAAACCTGACATTCAATTGACTCCCTAAAACCATTATTTTTTTAACAAGTTTCGAAGCCATAGCTTCAAACTCGGCTGATAAATCACGATTAACGCTATGTTGTAACAAAATGTAAAAAATGGCAATTGACTTGTGATTTTAACTGACTAATTCAATGTTTAATTTTTGTCATTAATATGTCATATTAGCGTCATAAACTAATCAGGCTTAAGTTAAAAGGCAACTCAAACAAGGAAAAAATTATGCCAGCCAATATATTAGTTGTTGAAGATGAACCAGCGATTCAGGAACTATTAGCACTTAACATCACGCAAGCCGGCCACAATGCGATACGCGCCTTGAGTGTAGAAATCGCACAAGATCTGATGCGCGAGACTATTCCTGATCTGATTTTACTGGATTGGATGTTACCGGGCATGAATGGCCTGGAGTTTGCGCGCAAATTAAAATCAGACACGCTCACTAAAAACATACCGATTATCATGCTCACCGCCCGTGGTGAGGAGTATGACAAAGTTCGCGGCCTGGAAGTTGGCGCTGATGACTATGTAACCAAGCCATTTAGCCCACGTGAGCTTAATGCCCGTATCAAAGCTGTGCTGCGCCGCCGCGCTCCACAAATGACAGATGATCCGATTGAAGTGCAAGGTCTGCGTCTGGATCCCACTACGCATCGCGTTACCGGTAATCAGAAAACTATCGATTTAGGTCCTACCGAATTCAGATTACTGCATTTCTTTATGACTAATCCTGAACGCGTTCACACGCGTAGCCAGCTACTGGACAAGGTTTGGGGTGACCGTGTGTTTGTAGAAGACCGCACCGTAGATGTGCATATAAGGCGCTTGCGTAATGCATTGTCGATATCCGGCCATGAAGATCTGATTCAGACTGTGCGCGGCTCCGGCTATCGTTTGTCTGCCCAGAATGAGTAAGCCAAAACGGTAAAGATTATGGGAGTAGTTAAGTGCTGTGTGATTTTCAAATTAACGATATAGGGATAGTCGCTAATTTAAATTACCATGATAAAAAAGCCCGCTATAATTAAGCAATATATACAACCTTTGAAAATACCTCTGTGATTGATGTTCGCTGGAAAGCTTTTTTCTTCATCTTATCCCTCAGCGCTGTTAGCCTGTTTGTATGGCTAACAACCAGTACAGTTATCGCACTGCTCACTTTCACATCAGTCCTTCTGGCCTATCTAAGTATTCAGGTTAATGGCCTATATCTACTGCAGTCATGGCTAAAAAAACCGGTTCTGAAAAATATTCCGGAAGGTTTTGGTTTGTGGGAGGACGTATTCAACGCCATATTGAAATATGAACGCAATAACAATCTAAAAAATTCTGAATTAAATGCTGCTCTGGATCGCTTTAATACCGTCGCCAATGCAATTCCGGATGGTCTGGTAATACTCAGTGCCACCAATGAAATTGAATGGTGTACGGCTAATGCAGAATTTCAACTTGGCTTGAATCTGGCCACTGATAAGAACTTGCCGTTAGTCAATCTGGTTAGAAACAGCCACTTTATCGCTTATCTCTATAATGGCCTTTATGACGAGCCGTTTAAACTCAAGGATTCCAGAAACACTGACGCCATACTGGAAATATGGCTAATACCGTTGGTTACAAGGCAAAAATTATTAATCTGCCGAGATATTACACAGCTGGAAAAAGTAGACTCCATGCGTCGTGACTTCATAGCGAATGTGTCACACGAACTCAGAACGCCGCTCACAGTGGTTGGCGGATTTATCGAGACACTGTCCGACATGGAAGGCGCTGTTCCCGACAGCATACGCAGTTACTTTGACATGATGCAAGATCAAACCACGCGCATGCGCAGATTGATTGAAGACTTACTCACGCTATCCCATATCGAAAGCAATACACAACCGCCTGAAGACAGACTGATCGAAATGTTATCGCTTGTGAACATGTTGCATAATGATGCAAAAGCTTTGAGTAATGGTAAACATAAAATCAGCGTAGAAATCGACGAACGTCTTAATTTAACAGGCGCTGTAGACGAACTACTGAGCGCGCTTGGCAACCTTGTCAGCAATGCCGTGCGCTATACGCCAGAAGGTGGTGAAATTCGTATTTCATGGCAGCGCCGCAATAAACAGGCTGTTTTCAGCGTGACCGATAATGGCATCGGTATTGAGCAGCAGCATATCGACAGACTTACTGAGCGCTTCTACCGTGTTGATCGCAGTCGAAGCCGTGAAACTGGCGGCACCGGCCTGGGGCTGTCTATTGTTAAACACATCCTGACCCGCCATCAGGCAAGACTTGAAATTAAGAGCACCCCTGGTAAAGGCAGCACTTTCAGTGCTATATTCCCCGAGTCTCGCGTGATACAGAAATAATTAGTAAAAAAATAACAGATGCAAAAATAGAAATCTCAAAAATAACGATCGTGCATTGATACCGGAGCAGCTTAAGTCTTGAAAGCCTTTAATTGCATAACCTTCGCTTCACTACTAGCCGTGACATTGGCGGGTTGTTCGACCGTTCCAGATTCAGGCTCAGCAAAAAAATCCGTTCCGCAGCAGCAGGATCGCAGTACGATTAATCAACTTGGCAAGAGCGACTTTGATCGCATGGCGGATGTAGAAATCCGCGAGAACACCGAAAGTTTGCGCACACTCATGCTCAATCTTTACAAACGCAATCCTGGTGAGCTTAAAAAGAGCACATCTGACTCCGCTGATAAAATGGCAACATGGGTATTTGAAGGTGGCGCACAGCACCAATACCACTTTCCTGAAATTAATAACCTGCAAACGACAGACGCCATTTTTCTGACATTCAAACCCGAATACCATGGAGATCGCGTGCTATCGTTCATAGTCGGGCTTCATACCATGCTGCTCAAAGCACATAACGACAAAACAGACTTCTACTTTATGGACAGTATTGATCCACAACGCGTTTACAATGTGGCAAGAAATATTGAAATTGCAGCATGGAAATTATCAAATGCACGCAAGGAAGATGGCACACTTTATTTACTGACCAATGAAATTAACGAAACTGAGAAGAATTTATCATTTGAACGGGAGTTCGGCAAAATAATAGGCCGTACGGATTTATATGCGATTTCACTTGCTGAAAAATCTCAGCGATTTATTTCGCGTGTAATGCAGAATCTTGCTACTGCGGTATTCCTGCCAATTTAATGGCTAATAAAATTCAATAAGGCGGTAAAGCAAATTATGTACTTGGCTATACCGCCCTATTCAGCTGAACAATGCATACTAGCTCACGCGATCTTGCAAATTAGCATATTTGGTCATTGCAGATTTAGCTGATACAACACGGGCAATCTCCTTACCCGATTTACTGAAGAAAATCACTGCCGGCAATGATGCTTCCGGCAGACTTAATGCAGTTTTATAGCCTTCGATTTTATCATTCTCAACCGCTAGCAATAAAGGCGCATAACCTTGATTTTGCTTGATTTGCGCCAGCAGTAGATAAGCTGCTTCTGCTGCAATTTCACCACGCTCGGTCAAGACTAATATCACGCCTTTTTCACTTTGCGCTGCTTTTGAAATAACACTGGTATGTATGTCAAAAGTTGGGCTGGATTTAGCATATACAGTGAGTCCACCTGCTGCCAGAACCGCACTTAATAACAATGGCGCTCGTTTTAATAAACTTCTCATTTTAGGTCTCCTAATCATCAGATTGATGGGTACTGCATTAGTACATCAGCATAATTTATGCCAATGACAATTTTGAGACTGAATAATGAAGTTTATATGACAGGACAAGCAGCCAGGAAACCAGTCTGCTAGTGGCTCTTAGGCTATCTCTATTATTTATTAATTGTTAACAATTACGGCTGCTTGTAGACAATTATCCTGCATAATTAACGTGCGTGATGAGCTAAAACGATGCATTAACCTAGTATTTTAGTAGGATATTTTTATATTGCAGCAAATAATTGCTGCAATATAAACAACTAATACCTTTAATTCGAAAATCTATAGTGTAATTCTGTTTTTAGCGTGCATTTTCATTTTTTAAAGCGCATATCTAACGTGCAGCTTTTTTCTATTAGCGCCCTTTTATAAAAGCGTGGTGCTATTTATCCGATGTTTCCTCACCTGAAACAGATGCGCCAGCAGCATCTGCTGCTTTTGCAATATCATTAGCTGCTTGCTCCGCCTTCGCTGCAGCCTCATTAGCAGCATCAATGGTGCTGGCTTTCATTTCTGTAATCGTTTCCTTGGCAGCTTCTGCATTATCTTCTTGCGCTTTTTTACAGGCAGTTAAGCTGGCGACTACTAGTACGCTGAACAGAACTATTTTTAAGATATTATTCATACACACTCCTTATAAAAATTAAAGCTCTCTATAAATAATTAAGGCCATCATGTGATGGCCTTAATTATTACAATAACACTTTTTCTATACCGCCATTATTGGCTTTATGCACATAATCATGCATCCAGTTTTCACCTAAAAGGTGTTTAGCCATTTCGACGACAATATAATCCGCTTCAATACCGGTATCTTCACCGTAACGTGACAGACCCTGCAAGCAGCTTGGGCATGATGTCAGAATCTTCACCGTCGTTTCAGGGGCGCCAACGGTTAATCCCATCTTGGCCATACCACTCTCAAGCTCTTCCTGCTTACGCATTTTTACTTGTGTAGAAATATCGGGACGCGCCACAGCAAACGTGCCGCTCTCACCACAGCAACGGTCATTCAGCTGTACATCCTGCCCCATTAACTTATTAGTGACTTCTAGCGGTTTGTAAGTCTTCATTGGCGTATGGCATGGGTCATGGTACATATAACGCGTACCGCTAACACCCTGCAGGCGCACATCTTTTTCCATCAGATACTCATGGATGTCCAATAATCGGCAGCCGGGGAAAATCTTCTCGAACTCATATTTCTGCAATTGATCCATACAGGTGCCGCAGGAGACAATCACTGTTTTAATATCCAGATAATTCAGGGTATTAGCCACGCGGTGGAACAGCACACGGTTATCTGTAGTGATTTCCTGACCTTTATCGTGATTACCAGATGCAGTTTGCGGGTAGCCACAGCACAGATAGCCCGGTGGCAATACAGTAATGGCGCCTACTTCATACAGCATGGCCTGCGTTGCCAAGCCAACATTTGAGAACAGGCGCTCTGAACCACAACCAGGGAAATAGAATACAGCTTCTGAATCTTCCGTCACCTTTTGCGGGTTGCGGATAACCGGAATCATGTGATCATCTTCAATCCCCAGCATCGCACGTGAGGTTTTAGACTGCATTTTTTTAGGCATAGGGCGATTAATGAAATGAATCACTTGCGCCTTAATATCAGCCTTGCCTACAGTTGCCGGCGGCTGTTTTTTGTCACGCAGCAAGCCAAATCGCTTCGCCAATGTATGCGCAAGGTTCTGCGCTTTATAACCCCAGCTAATCATCAGTGTATGCAAGATTTTAATCGTCATCGGATCTTTAGCATTCAGGAATGCCATACCCAAAGCGGTGCCTGGATTAAATTGCTTTTTCCCCTGCTCACGCAGGAAGTTACGCATTTTGATTGAAACATCACCGAAGTCAATGTCGACCGGGCATGGTTTTTCACAGCGATGACATACGGTACAGTGGTCTGCCACATCATTAAATTCATCAAAATGCTTGATAGAAATACCGCGACGCGTCTGCTCTTCGTAGAGAAATGCCTCAATCAATAACGAAGTAGCTAAAATCTTGTTACGTGGGCTATACAGCAGGTTTGCGCGTGGCACATGCGTGCTACACACCGGTTTACATTTACCGCAACGCAAGCAATCGCTAATGTCATCCGCAATCTGGCCGATCGCGGATTGCTCCATGATGATGGATTCCTGCTCCAGCAAACCGAAGCTTGGCGTATAGGCATTGTCCAGACCAGAACCTGCCAGCAATTTACCCTTGTTAAAGTGACCATTCGGGTCTACTTGATTTTTGTAAGTAGTAAAGCTATCAATCGTGGATTGATCCAAAAATTCCATTTTTGTAATACCGATACCATGCTCACCTGAAATTACGCCATTCAGACCACGCGCCAATGCCATTACTTTGGCCACAGCCGCATGTGCATCCTGCATCATGCCGTAATCATCTGAATTTACAGGGATATTGGTATGTACGTTACCGTCACCCGCATGCATGTGCAAGGCAACAAATACGCGGCTCTTCAATACGTGTTTGTGAATCTCGTCACAGCGTTCTAGAATTTTCTGATACTCACGGCCGGCAAAAATATCTGCCATTGGACGCTTGAGCTCGCGCCTCCATGAAATACGCAAATCATAGGACTGCACAGCACGGAATATATTTTCGTACTGAGCAAATTCAGCGCCGGCATCACCCAAGGCTGAAACTGGTGCGTCCAGATTATTCAGGATAAAGCTCCAGCGAGTGCGCAGGTCAGCAATCAGGCGCAAAGCCATTTCCTGCTTGCTTTTCACCATATTGCCATCTACGTTGCCATCTTCATCAGGCTGCAGTGGCAAATCACTTTGCATAAACGCTTCAATCGCATCCAGCAACTTAAGTTTGTTATTGATCGATAAATCAATATTGATGCGCTCGATACCGTCAGAATAATCACCCAGACGCGGCAGAGGAATCACTACATCCTCATTGATTTTAAATGCATTGGTATGTTTAGCGATTGCGGCGGTACGTGCACGGTCCAGCCAGAATTTCTTACGCGCATCGCTTGATACCGCAATAAAGCCTTCGCCATTACGTGCATTACACATACGCACCATGGCAGAAGCAACTTCACCGACCGCATTTTCATCATCAGATGCGATGTCGGCAATCAACACCATTTTAGGGCGTTGCTGACGCGCAGCTTTAGTCGCGTAACCTACAGCCTTGATGTAGCGCTCATCCATATGTTCCAGACCAGCCATAATCACTGCTGGCGTCTGCTTAGCAGTTGCATCCAGATAATCTTTGATTTCTACAATAGCCGGTACCGCATGTGAAACATTGCCGAAAAATTCCAAGGCAATGGTGCGCACGTGCTTAGGCATGCGGTGCAGAATGAATGTTGCGCTGGTAATCAGGCCATCACAGCCTTCTTTCTGAATGCCTGGCAAACCAGACAAGAACTTATCAGTCACGTCTTTACCCAAGCCTACTTTACGGAAGCTAGGCCCTGGGATTTCCAGAATCTCCGGCTCAGCCAGCAAGGTTTTCATATCCTCGCTGTAGCGGCTGATTTTGAAACGCGCGGTTTCAATGTCATGAATCTTGCCTAAATTGTGATCCAGACGCTCAACTTCCATCCAGTCACCATCCGGCGTCACCATGCGCCATGAAGCGAGGTTATCTAAAGCAGTACCCCACAACACGGCTTTTTTACCACCCGCGTTCATCGCCACGTTACCGCCGATACAACAGGCATCAGCACTGGTAGGGTCGCAGGCGAATTCAAGGCCGGCATCAGAGGCCGCTTCCATCGCGCGGCGTGTTACCACACCGGCACCACATTCAATCGTGGCTACCTGGCGTGTTACGCCCGGCAAGGTTCGCATCTGCACACCAGTATGCTGATCCAGCTTCTCGGTATTAATCACTGCAGATAACGGTGTAAGCGGAATTGCGCCACCAGTATATCCAGTACCACCGCCCCTAGGGATGATAGTAAGCCCTAACTCGATACAGGCGCGAACCATCGCCGCGATTTCTTTTTCTGTATCTGGCGTCAGTACCAGGAATGGATATTCGACACGCCAGTCGGTCGCATCGGTCACATGTGATACGCGTGACAAGCCATCAAACTTGATATTATCTTTACGTGTAATTTTCGCCAGCTTGGCGAATGCTTTTTTACGCAGATTTGCCGTCTGTTTAAACTCGTTCTCAAATTGCGTTACAGCCTGACGTGCAGCAACCACCAGTTTCAGCACTTTGGCATTACCGGCACTGCGCTCATCAATCGCTGCGATACGGTGATGCAGAGCATCGACCAGCGCTTTGCGGCGTTTAGGGTTTTCCAGCAAATCATCTTGCAGATAAGGATTTCGTGACACGACCCACAAATCACCCAGCACTTCAAACAGCATGCGGGCTGAACGGCCGGTTTTACGAACACCGCGCAATTCATTTAAAATGTCCCATATTTCTTCGCCGAGAAACCGAATCACGATTTCGCGGTCAGAGAAAGAGGTATAGTTGTAGGGGATTTCGCGCAGACGCGCCGCAGGCTTGTGCTCTGCGTTAATAATATGGCTGGATATTGGTGCGTTCATTTAGTTTTGATAAATAGCTTGGCTATTAAAAGATTATTATAACATGCCATGCATTCGCAAATAAGCGTAAGCATCGCATGGTTATTCGACTTCATTGAATAGATTAAATTCCACCAATTCCTGATAATTACGCTAGACGAAACAATTGAAAACGTTACACTGAGAATATGAATAGTTTATTAAAAAAATCATTATTACCGATTATTGTCATTGCGCTGCTGGCATTTTTGGCGCTGCAGTTGAATAACAAGCCGGTAGCGCCAGATGTCACATTCAACACCATTGATGGCAAACAGATATCAATGGATTCTTTAAAAAATAAAGTCGTACTGGTAAATTTCTGGGCAACCGATTGCCCTAGTTGCATCAAGGAAATGCCAGAACTCATCAACACTTATAAGCAATACCAGCCAAAAGGTTTTGAAATCATTGCTGTAGCCATGCCCTATGATCAGATTTCACAGGTATTGAATTACACTAAATCTCAAGCGCTGCCGTTCCCGGTCAGCCATGACAGCAAATCAGAAATCATCAACAGTTTCGGAAAAGTAAGCCTGACGCCGACTGCGTTTATTTACGATAAACAGGGGCGTTTGCTGCAGCACACCATAGGCGAACTTGATTTTAAAGCGCTACAACAATTACTTAACAAAGAACTGAGTATCTAAATGCTTTGGGTTAAATCTTTACATATTATTTTTGTCACCAGCTGGTTCGCCGGCTTATTCTATCTTCCCAGACTGTTTGTAAACCATGCTATGGTAGTGTCTAACCACAGCCCTAATCAGGCAGTTTCAGAGCGGTTGAAACTCATGGAGAAAAAACTCTACCGCTTCATGCTGCCTTTAGCCTTACTGGCATTGGGATTCGGCCTATGGTTATGGATAGGCTATGGCATCAGTGGTGCTTGGATGCACGCTAAATTAACATTGGTAGCGGTGCTGGTGGCATATCACTGGTATTGCGGCAGACTACTGGCTGATTTCAGTCAGGATCAAAATAAACACAGCCATATGTGGTATCGCTGGTTTAACGAATTACCGGTGTTGTTACTCATTGCCATCGTGATTCTTGTAGTAGTAAAACCTTTTTAATAAAAATTAACACAGAATCACCGTACTCATGGATATATTCGACTCGCCGTGGCTGATCAATATGTTGGCCAAATGCAGCAAAACACCGCAGGGCAGATTGCTGGGTTTATTTGACATTCTGAATGACTGGTTAAAAGCCCCCAACTTTGAGCAAGCCAGTGTTACGCTGGGCGCACCTAACCCGCTTCTGATCAATTACTGTGTTGAGCAGGCAAAATCGCTGGGCGCGGAGAATCCTGAATTACTTGCAGAGCATATTGTATTGATTGCACAGAATGCTGCGCGACATGCGGTTACGCAGCCAGAGAGCAACAGCCTGATACATGCGAAAAAAGTTGCACTGGCACTTATTCAGGCTCAGACTCAAAAAACAGGTATTGCCGCAGGTATCAAAGGCTCACGACCTGCACTTTACGGAATAGCGGCCAGCATGGTGATAGTCATTGGCGCCGCAGCGATATGGGCGCCCATGTTCATGCACAGCCAAAGTGCGCAAGCGCAGATTGCACAGCAAGAACAGACCAATACTACAATCAATCAAAATAAGGCATTAACAGCAATCGATGCGTCCAGAATGTATGCCAAGTATGAGCAGATGCGTCAGGGCACTTGCCAGTTTCCAGAAGTGCTGCAGATTCCGGATGAACATAAATCCATCTACCTGGAAAACGTGGTTGGCGGCAAGTTACCCAATGATTTAGCTGATCTTGGTGTAGCAAATTTCTATCTGGAAAAAGTGCGCTGCAACTTCACACCAATGCTGATGGCCGCATCAAAATAACGATACCGTAAAAAGATTAAGTGCACTTCTATAAATGCAGAGTTTGGGATGCAGTATTACCCGTCAAGGGCATGTCCGTAGAATATATGCGCTGAAGCGCATTATTCATACGCCAAAGGCGCACGGAACGCAGGAGCCGAGATAGCATGCAATATACAGCGAGGTTACGAGTACCGGGCAACGCAGTAATGCGCCCAAAAAATGTATTTATAGAAGTGCACTTAAAATAAGTGTTGCATTACATGTATACCGATTAGTATAATCGACAGCATGTCTGCATTACGTGAAAAAATACTTAGCACTGCAAGCAGTTTATTCCAAACGCAGGGCATCAACTCGACTGGAGTAGACACTATCGTGGCTACTGCAGGCACTACCAAGATGACACTCTACAAATACTTCAGCAGCAAAGAATTATTGATTCTTGAAGTGCTTAAAGAGGGACATCAGGATTTTCAGACTTGGCTCAATGACAAGCTAAGCGCCAACACCAAACACCCCACTGAAAAATTGCAGAAGCTGTTCGACTATATTGAAGAATGGATAACTGCGCCTGATTTCAACGGTATCGGCTTTATCAAGGCTTCAGCAGAGTTCCCTAAAGAAGATAACCCTGTGCACAAGCTGTCTACAGAGCAATCTCTGCAATTTCGTGAATACATCAAACAACTGGCAACTGAAGCCAATATTCAGGATGCTGACGGCTTATCGCTGCAGCTTTCACTCTTATTCAAAGGTGCAGTGCAAGCAGAGCATATGCAGCGTGGCTCTGATGCAGTCAAATATGCAAAAATTGCAGCAAAAATCCTGATAGATGGTTCCCTAACCCGCTGATTAGTCATCAATTTACACGGCTTTTCCTTGCCCTACCATAGCAATACCTAAGATAATAGGCGTTTTAACTTAGCCTGTTATTTTCATGCATACACTCATTTGCGGTTCACTTGCTTTCGACACTATCATGGTGTTTCAAGACCAATTCAAAAATCACATTCTGCCTGACAAAATTCACAAACTCAGTGTTGCGTTCTACGTTCCGGAAATGCGCAGAGAATTCGGCGGCACCGCCGGCAATATCGCTTATAACCTGCAATTGCTGGATGGTAATCCGCTCATCATGGCAACCATAGGCGAAGACTTTGCAACCTACACAGCCTGGTTAAATAAAAACAAATTAAACACCGCGCATATCAAAACCATCGCCAACAGCTTTACCGCACAAGCATTCATTACGACAGATATCGACGACAACCAGATCACCGCATTTCATCCTGGCGCCATGGTTGAATCGCACCAGAACAGCGTGAAAGATGCCAAAGATATCAGCCTGGCCGTGATCGCACCTGATGGACGTGACGGTATGTTCCAGCATGCCCGCGAGTGTTTCGAAGCCGGCATTCCATTTATGTTTGACCCTGGCCAAGGCCTGCCTATGTTTAATGGCGAAGAACTATTACAGTTTATTGAAATGGCGGATTACTTAGCCGTTAATGATTACGAATCACAGATTATTCAGGATAAAACCGGCTTAACGCTTGATGAACTGGCGCAACAGGTGAAGGCACTGATCGTCACCCTTGGCGCCAGTGGCTCGCAAATTTATGCTGACGGTCAACGCTATGATATTCCATGCGTTAAAGCCACACAGCTAGTGGACCCTACTGGCTGTGGCGATGCTTACCGCGCAGGCTTGCTGTATGGCATAGCCAGAAATTGGGATTGGCCGACTTGCGGCAGATTAGCAGCTACGATGGGCGCAATTAAAATTGCAAGCCGCGGTGGACAAAACCACGCGCCTACGCGCGAAGAAATTGAGACTATTTATACACAGGCATTAATGAAAGATACCATGGGGTCTTAAAACAGACGTGACCTTAAAATATACGTTGTCTTAAAATCTATGGCATCTTAAAAACCACGACTTCTTAAATAATATTGGCATCTTAAACTTTTGGGGTTTAATCTAAGTCATAGTTAAAATTAAATTAAAAAAATCAGAGGAAATTAAATCATGCGCATTACTCGATTATTAGCGGTTAGCTTATTAGCAGCGTTACTGGCAGCTTGCGCCAGCTCCAATTCCGGCAGCGTATATAGCCGTGACGAAGCACGTAAAGTGCAGACTGTTAAAACCGGCGTGATAGAAAGTGTACGTCAAGTAAAACTTGAAGGCACCAAGTCTCCAGTCGGCACCATCGCCGGTGGCGCTGTTGGCGGAATCGCCGGCAGTTCGATTGGCGGCGGCAGAGGTAGCGCAATCGCAGCTGTCATCGGTGCTGTAGCTGGCGGCTTGGCAGGCTCAGCCCTTGAAGAAGGCGTTACCCGTAAAGATGGCGTAGAGCTCACAGTAAAACTGGATGGCGGCGGCTTGATTGCTATCGTGCAGGAAGCAGATGAAGTCTTTATGGCTGGCGAAAAAGTTCGCATTCTTGAGAGCGGTGGGGTGTCGCGCGTTTCCCACTAGTTTCGCTCTGTAATCATCGCAGCACTAAAAGCTGCTTGATGAAAATAAAGTATTGATTTAACAAGTTTAAGCCCCGTTGCCCTGACATTACCAGAGCAGCGGGGCTTAAACATTTAACCTTGGCCTTTTATTCAGCTGTCAACAAACAGTCATTTCTCCGTCATTAATTCTTCATATCCAGCCACTAAAGTTTGCTGCACAAAAAGGAGAAAATAATGGTGAATAATTTAATGACGCGTAAAAACATTTTATTAGCAGATAACAGAAAAAACTTAAGCCTCGAGCAAGCGCCACAAAGAAAACTCTACGTGAGCATTGCCCGCACACAGGCAGAAATAGAAGAAGCGCAACGCCTGCGTTACAAGGTGTTTGCAGAAGAAATGGGCGCACAGCTTTCCGGCACTGGTGGTCTGGATATTGATGGTTTTGACCAGTTTTGTGACCACTTGATCGTGCGCGACAGCGGCACTAACCAAGTGATCGGCACTTACCGGATTTTAGCCCCGGCAAAAGCTAATGAAGCTGGCGGATATTACTCTGCAGGCGAATTTGACTTAAGCCGTTTAGCACATTTATTTGAACGCACGGTTGAAGTTGGTCGCGCATGCGTGCATCAGAATTACCGCAACGGCGGCACCATTACCATGCTCTGGGCTGGCCTTGCCAAGTATATGCAGATCCACAACTATGAATATATGATCGGCTGCGGCAGCATCAGCATGTCTGATGGCGGTCATCTGGCAGCAAGCTTGTATCACAAACTGCAGGATGAGTATTTATCACCCCTGGAATACCGCGTGTTTGCACACAACCCGTTACCGATTCATTCACTCAGTAACGACTTACAAGTTGCCTGCCCACCGCTTATCAAAGGTTATTTACGCCTGGGAGCTTATATTTGCGGCGAACCGGCATGGGATCCCTATTTCAACACAGCGGATATGCTGGTAATGTTACCGCTATCTAGAATCAACCCCAGATACGCCAGCCATTTTATGAAATAAAAGACTGAAAATATCGCTATTGAAACTTTGCAAACCATAAAAGCAAATTTATCTACAACCAATATCGTTATCAGATATTTCAGGGTCGGGCGCATCATCGCGCACACCCTGCTGGGCTTAACGATAGCCTCCATCGTTTTACCGCTATCTACAGAATCCTATAAGGCACGCCTGATTCAGTGGTGGTGCAAAAACCTGCTGGCAGCTTTTAATCTAAAAGTTAGCAGCCACGGCCATGTTCCTTTACAAAATACACAACTCACTACAACAATGTTTGTGGCAAACCATATTTCATGGTCAGATATCCATGCCATCAACAGCATTATTACGCTCCGGTTTATTGCAAAATCAGAAATTATAAACTGGCCGGTTTTCGGCTACCTGGTCAGCCGGGCAAATACATTGTTTATTGACCGCCGCAGCAAGCGCGATGCCAAACGCACGATTGATGTTGCCGTTCAAAGTTTACAGGCAGGTGATAACTTATGCCTGTTTCCGGAAGGCACTACTAGTGATGGCACTGTTATATATCCGTTCAAAAGTAGTTTGATACAGGCTGCCATTGAAGCCAAGGCATGCATCTGGCCGATAGCAATTCGCTACCCGCACCCAAACGGCGGTGCCAATATTGATGTCGCTTACGCGGGGGAAACGACCTTAATACAATCCATGCAAAAAATTCTCGCGCAAAAAAAACCGGTGATTGAGTTGCATTTTCTAAAGCCAATTCCAGCAGAAGAGGTAGCAAAGCGAGATCGCCGCGAACTGACTTTGCAAATTGAAACACTGATACGCCAGCATCTGGCGCTGTGATTAGCGGTTATCTGACTTACCTGTATGGGTAAACCCACGTACCAAGGCCGCGGTTTCCGTACCTAATTTTTTATTGCCTTTAGCGTAATCGGATTATCTAACGGGTGTGAGTCGACCTGCACCACCGCCTTGGTTTCAATATTCATCGCTGTCAATTTACCGCCCCACAAGCAGCCCGTATCCAGCGCATAAATATTTTCGCGCTGTTGCAGCCCTAACGCAGACCAATGCCCGAAAATTACCTGTGTGTCTTTCGTAGCCCTATTCGGCACATCAAACCAGGGCATATATCCAGCTGGAATATCGTACAGCTCACCCTTGAATTTGAATTCCATTTGTCCTGCCGTCGAACATATTCTTAAACGCGTAGCCGCATTGGTAATCACACGTAAGCGATCAAACCCAGCCAGATCATCACGCCAATGATCGGGTAAATTGCCATACATATGCTTAAGAAAATCCAGATAATTTTCACCATGCAATACGCTTTCAACTTCAGCTGCATAACCAAGCGCCTGCTCAGCCGTCCATTGCGGCAATAAGCCAGCATGCACCATTAGGTGATTATCTTCCTGATAGATCAAGCGCTGGTGACGCAACCAGTTTAACAACACATCACTATCATGCGCTGCCAGCAACACATCCAAAGTATCGCCCTTGTGCGCAGCAACAATCCCCTCTGCCACCACCAGCGCATGCAAATCATGGTTACCTAGTACAACCGTCAGGCTATCCTGATGCGCGTAGCACCAACGCAAAACCTCCAGCGAGCCATTGCCTCTGTTGACCAGATCCCCCACCAACCATAAGCGGTCAGATTTCTGATCAAAGCTTATGCGTTCAAGCAGCGCCTGAAATGCATGATAACAACCCTGAATATCACCGATTGCGTAACTAGCCACGTTTAATCACCATTAAAAATTCACCAAAAACATTATGGGCACCTTAGCAAGAAAAAAGCCACTTAAATATTTAAGTGGCTTTTCATGATACCAAGCTAAAACAACCTAAAGGAAACGCTGATTAAATCGTCATTGCGAGCGAAGCTCGGCAATCCAGCGCTTTGTTATAACAAGAGATCAGCGTTACCTAAAAGATTAAAATTTTGCACCTGCTGCATTAGCCATATACTTCACAGCACCCGCAACTTCAGCATCGCTTAAACTTGGGTTGCCGCCTTTAGCTGGCATCGTACGGATACCTTTAGTCGCATTAGTCACCAGAGTATCGTAACCTTGTTTAATGCGTGGTTCCCACTGTGCTTTATCACCAAATTTAGGTGCATTCATCAAACCTGTTGCGTGGCACATAGCACATACAGCTTTGTAAACTTCTTCACCGCTTTTACCTGCAGCTACCGGAGCCGGAGCTGCAGCTGCGGCAACAACGGGTTCTGCCGCTTTCACTTCCGCAGCAGGAGCAGGCGCCGCAGCCGCTTCAGCTGGCTTCTCTTCAGCTGCTTTTGGCGCTGGCGCTGTGAAATTTGCACCTGATGCATTTGCCATATTAGCGACTGCACTTGCAACTTCACCGTCTGTTAATGATGGGTTACCACCACGTGCCGGCATAGTACGGATACCTTCAATAGCATGCTTAACCAATGTTTCATAACCTTGTGCAATACGTGGCTGCCATTGACCTTTATCACCAATTTTTGGCGCATTCATCAAACCGGCAGCGTGACACATAGAACATACGGCTTTAACCACTTCTTCACCGCTTTTTTCAGCGCCTGAAGTTGCACCGGCTGCTGCTACTTCAACTGCTGCAACAGGTTTAATATTTTCTTCAACCTGAGAAACCGCTGCTGTTGGTTCAGCCACATCAATCGTGTCTGTTACACCAAAAATCTTTGCTACCAACAAAACAAATAGCACAATACCGACAATACCCACAATTGAGGCAAGTACGATTTGTCCAAATGAATAGCCTTTTTCGTCGCTATTTACATTGCTCATTACAGTTCATTCCCAGAAAAAATTAGATAAAGAAAATATTATACCTGCACTTTAGATTAAGGCAAAAAAGCTCAATGAATTAGTTAAAAATCAACCGCATAAAATCAAACAGCTGGCTACATGAAAAATGCCTTCCTGTAATGCCGCATACAGCGTTTCTGTTTGTTATAATGCGCTACCTATTGCAATACGCGCCCGTAGCTCATTTGGATAGAGTATCGGTTTCCGAAGCCGAGGGTAGTGGGTTCGAATCCCGCCGGGCGCGCCATATTTAATAAGACAAGCCAAGATAGTGTTCACTAACTTGGTTTTTTTGTGGCCCATTCATGGCCCTACTATGGCCCACTAGTAGCCCATCCTTTTTAAGTCATATTGAAATAACAAGATTATGACCTTTAGTGTCTGGCCCAAATAGTAAGTGCGTTCTACCTACTCAATACGTAAATGAACTCGCGCCTTAATCTGGCACATACTCAAACAAATCTTCAATCTTACAATCTAGAAAAACACACAGTTTATTTATTGTATCTAGATCTACCCTAGTTGCTGTTTCCTCATACAGAAGCGTTATTGCGTTTCTATGTACATCGATAGCTCTTGCAATATCAGCAACCCTTAGTTTTTTCTCACCCATTATTCTAGATAAGTGACATTTAATCATACCAACTCCATTTTTTTCATTCTAAATGAAAATAATTGTTGCTAAGTGGAATTATTTCACTTAGAATTGCATTTAGGATGAAATTTATATATTTAAAACGATAAATATTCATTCTACATTCATTAATAAACTTTAAGAAGGAAATAATATGTCTCAAACATACCTCACCACAGAACAACTCGCAGACCGCATTAACTACAACGCTAGAACAATCCGCAACCAGCTCAAGGATAGCGTTTTACTTGAAGGCATTCACTACGTTCGCCCATTTGGCAGAAGAAAGATTCTTTATATATGGGAGGCAATAGAAAACGAAATACTGACAAAGTCCGCCAGCTTGAATGCAATCCCCATGGCTAACGGAGGATACTGCAATGGCTAGTGTTCGAGAATATAGCGGTAAGTTATTTTGCGATTTTAGATACCAGGGTAAAAGATGTCGCGAATACACAGCTTTAGAAGACACTAAAGCAAATCGCCAGAAACTAAAAAAGCTGCTTGAAAAAATTGAGGCGGAAATTAAGGAAGGGGACTTCGAATATCAAAAATATTTCCCTAATAGCAAAATAGCGAAGTCAATATCCAAGCTAACGGGATCGATTACTGTAGCAGATACTCAAAACATTGCTCCAGTAAGCCATAGCAACATTTACTCCGCTATTCAGGCAAGCATTGCAGCCACTCCCCTTTTCAAAGACTTTGCAGAAAAGTGGTTTGATGAATGCAAGATTGGCTGGCGGCGCAGTTACATTGAAACGATGCGCAACACCATCGATAAA
>LNAP01001319.1_pt1 | contig 36462 bp, 36 predicted proteins | sample 602601 | NCBI WGS metagenome assembly LNAP01 (sample SAMN02440304, study PRJNA202911) | soil metagenome | biome: Subtropical and temperate rainforests or woodlands; isolation source: soil samples (1 kg each in a 20% v/v slurry with milli Q water) were... ... | reverse complement strand
CTGCGCCTCGGTCTCCAGGGCCTCGGCCAAGGGCTGGCCGCTGGTCCAGGCGCCCAGCAGGGCTGCGAGGTCACGTCTGCGGAAGGGCTGCGGCAGCACGGCGTCGATACGGCCGGCGCGGTGCAGCTGGGCCGGGGGCGCGTCGCCAAACTCGCCCAGGCAGATGACCGGCGCCGCCTTCTGCGCGGCCTCCGGCGTCTGAGCCGGATCGGCGATGATCAGGCCAGGCGTCGCACCCTCGCCGGCGATGGAGAGGCCGGCGAACTCCAGGTAGCGCTCGGCGGCGCGCCGGGTGAAGCGGCCCTCGATGCGCAGCTCGACGACGCCTTCGGCGCGGAGTGGCACCGCCGGAGGCTCGAGCACGCGTATGGGGGCTTCGAAGGCGAACACCGAGCCTTGGCCGGGGGTGCTGCGGACCGCCAGCTTGCCGTCCATCGCCTCGACCAGACGTTTGCAGATCGCCAGCCCCAGGCCGGTGCCGCCGAACCGGCGCGTGGTCGACTGGTCGGCCTGGCTGAACGCGGTGAACAGGTCTGGGAGCTTCTCGGCGGCGATGCCAATGCCGGTGTCGCGCACCGCGATGCGCAGGCGATCGCGGGCCGGCGCGGTGACCTCGACCAGCACGCCGCCGGTCTCTGTGAACTTGATCGCGTTGTTGACCAGGTTCCCGACGACCTGCCGCAGGCGCACCGCGTCGCCCTCGATCCGGGCGGGGACGCCGGGATCGACGTAGGCCGCCAGGTCCAGCCCTTTTGAGCGGGCGCGCTCCCAGAACAGGCTGCAGACGTCCTCGGCGATTTCAGCCGGATCGACGGCGGCGGCTTCCAGGTCCAGCTTCCCGGCCTCGATCTTCGAGAAGTCGAGGATGTCGTTGATAATCGCCAGCAGGCTCGAGCCGGACTTGGCGATGACCTCGGCGAAGCGGCGCTGGCGCGGCGGCATCTCGCCGGCCGCCAGCATCTCGGCCATCACCATGATGCCGTTCATCGGCGTGCGGATCTCGTGGCTCATGGTGGCCAGGAAGTCGGACTTGGCGCTGTTCGCCGCGTCGGCGGCTTCCTTCGCGGCCTGCAGGTCGGCGGTGCGCTCCTCGACCGTGCGCTCCAGGCCGCTCATGTGGGCGCTGATCGCCTCGTCCCGCTGGCGAACCTCGGAGAGCAGGGCGTTGAAGCCGTCCACCAGGTCGGCGGTCTCGTCGTCGGCCTCGACCTGCACGGTGCGGGCGAAGTCGTGGCCTTCGCGCAGCTCGCCGATCGCGCCGGTCAGCGCCTGGATCGGTCCGGCGATGCCGCGCTGCATCCGCCAGGCGACGCCGAGGCCGATGCCGAACGCAAAGAGGGCGGCCAACGCTCCGTAGAACAGGCTGGAGCCGGCGCGGGCCCCGGCGCCCTCGATCTGCCCCAGCAGCACGACACGGCCAACCCTGTCGCGGCCGTAGTACACCGGCGCCGAGACCTGGATGGTGTGCGAGCGGAACATGCTGACGATGGGCACCCGGGCGCCGCCCGAGACCTTGGGGTCGCTTTGCAGGCGCGCACCGGCGCCGGTCTCGGAGAGCAGTTGTCCGTCGGGCGTCTCCAGGCGCGCGTAAAGCACGCCCTTCGCCGCTTTGATCGATCGGATCGCCGCGAACGCCTCCTGCGGGTTGCGGGCCGCCGCCGCCTCGCCGCTCAGCGAGGCGATCACCGCCGCCGTCGTCGACAAGCGTTCGGTTTGCAGGCCGACCTCGCGCCGACCGTCGCGCAGGATGGAGAAGGTCGCCAGGAAGGCCACGGCGCAGCTGACCGAGGCCAGCACAAGCAGCACGAGCTTGCTCTGAATAGAGCGCCGCCGCCCCGCCCTGATTAACGTTTGTTTGCCCAAGGTAAGCCCGCGAACACGCTGAATTTTACCAGTTACGCCGGATTAATGAGGTTCAGCTTAATTTGACGTCGCAACCGGGCGGGAACCGCGGATGGTGGATACTCAAGACGACGCGGGGACGTTCTTCTACGTCCTGCAGGACGCCCTGCGCATCCTGTACGTCGACGACGACCCCATCCTGCGCGAGTTCGCCCAGGTCCACCTGACCACCGACACCGCCAGCGTCGCGACGGCCGAGGACGGGCTGGTGGCGCTGGCCATGCTCGAAGAGGTCAAGCCCGACCTCATCCTGCTCGACCTGGAGATGCCGCGCCTGGACGGGTTCGAGGTGCTGCGACACCTGCGGGCCGAGGCCGCCTATTCCCGCATGCCGGTCATCGTCGCGACGGGGCGCGAGGATGTGAACGCCGTCGACCGCGCCTTTCGCGAGGGGGCGACGTCGTTCGTCGTCAAACCGATCAACTGGCGGCTGCTCAGCTACCAGATCCGCTACGTCCACCGGGCTCATCAGGCCGAGCTGTCGCTGCTGGAAGCGCGCCGCCGCGCCCGCACCGAGGTGAACGAAGCCAACGACACCCTCACGCGGCTGTGCAGCCTGGGGGCCAGATTCGTCGCCGATGCGCTGCGGATCGATCCGTCGCTCAAGGCGCCGGCGGCCGGATACCTCCAGGCGCTTGAGAATGCGTCCGCCACGGCCCGGCGAAGCGCCGAAGGCTGACATGCGGCTGGCGTCCCTCCTTCCTCGCTTCGCACGCGATCGCCACGGCGGGATCACCCAGCTCTTCGCTCTGGCGATTCCAGCGGTGATCACCCTGGCCGTGGGCGCGGTGGACCTGGCCAGCGTCAACGCCGACCGGCTCCTGGTGCAGGACACCGCGGACAGCGCCGCCCTGGCCGCCGCCAAGCAGCTGACGCTTTCGGACTCGCGCGGCGTCGTCGAGCGGGCGCAAGCGTTCACCGCGGCGAAGCTCGTCAAGATCGGCGACCGGCTGCACTACACCGTCGACGCACGGGCGGCCGAGGACGGCGGCAGCGTGACGGTCACCATCACCGGCACGCGCACCTCGTTCTTCGCCAACATGCTTCCGCCCGGCGGCTGGAAGATCAACAGCACCGCGACCGCGACGATCATGGGGCAGACGCCGCTTTGCCTGCTGAGCACCGGCAAGGCCAAGTCTGACAACCTGGCGATGGACGACAGCGCCAAGGTCACCGCCCCCGGCTGCCTGGTGCACGCCAACTCGGACATCACGCTCAAGAAGCAATCGATGCTGACGGCCCACGTCGTCCAGGCCGCCGGCACCGCGACGGGGATGGTGAGCCCGAAGGCGCAGGTGGGTGCGCCGGAGATCGATGACCCGTTCGCCGACATGAACTTCAGCGTGCCCGCCAGCGAGCCCTGCAAGATCCTCGCGCCGCTGCTGCTGGACGGCCTGCTGCCGGTGAAGCTCCCCAAGGGGCGCTACTGCAGCACGATCACCGTGGCCAAGAAGCAGACCCTCGAGCTGGAGGAGGGGATCTACTACTTCTCCAAGGGCGCGAAGCTGGAACTGCTGGAGGACTCGGTGCTCAAGGGCGACAACGTCCTGCTGATCTTCGACAAGGACTCGGACTTCAAGTTCAAGGAACGGTCGAGCATCGAGCTTCGCGGGCGAAGCGGGGAGGGCGATCCCTTCGCAGGCTTCGTCCTGGCGACCACCCGGACCAACACCGACGAATTCGAGATCTCCAGCTCTGCGGCGCGCGTGCTGCTCGGCACCATCTACATCCCGAATGCGGTGCTACGGGTCGAAGGCAAGGACAAGGTCGCCGACCAGTCCGCCTGGACGGTCGTCGTGGCCCGCGGCCTGAAGATGAAGGGCTCGCCGAGCCTGGTGATCAACTCGAACTACGCCGGCACGACCGTGAAGCCGCCGGACGGGGTCGGTCCCACCTCCAACGACGTGCGGCTGATCAAGTAGCCTGAGCTAGCGCCCCGGCACCCACTCGACGTCGGCCCCCAGTGCGTTGAGGTTTTCCACGAATTTCGGGTGCGCGCGCCGGATCGGATCGGCGTTGAGGATCGTCGAGCGGCCCTCGATGCTGGACGCCAGCATGAACATCGCGATCGCCACCCGGATGATGTAGGGGCTCTCGACCTCGGCGGCGGTCAGCGGCTTGCCGCCGAAGGTGATCACCCGGTGCGGGTCGCACAGCACCGTGTGGGCGCCGAACTTCGCCAGCTCGCTGGTCCAGCCCAGGGCGCCCTCGTAGACTTTGTTCCAGAACATCATCTGCCCTTCGGCGCGGGCGCCCAGCGCGATGAAGATCGGCAGCAGGTCAACCGGCAGGTAGGGCCAGGGCGCGGCCTCGACCTTCTGCAGGATATGGGTGGTGAACGGCGCGCGAATCTTCAGGCCGCCGTTGGCGTGCACCTTGGACCAGCCGTTCTCGTGCTCCACCTCGACGCCGAACTTGGCGAAGGTGCGGTCGATCAGCGGGAACTGCTCGGGGTGGCCGTTGCGGACCTTGATCTCGCCGCCGGTGATTGCGCCCATCGCCAGGAAGGTGGCGATCTCGTGGAAGTCGTCGCCGAGGGTGAACTCGCAGCCGGACAGGCCTTCCACGCCCTCGACGGTGATGTGCGAGGAGCCGCCCTGGATCTTCGCTCCCATGGCGTTGAGGAAGCTGCAGAACTCCTGGACGTGCGGCTCAGAGGCGGCGTTGGTCAGCCGCGAGACGCCCTTGGCCGTGGCCGCGCAGAGGATGAAGTTCTCGGTGGTGGTGACCGAGGCGTAGTCCAGCCAGTGCTGGGCGCCCTGGAAGCCCTTGGGCACCGCCAGCGTGATGGTGTCGCCCTTGGTGCTGACCTCAACGCCGAACCGCTCGAACACCTCGATGTGCGGGTCGATCTCGCGGACCCCGAGGGTGCAACCCTTGATGTCGTCCTCGAGCCCGGCTTCGCCGAACAGGCTCATCAGCCCGGGCACGAGCATCAGGAACGAGCGCATGTCCGCGCCGGCCGGCAGGCGGGCGGCGTCGCGGTTGAGCGTCTGGCCGTGCTGGATACGCAGCGTGCCGCTGTCGTAGTCCATGTCGACGCTGCTGCCGAGCTTCTCGAAGAAGCCCAGGATCTTGCGCACGTCGGTGATATCGGGGACCCGGTGCAGCACGATCGGCTCGCGCGTCAGCAGGGTGCCGCACAGGATCGGCAGGACCGCGTTCTTGTTGGCCGACGGCTCGATGGCGCCGCGGAGAGCCCGGCCGCCTTGCACGATCAGGTTGGTCATGGAGAGCGGCCCTCAGCCTCGGTTACTGGCGAGCGCCAATTCCACAGTCCGCCGACTTTAGCGAGAGGCGAGTTTCACCAGGCGCCGATCTTCTCGGCCTCGGCGTGGCTGAGCGGCTTGTGCGCCTGGGCGTGGTCCTCCTCGGCGAGGAAGCGGACCGCCTCCAGCGCGGCCATGCAGCCCATGCCCGCGGCGGTCACCGCCTGGCGGTAGACGTCGTCGGTCACGTCGCCGGCCGCGTAGACGCCGGGGACCGCCGTGGACGCCGTCCCCGCTTTCACCTTGAGGTAGCCGGCCGAGTCCATCTCCAGCTGTCCCTTGAACAGCTCGGAAGCGGGGGCGTGGCCGATGGCGATGAACACGCCGTCGCAGGATACCTCGCGGGTGTCGCCGGTCTTCACGTTCTTGAGCCGCACGCCGGTGACGCCGGCCGGCTCGCTCGTGCCCAGCACCTCGTCGATGGCGTTGTCCCAGACCACCTCGATCTTCGGGTGGGCGAACAGCCGCTCCTGCAGGATCTTCTCGGCGCGGAACTCGTCGCGCCGGTGCACGACCGTGACCTTGGATGCGAAGTTGGTCAGGAACAGCGCCTCCTCGACGGCAGTGTTGCCGCCGCCGACCACCACGACCTCCTTGCCGCGGTAGAAGAAGCCGTCGCAGGTGGCGCAGGCCGAGACGCCGAAGCCCTGGAACTTCTGCTCGGACTCCAGACCCAGCCACTTGGCCTGGGCGCCGGTGGCGATGATCAGGGTCTCGGCCAGCCAGACCTCGCCGGAGTCGCAGACCGCCCGGAACGGGCGCTGCGAGAGGTCGATCTCCAGCACGATGTCGCTGATCACCTCGGTGCCGACGTGGCGCGCCTGCGCCTCCATCTGCTCCATCAGCCAGGGGCCCTGGATGACGTCGGCGAAGCCCGGATAGTTCTCGACGTCGGTGGTGATGGTCAGCTGGCCGCCTGGCTGGATGCCGGCGATCAGCACCGGGTTGAGCAGCGCGCGGGCGGCGTAGATCGCGGCGGTGTAGCCGGCGGGGCCGGAGCCCACGATCAGGCAGCGGGTGGTGCGGGGGGACGTGTCCTTGGCCATGGCGCCTATGTAGTGCGGAAATCGCCGCTGTGCGACGGGGCAGGGGGGCGCAGCTGCGCTAGTCGACGACGAGCCAAGACATCAGCGGGTTGGCGGGATCCCGGCGGATCGCATAGCGCGACAGACCCAGCACCTCGCGCACCGCTACGGTCTCCCCCGGGAACTCGGGGCAGTTGAGCTCGTCGAAGGCCAGCACCGTGCCCTTGGTGATATGCGGCAGGATGGCCTCCAGGCAGGCTTTGGTTGGCTCGTAGAGGTCGAAGTCGAAGTAGGCCAGCGCGATCACCGTCTCCGGGTGCTCGCCAAGGTACTTGGGCAGCGTCTGGATGGCGTCGCCCTGCACCAGCTCGAACTTGCGCTTCTGCGGGATCGGCGCGTTCTGCTCGTGGAAGCCGAGGATACCCTCGAGCTGCTCCTTCCAGCCCGGCGCGACGCCATAGTCGCCGGCGCGCACGCGTCCACCGTCCAGAGAACTCACCGACGGGAAGCCGGCGAAGGTGTCGAAGCCGACGATCTTTCGGTTGTAGTTGAACGGCTCGAACATGCCGCGCAGCGCCGAGAACAGCGCCAGGTTCTGGCCCCAGCGGACGCCGAACTCCATGACCACGCCGTGCACCGGCAAGATCTGCTCGTAGAGCTTCTGCATGAACAGGATGCGTGCCAGGTTCTGGCGCGTCAGGAATAGGCCGAGGTTGTCCAGCAGTTCGCCGTCCGGCACCTCGCAGGTGCGCAGGGTCTCGGCAAGATGCTGCTTGTCGGCGACCTCGGCCGGAGTGGATCCCACGATCACACGGGGTGCGGCGGCGCTGCTCATGCGATGTCCATCGAGGTTGCACGCCTGCGAATCGGCGTGCTGCGTGCAGTAGGCCAAGCTCGCCGTGAAGAAGCTATGTGCGAGGCGGCGGCGGGCTCCAGGTGCGACGATGCGCGCGCACTGACCAGATCCTCCCCCAAGCGCGAAGCGCGTGAGGGGGAGGGGGACCACGAAGTGGTGGAGGGGGGTGCGGCCGGCAGGGAGCCCGGCGGGTAGCGGTGCTGAGCTTGGGACTCACAGGCGCGTCGACCCCCCTCCACCACGCTGTCGCGTGGTCCCCCTCCCCCAGAGGGGAGGATCTTGGGTGGTGCTATCGCTTCCGGAACAGCCACCAGGTCGCGTCGTCGATGCCGGTCGCGCGCTTCCAGAAGAAGCCGTAGTCGACCAGCGCGAGGTCGGCGAACCGGTCCATGTAGAGGCCGCCGAAGTCGTTCTTGAACAGCAGGCCCTCGTGCCCCCGGTAGGGCTTGGCCTCCGGTGTCGGCGAGAAGTACTCGCAGGCCAGGACGTACTTGCTCGAGACGCGGTGGATCTCGTCCAGGGTGGCCGGGAGCCGGCCCGGCTCGACGTGGATCAACACCCCGCTGGTGAAGGCCAGCTCGACCGCGCCGTCCGGCAGCGGGATGGAGTCGCCGAAGCCCGCGTAGAGCCGCTCGGCCGGCAGCACGCCCTCGGCGACCACGCGTTCGCGAGCGGCGCCGCCAGCCGATGACCATCTTCATCGGCTGCACCATCGCCGAGCTCGCCATCTTCCGGCCGCTGATCCGAATCCTGTTCCAGCAGATCCATGACCTGATGATGGTGAGGATCCCGGGCGAGGACGAGCCGCACCAGGTGCTGCTCATGCTCGATGAATTCTACCATGTCGGGCGCATGGACTCGCTGATCTCCAAGATCACCATCAGCGCCGGCTATGGCTTCCGCATGGCGATCGTGATGCAGGACATCTCTCAGCTCGATGAGCTCTATGGCCGCAACACGCGCATCACCACCGTGTCGGGATCGCAGATCAAGCTGTTCATCCAGATCAACGATCTGGAGACGTCGGAATTCGTGTCCGAGATGCTCGGCGAAACGACGCAGGTCTACAAGACGCCGGTGATGCGGCCGGGGCAGGGGATCTTCGCACCCCGCGCCTGGGCCCCGCATTACACGCCGCGCCCGCTGCGCAGCCCGCTCGAATTGCGCGAGATGTCCGACCGCGTGTCGATCCTGATGGTGAAGGAGCTTACCAAGATCCGCCACTATCTCGACAAGCCCTATCGACGGCCCTACGAGGCGGCGAAGGGAAATCCGCCGGCGTTGCCGAGCCTGCGCGAATGGAAGGATGAGGCATTGGGCGGCGCGATCAATCCGGCGCCGGCCGCCGAGAGCACCGAAGACGACACGGTCGCCCGGCCACCGCTCCAAGCCGCCGCGCAACGGGCGCCAAGGCGAAATCCTCAACCCCCAGGAAAGAAGGCCCCAGCCAAGCGGCAAGCCGCGGCGGAACCCGCTTTCTTTCCGGCGCCGCTGGTGATCACGAGGGTGAAGCCAGTCGAACGACTGGCCCGCAAGCAGCTCTCGCTTGGTGACCAGCCATTGGTTCCGCCTGGGGAGAACTGCAACATCAGTGATCTACTGGCCGCGTCGGAAAGCGCTCAGCGTCGCGACTTCGAAGCGATGGCTGCCAGCACCGCGGCAGTTGGTCAGGAAGAGCGGGTCAGGCAAGCGCTGACAACCCTTACCGGGCTGCAGGACGGGTTCGGCGACGACGCGCCATGAAATATGTAGCCGTGGTCCGCGCGGCCCGCGTCGCTCACCGAGACGAGCTTGAAGCGACGCGATGGCTCTGCTTCTCAGCAGACGCCGTCCGTTCAGAATAGGCCCATCGGGCTCACCATCAACTGATCGGCGGTGCGCTTCTGCTCCTCGCTGAAGCTTGCGTAGAGCGGCTCCACCGCTACTTTGATCTTTTGGAGCGCTTCCTGGCACAGAGCCATGGCCTTCTCGATCCGCTCAAGACGCACTGGAAGAGCGCCGTCACGTGCCTGCATCATGCCCTCACGCATGCCCATCATCGCCTTCGCGTTGGCTCGCACGGCGTCTGCGAACACGCTCCATTTGGATTCCTGAACGTCGGTGATCTTGATTTCGGTTTTCAAGAATGCCAGCCGGCCTTCAATGTGCCCGGTCATCATGCCCATCATGGGCATGCCGCCAGTACCCATCATCGACATCATCCCACCCATGGGAATTTGTGATCCGGGCGCGTTCAAAGGCGTGGCGGGCGCTTCAGCGCCCCCGGCCGGATGGTGCTCATCATTAGCCGAGGCGGGTGACCCTGCGAGGAGCATGGCGCTGAAAAACAGGATGGAGATCGAGGGCATCTTGATCATCGGAGCCGATTCCTTCGCGTTGTGAGTTGTCATGACAGGGCGGAGCCTGCTACGGCGAGGCCCGAAACTCGCTGTTCAACCTTGGCCGGCGTGGCTACTTTTCGGGCCGCCGAGCCGTGGAATGAAGCCCGGCACGTCTCGCATATAGCGTTCATAGTCAGAGCCAAATTCCGCCAAAGACTCGCGTTCTTCGGCGCGGGCAAGACGCACGTACATGAACACCAGCACCGGGAACATCGCGAGGGTCAGCAAGGTCGGCCATTGCAGCAGGAAGCCGAACATCACCAGCACGAAGCCGACATATTGCGGATGCCGCACATAAGCGTAGGCGCCGGTGGTGGCAAGCGTTTGATGGCGCTGTGCCTCGTAGAGCACCTTCCAGCCGGCCGAGATCAGGATAAAGCCGCCACCGATGAATGCGAAGCTCAGGAGGTGAAATGGCCCGAAATGCGGATTGGCTCTCCAGCCGAACATCTCCTCGAGAAGATGCCCGGCGTCATGGGAGAACCAATCGACGCCTGGAAAGCGGCTCTGTAGCCAGCCGGAGAGCAGATAGATCGTCAGCGGGAACCCATACATCTCGGTGAAAAGCGCGACCAGAAAGGCGCTGAAGGCGCCGAAGGACCGCCAGTCGCGCTTTGTCTGCGGCTTGAAAAAACTGAAGGCGAAGAAGATGAAGATCGCCGAATTGATAATCACCAGTGACCAGAGGCCATAGGCAGGAACATCGTCGTGCATGGTCGACCTCCGGACCGTTGATCGCGGCTCAATGTTTGTGAGGCTGGTTCTGGCCGGCATCCGCCGATCCGCTGCCGCTGTCGTTGCTTCCTCCCCGTCCGCCGTGGCCGCCATGCATGAAAACATGCATCAACGGGCAGGCGAGGATCAGCAGGAACGGCCAATACCCCAAATACGGGATGAGATGCGCGCGATGCTCGGTCAGAAGATAGAAGCCGCCGATCGCGAGAAAACCGATCAGGACCCAATTTGCGCGGGAGCGAAAGAAGCCACCCTCACCACCATGACCGCCGTGTTCCATTGGAAACTCCACCCACGTCAGACCAGGACGCACCGGCACGCCCTGCAACCGTCCAGAGGTCGCTAGACGATGCAGGCTTGCATCGGCCAGACGCCATCCTCCGAGCGACACGACAGCGCTCGAACCATGGCCGGCCATCTGTTCTGAATCTTTGATCCCGGTTAAACATCCGCCGGGTGTGGATCGATGCAGCAGGACCGATCAGATGCCTCGCCTGCCCCGGCCCGTGGCAGCCGGCGTCATGCTGCAACGAGAGCGGAAAAGCAGGCCACGAGTTCCTGGATCGTCCTCACGCACGAGCCGAGCCTCACGTCGATCCCAGCAGCACAAAGTCTCTGTTTCTCTGGCTCGCCGATAAAGCCGCAGATCAAGCGACCTGGTCTGGCTGCGACAATGAGATCGCATACCGCTGCGGACGTGCGCTGCGGGTTGGCGCGGAATTCTGTCGCGCCCGTGGCGGTATCGACGATCCATATTCCATCGCACTTGCCGAAGAAGGGGCAGAGTGCTGGGCCCGCGTCGGATTTCATCACGATGATCGCAATGCGATTTGCCGGCGGGGGTGGTACGCAGGCGGACCTAGCCATCGGTTCCTCGTTTGAACACCAGCAGAGTCGGGCAATTATGGGACCGGCTAACATATCGGACTTTAAACTCGATCAAACATTCGCGCGGGCAGCGCGGCATGACATCATCTGCCGAGCATCCGACGGGCGGCCGCAGAGTTGCCCCGCGCGCAGGTTTCCGGGCGGTTGATGCGCCCCGCCCGGCATTTGATTTCAATCAATCTCGCCGGGCCTTTCCCCGTATAGGTTTCCGCCGGGCAAATTGGTAGCTGCGGGGCGGTGTGATAGCCTCCGGTTCTGGCCTTCTTGGAAAGAGGCGGATGCTGCGGTTCCTCGCCATACTGATCTTCGCCACAGCGATCATCATGACGCTGAGCGGGCGGAGTATGGCCGGGACAGTAGCGATCACTGCTGATGCGACCATGGTGGTTGTGAGCGCTTCTGGCCTTGGGCCCCACAGTGACGAATGCGACGACTGCCCGGAGTGTCCAAATTCGGACAAGCCCTGCTGTCCGATGAGTACCTGCTCCTGCCCGGCCACCTGCTCAACGAGCTTGGCGCCCCTCCCTAGCAGCCTCGCGGCCCATGCCTTCGAGCGCTCTTCAGTAGGGATGGGGTCCGAAGAAGCCGACCCAGGCTCGGTCATCCCCGGACTCGACCCCCCAGTTCCTCGGCGCTCGACCTAGCGGGTCGATCGGCCCAGCGGAGCGCGATCTAGCTGCCAACGGTCCACGCCCTGCGCGGATCGGGAGCGTGGCTTGATTGTTCCATTCCCGCTGGCGTCGCGCCGCCAAAGCGGCCGGCCGAGCCGGGCGACCTGGTCAGATGGATTCAACCTTCCAGGTGAAACCGACCAGATCGAGGACTGTAATATGACTCCGAGCCAAGCGTCTTATTTGGAGAGCACTATCCGAGCGTCGCGGGATCACGCCCATGGCCGATACGACGGTCTGCAACCCGGGGTGGTCCGGTCCCCAGTTCCTTGGGGAACCGCAAACACGATCAGTGATGCGGAAAGGAACGCCCGTATGCCGATGCCTGGGAATGGCACGACGAAGCAACCCCCGGGCTGTGAGGCTTGCTTCGCGCGGGCTAACCGGGGTTTGTGCGGCGATTGCCAGCCGGGATCGCCCTGTGTGATCGCGAGTTACAAATCTGCTGATCGGGAATTCAAGGCCGGCCAGGATCTCTTCAGCCTCGGTGAGCCGTGCGATTCGATCTACAATCTCCTTGAAGGTTGGGTCATTCTCTATAATTTATTGGAAGATGGGCGACGGCAGATTTTGCACTTCGCATTGCCGGGCGCCGTGCTTGGATTCCATCCCGGCGGCGGCGCGATGATGACATTTGGCGCGCAAGCCTTGACGGATATCGTCGTCAGCACAATTCCGCGCAAGGCGCTTCCACCGATCGTCAAACAGCAGCCGGAGTTCGGTCTGCGGCTTGCCTGGCTGATCGCGCGCGATTGCACCCTGGCTTATGACCGTCTTACCAGCATTGGGCGGCATTCAGCCCGTGAGCGCGTTGCCCACCTGCTGCTCAAGCTGTTCGTCCGCTACCGCGCGCAATGGCCGGGCAGTCATATCGAGGAGATGCATCTTCCGCTGACCCAAGAAGATATCGGAGATGCGACGGGTCTGACCTTCGTTCATGTCAACCGGGTGCTAAGGGATCTGCGAAAGGATAGGATCCTGGAATTCCATTATCGACGGCTCCGGATCCTCGATCCGGACAAACTCGTCGACGTTGCAGGTCTTGACCCTCAGCTCGTGATGTCCTGGATCCGCTGATGGACGATCGACCGGGACAATATGGGATGGAGCGGGCGGAATGTCCGATCCAGCCTTGTTGCGAGCTGCCGCGTCATGCTCCTTCGGCTCCATTGTTGCGCAAAGACAACCGCTGATCTTCCGTCACCAGCGGCCCCTTTGCGTTGCGGCGTCACGGGTCGCGTCTGCGCCCAAAGATGCGATCTCACTCCACGACAAGCCTGTCCGTGAATATCCCCATCTGGCAGCCGAAGCCGAATTTGCCGGGCTTGTCTGGCGTGGTCTCCACCCGAACCGTCTGTCCGGCCGACAGGTCCGCGCGCTTATTGAGTCAGCGAAAGCGACCTTCTCGGAACAGAGCGCCGTCTCCTCCCGCGGAAACGTTCAATTGCACCGGCTTGCCATGGCGAACGACGACGGTGTCAAGCCTATACGGCCGGTGGCGCTGCTGGCCGAGCCGAGGCGGGAACATCGTAAAGCGCCTGGAAGACCCGTTCCTCCGTCGCGTCGCGCTGCCTGCGGCCGTTTTCGATCACCTCGGAGACACGGTCAATCGCCTCCCGCTCACGACGGAGATTGGCATCGTCCTCCGGCAGCGGCTGGCGGCGCTGCTCGATCAGACGCGCGAGCGCAGCGACGCCACGCATCCACGGACTGAAGGATTCCGACAGCAGGTAGCGGCTCGTGCGCATCGGATGGAGCCATTCGAGCGTCGCCGCAGTCCAGGGATTGGAGAGCGCGCGAACGAAGGGGCTGACCATGGCCTTGTAGAATTGCTCGTTCACCTCTGAAAGATGGCGAACCTGCTCGAACTCCGCGCGCGGCGTCGCGAACCGAAGATCCTCGACACGCCGCTCTTCGAACCGGACCGAGTATTCCGGCTTATCGCAGTCGGGATTGCCGGTCGGATTGTCGATCTTCATCTCGTAGAGGCCGGGGGCGAGGGTCTCGATTTCGCCGAGGCTTTCGAGGATCGCGCGATGTTCGAACCGCGCCACCTTGGCTGACACGAAAATGCCGAGATGGCCCGCATGGGGGTTCGTCAGGTAGACAATGCGCTGACCGGCGGCCTTGAGATCGCTCGTATCCTTGTACACCACCGGGATCCAGCCGAGCGCCTGTTGCGGCGGGGTGATGTTGTCGCCGTAGGACGCGAAGATCACTAGCGGATTGCGAATACGCCGAAGGTCGGCGACGCAACCCTCGCAGATCCGCATCTTGCCCTCCTCGAGGCGATTGCCGATGAAGAGGTTCTCGACGATGGCGACGATCTCTTCCCGGCTGAGGAAATAGAAGCCATTCCACCACCGCTCGAACTCGAGGAAGCGCTCCCGTTCCGTGTCGACATGCGTGAACAGGTTGGCATATTTCTCCCAGACGGCTTCGGGCTGAAGGTTTTCGAAATTGAAGGCGAGCCACGCACCGTCCAGGCGGCCGTCGTTGAGATCGGCGAGAAGGTGGGTGGCCCAGACGCCGCCGAGCAGCCCGCCCGCGATCCGCATCGGATTGACGCCCGATTCTCCCGCCCAATAGGAGAGCGGAGAGCCGTTGAGCACGGCGGGGCCGACCAAGCCTTCGCAATCCGCGGAGAGCAGGGTGATCGCCCAGCCGGCCTGACAGTTGCCATAGAGCACCGGAGGCTTGCCGGGGTGACGTTTGACCACGTCCTCGACGAAGCGTCCGAGCGCATGCAGCACATCCGCCAGGGTCTGGCCCACGCAGGGTTCCGGAAAGAAGGAAACGAAATAGACCGGATAGCCCTCGTGCATGGCGATCCCAACCTCGGAGTCGCGCTTGAAGCCGCCGATGCCGGGCCCATGGCCGGCTCGAGGGTCGAGGATGACGACGGGTGGCTTCGCCGGATCGATACAATCCTCGATGCAATCGTCCCCGATCCGGGTGATCCGCAGGAGGGCGTAGTTGACAGGTCGTTCGAAACGGCGGGCATCGACCAGCGTCTCATAGTCGAAGTCGAGAAGCGGCGGCTTGCCGGCGCGCTCATGGGCGATCATGTTGTTGGCACGCTGGCGCAGCGTGTCCCAAAACAGAATCGACCGTTCGAAGACATCCCTCTGATAGGCCAAGGGATCACCGATGTTGATCGGCAGTCCGACTGGATTCGCCGCGACGGCCGGTTCCAGGCTTTTCACCGTAGCCGCCGCTACGATATCCCGCCGAGCAGCCAATTGCCGACCCGGCGACGCCTTCGGCTGGTCAACCAGCGCGGAATCCGATCTTGCTTCGGGCATCACCATCTCCATCATCTGATCTTAAGGGCGAGGAAGTTGAACAGCGGCCAGAAATCCGGCTGCCGTGCCAGCCGCACGCCACGGTCTCGGCAAGACCCCGCGGGACGCTCGTCAACACTATATGCGGCTACGATGCCTTGACGCTGCTTCCGGTGTCAGGGGTTCCATTTGCCTGCTGACGGATTTCGCCTGCGGTCTCCCGTGCCATGGTCGCACAGTAGTCTTGGACCTTCTGCGAGAGATCGAGCCAAGTCTTCGTCTGCAACGACGTCTCTTCCAGGATGGCCGCCATGACGCTCGATTCTGCCGCGATCACATCCTGCGGTCGCCGGCACTGCACGAATTCCAGAAGCGAGCGTCCGATCCGCTCATTGGCGCCAAGGAGAGTGCTCATCTGAGCGCTGTATGTCTCGCCATAGGCCTTCTGCAGATCGGACGTGAAGGCCTGGAACCGCTTGAACTGGCCGTCGAGCTTGCCGGTACTGTCGGCGCCCGACAGTCCCCACCATGCGAATACAGCGTTCATGCGATCGAAACCAACTGGCGCCTCATTCTTCGTGGCCATTGTTCTCTCCTTGATTGTTTGGTTGCAGTTTCAGGAACGCGACATTCGATTTGCTGCGATGGGTCGCTTTTTACGCTCTCGCGGTCAGTGGAGAGCCTCAAGCGCCAAAGCGACCCCCTGACCGCCGCCGATGCACAGTGTCACCAATCCGCGGCGGAGACCGTCCCGGTGCATCGCGTGAAGGAGGCGGGTCGTCAGCACGGCTCCTGTCGCACCGATCGGATGGCCATGTGCGATGGCGCCGCCCTCGACATTGACGATGTCCTCCGGGAGCCCGAGCTCTCCGATGAGCGCCAAGACGATCGCCGCGAAGGCCTCGTTGATTTCCACGCGCTCGACGTCGCCGAGCGTCCAGCCAGCGCGATCCAAGGCCTGCCGAACCGCGGGAACCGGCCCGAGACCGAACAGGCCGGGTTCGACCGCGCCGACCCCGAAGGCCACAAGACGAGCCATCGGCGTCAGGCCGTGCTTCTCGGCCCAGCGGGCATCCGCAACGATCATGCCCGCGGCGCCGCTGTTGAGGCCCGGTGCATTGCCGGCGGTAATGGTTCCATCCTTGCGGAAAGCCGGCTTCAGCTTGGCCAGCGACTCCAGCGTTGCGTCCGGGCGGTTGTGCTCATCCTTGTCGAAGATCGTCGGCCCCTTGCGACCGGGGATTTCGATCGGCGCGATCTCGGCATTGAACTTGCCGGCCGCCTGCGCCGCGCCAAAGCGCCGCTGCGTCCGCTCCGCCCAGCGGTCCTGCGCCTCGCGCGTCACCTGAAACTTGCTGACGAGGTCCTCGGTCACCAAGCCCGAGTGGTGATCGGAAAAGGCATCGTTGAGGCCATCGCGCAGCATGCTGTCGTAGATCTGGGCATCGCCCATGCGGTAGCCCCACCGTCCGCCCGACATCAGGTAGGGCGATTGGTCCATGTTCTCCATGCCGCCGGCGATGGCGCTCTCGGCGAGGCCGAGCATGATCTCCTGCGCGGCGGTCGCGATCGCCTGCGCACCCGAACCACACACCCGGTTGATGGTCATCGCCGGAACGCCGGCCGGAACGCCGGCCTTGATCGCCGCCTGCCGCGCCGGGTTCATCTTGGCGCCGGCCTGGACGACCTGCCCCATCACCACGGCGCCGATCGCACCGTCTGCGATCTTCGCGCGGATCAATATTTCCTTGATCACGGCGGCCCCGAGCTCGGGGGCGCCTATGTCTTTCAGCGTTCCGCCATACGTGCCGATGGCTGTCCGCACCGGGGTGCAGAGCACGACGTTCGACTGTGCCATGTGGATGTCCTTTCGATTTCCCGGGGGGTGCCCCTATGCCATGTACTGGCCGCCATTGGCGGTGACCGTTGAGCCGGTGATGAACGTCGCATCCTCGCTCACCAGGAACTGGACGATGCGTGCGACCTCGTCGGCATTGCCCAGCCGCCCGACAGGGATTTGCCCCTCGATCCTTGCGAGAACATCTTCAGACATGGCACCGACCATGTCCGTCGCGATGTAGCCGGGCGCGACCGCGTTCACGGTGATGCCCCTCGACGCCGTCTCGAGCGCGAGCGCTTTGGTGAAACCAAGGATGCCAGCCTTCGCGGCTGCATAGTTGGTCTGACCAAGCTGCCCCTTCTGACCGTTGATCGAGGAAATATTGACGATCCGGCCGAAGCCGTGATCACGCATGGCGCCGATGACTGCTCGGCACATGTTGAAGCAGGAGGTGAGGTCGGTCGCGATGACCTCGCCCCACTGGGCAGATGTCATCTTGTGCAGCATGGCATCGCGGGTGATGCCCGCATTGTTGACGAGGATCTCAACCGGTCCGCCGAGGTCGTTCGCCACGCTGGCCACGCCATCCTGGCAGGCGTCAAAATCGGCAACATCCCATTTGTAGACTGGGATACCGGTATCGCCCGAGAACGCGTCGGCCGCTGTCGCGTTTCCGTGGTAGACGGCCGCAACCGCGTATCCCGCATTCTTGAAGCGACGCGCAATCGCGGCGCCGATCCCTCGCGTTCCGCCGGTGATGATCGCCACGCGCTTGGTGAGGTCATCTGCATTCATTGTGTTATCCGTTCTCAGGCGGCGTCTCGGTCTCGTCAGCGAGGCCCCGAGCTCGCCGGCGAATGCGCTCGGCCTCATCGCACCGGCAATCGAGGAAGCCGTGGACCGGACATGTCAGGCACATTTCCTCGAGCCTCTTGCGGAGCGCCTGGCGCCCGCGGTGAAGCCGGACCGCGATGTTGTTGAGCGTGGTGCCGAGGCTCGCGGCGATCCGATCCCGCGGCTCGCCAAGAATGTCGGAGCGCCAGACGACATCGGCATATTCGGGCTTGAGCGTCGGCAGCAATTTATGGAGGCAGCTGCAGACGGCCTCATCGGTTTCTCGATCCGGCTCGATCGCCAGGTTCTCGACGTCCGACTGCTCCATGTCGACCTCCCGGCGACGCCGCCTGATGGCGCGTCGCTGGTGATCGACGAGTGTCGTCGCCAGTATGCGCCCGAGCCAACCGCGGACCGTGCGGACGTCCCGCAATTGCCAGGCGCGCTCGATCGCCCGGAGCGAGAACTGCTGCAACAACTCTTCAGCCTCGTCCCGGCTGCCCACCCGATGATGCAAAAAGACCAGAAACTCCTCGCGTGCCTCGACAAGCGCTCGTCGTACAGCCGCGTCCGCTGGTTTTGCGGCGTCCTCTCCTTCCGGATCACTGCCCGAATGCTGAGCATTCGTCTCACGCCTGTTGGTCATCGTCTAGCCAGATCTTTCAATGGTTGAAACGTCCTCTTGAGACGTCTCTGCCAAAACCAGACAGGATTTAACGTTACGGCCGCGACCGCCCACGTTCTTTAACGCAGATCAAGCTTTCTGTTGCCGGTCGTCGCTACGAATCCGTCTCGGATATCAGCCTTTTCGCCGCGATGGGCTGATGTCCTGGCGGGATCGGAACGGACCGAACTCTCGCCGGCACGTCGTGCACCATCTTAGGTCGTTGGCCAGCGGTGGGAGAGCAAATGACCATGCGAGCAATGAGAGTCGGGGTGGCGCTGGGTCTGATCCTGCTTTCCGGATTGGTCCACACAGCAATGGCGGCCCCTAGCGGCGACAGCAGAGTCGTCGGCGAGGTCCAGATCTATATGGGAATCCTGCCGGCGGAATTAGTCCGCGGTCATCCGCAAGGCCACACGGAGAATTCCATGCATGGCGGGCAGCCGATGGCCCGCGGGCAATTCCATATCGTTGTTGCACTCTTCGACGTCAGGAGTGGACGCCGTCTCACCGGCGCCGACGTCTCGGCCCGCGTCTCCGAAATCGGACTTGCTGGGAGCCAGAAGAACCTCAATCCGATGGAGATCGCGGGCACCGAAAGCTACGGCAACTACTTTGAAATGCAGGGCAATGGACCGTTTCGGATCAGCCTGACAATTCGCCTGCGGGACCGGGCGCAGGACATCAAGGTGGAATTCGAAGAACGGCATCAGTAATAGCGACTGTGAAGTGATCGATCGAGCGCGTCGGTCATGTCGATGAACGAGGCGCTGCCATTTGTGACTACGCCGGTCAGAGAGGTGAAACCGCAGCGAGTCGTTCAAATGGAACGGATGCATTTCCACTCGGAAGAATATCAACTCCACAATAGTACAGGGCCAGCGCATATGGCCGATTGCGGGGCCCGATGGCGCTGGACGGGTCGACGCCGGCCATACGAACAGGCTCACTATGATGCAAGACTACATCACTGATCGGGAGCGCCAAGACAAACGCAAGACCGCGGGCTTGCAATCCCTCACGGCGCGCGCTGCGATTTCCTTCGGCGCTTCGCACGGCGCAAGTGGCGATCTTTAACCTGCGGCAAAGCTCTCACTGCGATTTCAGCTTTCCTCAGTGCCTCAGTTGACAGGAGGCAGACATGGATTGGATCTCCCAGAACTGGATCTGGATCGCACTTGCAATTGGCGCATTCTTCTTCATGACCCGCATGGGCGGCCGCGGAATGGGCCGATCGGCACGCCACAGCCACGGAAGCGGGCAAGACGGCCCACCATCCGACGCTGGAGCCGGTCCGCGGTCGGTTCTTGATCCCGTAAGCCGGCAGTCTGTCAGCGGCAGTTCGTCGATATCTTCGGTCTATCGGGAGCGCGCCTACTATTTCGAGTCCCGCGAAAACCGTGAGGCGTTCGAGGCCGATCCCGAAAAGTATCTGACCGGGATGGCTGCTTCGGGCCAAGCGATCGATAACCAGCGCGACGACAACCATCCCCAGCACCACCGACATGGCTGCTAGGGCGCAGAGGTCCCGGACCGTTCGGCTTGGTTCCAATACGGGTAGAGAACCTCAGAGGCCGGAATGAACCAAACGGGCACGATCGAAAACCGGACGTTCGACGAGATTCGGATCGGTGACACCGCCAGCATCGTCCATACGCTCGTCCGAAAGGACGTCGAGCTCTTTGCCGTCATGTCGGGGGACGTCAATCCCACTCATGTCGATGAAGCGTTCGCCAAGAGCGATCTGTTTCACAAGATCGTAGCACACGGCATGTGGGGCGGTGCCCTTATCTCGACCATTCTCGGCACCGAGCTGCCAGGCCCAGGCACCGTCTATTTTGGCCAGACTCTTCGTTTCCATCGCCCAGTTGGTCTCGGCGACACCATCACGGTGACCGTGCGGGTCGCCGAAAAGATTGAAGACGGGCATCGCGTCCTTCTCGACTGCAAGGCGGTCAATCAGCTCGGTGAGATCGTCATCAGTGGAATTGCAGATGTGATCGCGCCAACGGAGAAAATCTCTCGCCAGCGCACGATTCTGCCAGAGGTAGAGTTCGTCGAGAAAGGGCGTTGGCATCGCCATCTCATGAAATTGGTCCAAGGTCTTGAGCCAATTCGCACGGCTGTGGTGCATCCCGTCGATACGACATCACTACTCGGCGCGATCGAGGCTGCTCAACAGAAGCTGATCGTCCCCATCCTGGTCGGACCTGAGGCAAAGATTCGGGCCGCTGCTCAGCAAGCTGCGCTCGATCTGTCCCCCTTTGAAATCGTCCCAACGGAGCACAGCGATGCTGCGGCGGCACAGGCGGTCGCGATGGCGCGTGCCGGCAAGGTCGGGGCCTTGATGAAGGGGGCGCTGCACACCGATGAACTCATGGGCGCCGTAGTGGATCGCGATCATGGACTGCGGACCGCGCGGCGGGTCAGCCATGTGTTCGCGATCGACGCGCCACGCTATCCACGCCCGCTCTTCATCACCGACGCGGCGATCAATATCAATCCCAATCTCGACGACAAGCGCGACATCGTGCAGAACGCGATCGACTTGGCTCATGCCCTGGGACTCGCGACGCCGAAGGTAGCCGTCCTGTCGGCCGTCGAGACGGTGTCGTCGAAGATTCCATCGACACTCGACGCCGCAGCTCTCTGCAAGATGGCGGACCGCGGCCAGATCACCGGCGCGCTCCTCGACGGCCCGCTCGCGTTCGACAATGCCGTTTCCATCGATGCGGCAACGACGAAGGGCATCATCACTCCCGTCGCGGGCCAAGCAGACATCCTCCTTGTGCCTGACCTCGAGGCCGGAAACATGCTGGCGAAGCAGCTTGAATATCTTGCCGAGGCCGAAGTCGCCGGCATCGTGCTGGGCGCGCGTGTCCCGATCATCCTGACCAGCCGTGCAGGCACGACGGCCGCGCGGTTGGCCTCCTGTGCCATCGCGCTTCTGCTCGCCCGCTATAGGGCCGGTATCCGGCCGTGACAGGCGCAATCATGGTCCAAGATGTCGGATCTTTGATCTAGCGATCCAAGTCGGTCTCATTCAAACCGGCGGGCCTCGACATGAAGCTACGAGCAATGTCTGTTCGTGCGTGCTTCCAGAGCTTGATCATGCATTTCACTCGACATTCGCGGCTCGCCATCTACGCCCGTGGATAGTGCATTTCCAGTGTGGCGGCGCAGGCTTCTATACTGCCGATGAGGCCATCCGCAATCGAATTGCCGGGCTTCGGCGCTGTCATGAAGGTGGCAATGGCCCTGTTCCAGGCGGCTTCGCCGACGCATGTGTGGAGGGCGTTGTCGGCCAAAATCTCAACATGGCGTTCGCCCAAGGACACGAAGAGCAGCATGCCGGGACGATGTTCGTGGTCGGCCAGGATCCGTGCCGCAAACTCACGACGGGCCAAGCCGACACAGTGCTCGCGCTTGATCCGGCCAGGCACGAGCAACAAACGTAGAGGCAACCAATCAAAGATCAGAGCCGAGCTCGCGAACGTCCCCGCCTGGATCAGAAAGCCGATGGGGAGTGGCAATAGCGGCCAGAAGATCGCCAATAGGCCTCCGACTGCAAGGGCGGCTGCAGCCGCCCATATCAGCGGAAAAAGCAAATACCGATCGCTGAGCGGAGTGACCACCAACGCGAAGTGTGCGCCAGTGCGCCGTTCAACGGTCGTCATAAGCTCGTGTAGGCGTCGGCTGTCGTCGTCGGACATGCATTTCATCTTCATCACCAGCGTCCTGATGCTCCCCCGCCACCAAACGAGCCTCCGCCGCCGGAAAACCCGCCGCGCGAGAAGCCGCCACGCCCGGGCCCCCCGTGCCGTCCGCGGAATCCGCCAAGGAACAGCAGAGGCCAGAAGAAACGGCCGAAGATGAACATGATGACGATAATGGCGATGACGCTTCCGCCTCCACTACCGTCTTCGTCTTGGCTCTTTCGTTGCTCGGTTTGCTGGGGCAGGGCAGACGCATCGCCGCCCAGAACACGCAGAAGCGTCGTTGCCCCGACAAGAACGCCGGTGTTGAAATCGCCCTTCCGAAATTCGGGCAGGATGAGATTCTCGATGATCAGCCTGCTCTGTGCATCGGTGAGCCGACCCTCCAGGCCGTAGCCGACTTCAACCCGCACATTGCGTTCGTTCGGCGCTACCAACAGCAATGCACCGTTGTTCTGACCCTTTTGTCCGATCCCCCAGGCGCGGCCCAACTGATAGCCAAAGTCGTCGATGGAATAGCCTTGAAGTGATTTGATCGTTGCAATGACAATCTGGTTCCCGGTCTGCGCCTCATGCTGAGCCAGCATTTGTGTCAGCTTTTGCTGCGTTTCAGCTGAAAGGATACCTGCGTCATCCACGACGCGACCGGTGAGGGGTGGAAAAACCGGCGCTGCGTAGAGCGCGGTGGCAAGCAATACATAGACCAGCCCTGCGAGAAGTGCTTGCCATGCGACCTGCGGATGCATGCGGGGGCGGATCATAGTTTGACTTGCGGCACTTCTTGCGCCTTTTCATCGATCGTAAAGGTTTCTCTCACCTTGGCGTTCGGATAAAGGATAGCTGCGATCCATCGGCTGGGAATGGTGCGCAAGGTCGTGTTGTAGGTTTGCACCGTGCCGATATAGTCGCGCCGCGCGACGGCGATGCGGTTCTCCGTGCCCTCGAGCTGCGATTGAAGCGCTAGGAAATTTTGGTTCGACTTGAGATCGGGGTATTGCTCGCTGATAGCCAAAAGGCGTCCCAAGGCCCCGCCAAGAGATGCTTGGTTTTGTTCGAACTGACGGAAGGCGTCCGGGTTGGTGAGGATGTCCGCCGGCAAGGTCACTTGGGTGGCGCGCGCACGAGCCTCGGTGACCTGCGTCAACACCGTCTGCTCCTGTTTAGCATAGCCCCTCACCGTTTCTACCAGGTTGGGAGCGAGATCGGCGCGTCGTTGATACTGGTTCAGCACCTCGCTCCAAGCAGCTTTCACCTGCTCATCCTGGGTTGGCACAGCGTTGATACCGCAGCCGGCGAGGCCGATCGCAAGAAGGAGGACCGCGCCGACGCGAGCGGCCAAGCGTGCAATCGGATGGCTCATTCTATTGTCTCCTCCCGGACGACAGGGCGATCCAGGGATGGCGGAATTGCCAGGCATTTTTCGTCTGATGCAGCCTTGGCTCCCGGGAGCGCTCAGACTTCGAGTTTTTGACCTTAGGTGGTACGCTTGTTGGGAATCTTTGATCCTGATTAAGGAACCGCGCTTTGGCCGCGCACAGTGTTCATCCGCGATGAACCTCAGCATCCGATGTGTCTTGTGACACGTACACATCGACTGCCAATCGCACAGATGCTCGCCGTCCCGAAGAATTGCGCTATCGCTTCGACGTCCATGGCAAGATTCGAGCTATTGTTGCGGCGCCAATAGACGTTGCTAAACCCACACCATTTTGGAGAGAGCTGATATAGTCCTTCAGCTTCACGTCAGCATAGGATGGTATTTGCTCAAGGCAATTTCTTGGGAGAGACCTTGCGCATATTACTGATCGAAGACGACCAGGTGCTGGGCACGGCCATCCGCGATCACATCGCGTCAAACGGCCACGGCGTCGACTGGGTGCAGCGGATCGACGACGCGCGATTGGCCCTGGCCACCGTCGGGTATGAGCTGATCCTCCTCGACCTCGGGCTGACCGACGGTGACGGTCTGGCCTTGTTGCGCGAATTGCGCGCCGCGCGAAACCCGGTGCCCGTCATCATCGCAACGGCACAGGACCAGATCGCCGTCCGTATCGAGGGGCTGAACGCGGGGGCGGACGACTATCTGGTCAAGCCGTTCGACCTCAGCGAAATGATCGCGCGGATTTCCGCCGTGACGCGCCGCTACACCGGCGATCCGAACCCCGCCATCGACATCGGCCCTGTCTCGATCGACCTGGCCCTGAGGCTGGTCACGGTGGCGGGCGAGGATGCCGGGATCACCGCGCGGGAATGGGCGGTGCTGGAACGGCTCGTCCGCCATCGTGGCGCCGTCGTCACGAAGAGCGAGATCGAGGATTCACTCTATGAATTCGGCGCGGAAATCGACAGCAACGCCGTCGAAGTCTATGTCAGCCGTCTGCGCAAGAAGCTCGGCAGGGAGTTCGTGAGCACCGTCCGGGGCCTCGGCTACAAGGCGGGAAGCTGAGATTGGCGCGTCCTTCGATAGCCTGGCGCCTCGCCGCCGGTCTTTCGGCGACCATGGCCGTGCTTTGGATCGGAGCCGCGGGCCTCGCCGGCACGGTCATGTATGCTCAGATCAACGAGGCTTTCGACCAATCCTTGCGCCAGGGTGCGCTTCGTCTGCTGCCGCTGGCGGTTCATGAAATCGGCGAGGGTGACAAATATGGCCTGGATCGCGTGCGGGGTTCCGATCGCGACGAGGACGAAGCCTACTTCACCTACTACCTGATCGATCAGCATGGCGCCATGGTTCTGCGGACGGACGACGCCCCGGACATCTCGCCGCCGGTCCTCGTCTCGGCCGGCTTCTCGGATGTCGACGGCAAGCGCCTGTTTTCGAAGACGGACCCCCGATCCGGATTCTCGATCGTCCTTGTCGAGCGCACGGAGCACCGCCGCGCGGCTTTGAGGGCAGCGCTGGCTACAATCCTGTGGCCGCTCGCCGGGCTAATACCGCTGGTCGGGGGCGGCATCTGGATCGCGATCCGGCTGGGGATGCGTCCCGTCGAGCGGTTGACGCACGACATTTCGCAGCGCGGCAGCCGGAACTTGTCGCCTTTGACGTCGGACGGACAGCCTGCGGAACTCGCGCCCATCGCAGAGGCGGTGGCAAGCCTGCTCACGCGCCTTAGCGCGGCACTGGATGCGGAGCGGGCGTTTGCGGCCAGCAGCGCCCACGAATTACGAACGCCGATCGCTGGAGCCTTGGCTCAGACGCAGCAATTGGCGATCGAACTCGGCGACCAGCCGGCCGGCCGGCGTCTGAGGGAGGTCGAGTTCTCCTTGAGGCGCCTGGCGCAACTGTCCGAAAAGCTGCTGCAGCTCTCGCGCCTCGATGCGGGCTTCGCGCAGGCGGAGTCGGCCTCCGATCTTCTCCCGGCTCTGCGTCTGGTGGTGCGGGACTTCCAGGTGGCATCGAGGACGCAGTCACGGGTGAGATTGCAGGTTGCGCAAGGACTGGCCCTCGTCGGCCGGATCAACCTTGATGCCTTCGCCATCGCCGTGCGCAACCTGATCCAGAACGCCCTGATCCATGGTGCGCCGGATGGCTTGGTCGAGGTTGTCGCCGGGCCGGGCCGACAGGTTCGCGTGATCAATGCGGGGCCGGTTGTCCCCGGAGCAACGCTGGCGCGGATCGCTGAGCCCTTCAGGCGCGGCTCCACATCGGCCAAGGGAACGGGCCTCGGCCTGTCCATCGTCCGCTCCATCATGGACCAGACGGGTGGAAGCCTGACGCTCCGTTCGCCCGCGATCGAGAGGAAGGATGGCTTCGAGGCCATTCTCCAATGGCCGGACGAGTTGCCTTCGGAAAAAGTGGCCGTCCATTGCCGTAGTGCGGTCGTGGGTACCGTCGATGACGACTTGCCGGTGCATCACCTACCACCGCAGGTATCGGCGAAACGTTGAAAAGCTTGCGGCCACGCACTGGAGCGACAGCCGGCTTTCCGCCGACCTCTCGCGGACGATGATGGAGCAGGATTCAAGCCGGCGTCATGCGGCGAAGGGTATCGTCCTTCAGGACGAAGTGATGGTACAGCGCCATGAGACCGTGGAGACCGGCGATAACGAGAAACACGGTTCCGCCGTTGCTGTGGAGGTCCGCGACGATACCCGGAGGTTGCTGGACCGGTGCCGTCAGGGCCGGCAGGGTCACTCCGAACACGGTAACTGGGATGCCTAGCGCCGAGGCGGCGTACCATCCCGAAAGCGGCATGGCGATCAAAAACGCATAGAGCACGGCATGGCCGGCCTTGGCGGCAAGCTGCAGCAGGGGAGCGCTGCGTGGGTCGAGCCGAGGAGCACCGCCGGCCAGCCGCGCGATGAGCCGCGGCACCACGAGCACCAGCACGGCGAGACCGAACGCGAAGTGTACTGTTGGAGGGTTCTTCAGAATCTGTGGTCCGCCTTCGCCGAGGAACCAGGCGACCACCACGCAAATCGCCGTCAGCCAATGCAGTACGATCATGAATTTCGAGTAACGCTGAACCATGTGCCGCCTCGGCTGTCTTTCCATAGGATTGTTGCCGGCGCAACTAGACCCTACCAAGCTGACACCCACCTGAAGCTCAAGCGCAGCGTCCAAATGAACGTAGCCTTACGTGACGCCGCGAGCGGAATGGCCAAGTAGCCCCGCGATCGTAAGCTCGGAAAACCCGAAGGCGCCAGCTCCGCTGGCGAAGGTGTGACGAAGGACGTGAGGCGTCTCAGAGTTGCCAGGGCGGTACGGCAGGTTGTGCATGCTGATGCTCATAGAACGTCGAGGCCAAACTGGGCGACCTTCACCGCCACGCACTTCCCCAACGTGCACGCGAAGATCGCCGATTTGAGGTGTAGAGTGGATGCTCAAGAACGTGGTTGTGCGATGCGCTAGCGGCACACTGCCGGAATGTCCTCTGATCGAGGCGCTGTTCCGTGTGGCCGCCGTTCACGCGACGGCGCCAACGCCGACTGGATGCATTCTGCCCCGAATTGAACGACGGTTGAGCAGACGCGCTACGATCAATCGGAAATTGTCTTTGGTGCCTCGCCTTGGCGAGCCAACAGGACTTGCCCATCCCAATCAGCATCGGTCATTTCGACAGCCCGCAAAACGAGACGTCCCCCACCGAGAGACCCTGCCAGGACTTGTCGCGGCGCATTGACGTCAGTCTGCGTCGAGGCCACCGAGACGAGCGAAAAGGGACGATAGAGGCGTTCCTCGACGACCGATCCGATCCAGAGCGGAGCGGTCTGTCCATTTGTGAGCTCGAGGTCGACGGCCCACAGTCGGAGCACGAGACGCGACGCGGTGGGTGTACCAACGCTATTGGGTCGAATGAGAGTGAGGCTGGGAAGACGCCCGCTGGCGAAGAGAGGAACAACCGGAAGATTGGCGGGGTCCGCCGATGGGGTAAGCCAGCTTAGGGCGCTCAAGAGCTCCCAGGCCGCTGATGTGTGCCACCCATCCCGCAGCAAGGCGTCTTGCAGGTCCCGCAGGCTACCGGTCCACTGGAAGGTCAGCGGCTCCTCCACCTCGCCGGTAAGATCGATCCGCCTACCTGGCAATTGCTGCCAACCCGATGCCCACCATTCGGCGGCGGCCATCGTCGGCAGCACGCTTTTGACGGCATAGCGATCGCTGTCCGTTGCGTGGTTGCGGTAGATGTTGAAGCCACCGGCGAGGACAACCGCCGCACATCCGACGGCGAGCAGGCCGCCCGGCTCAACGCGTTCTACTTTCCGCCGCAGATAGGACAGCCCGAGCAGCGCCAGCCATGCAGACCCGAATGCCAGGCCTCCGAGCACGTCGGAAAGCCAGTGCGCACCGAGGTAAAGGCGTGAAAATCCGATCAAAAATATCAGGGTTGCCGCGCCGAGAGCGACCGATACGCGCAGTGCCGAGCGAAACTCACGCGCGATGAGGAAGGTGAGGAAACCGTATAGAACCAAGTTGATTGTGCTATGACTACTGGGGAAGGAAAACGCGCTCCAGCCTGAGTAGTGCAGATCACCGGGCCGCGCTCGATGCAGTGCCATTTTGATCGCGGTATTGAGCGCCGAGGCGCCGGCGATCGCAACCAACCAATAGGCTGCCGTGCGCCATGCCCGTTTCCAGGCAAGCCACAGGAAGACGATGACAGTGACCGCCACGACGACGACGGTATCCCCAAGTTCAGTGATGGCGATCATTACCGCATCGCCGGGCGCCGTGCGGAGATCCTGGAGAGCGCGGTAGATAGCGCTGTCGGCCAGCACCAACGGATCTCTGCTGACGACGTCTTCAAGGATACCGAAGAAAAGCCACGCCGCGCCGACGAGCAGAACAGTCAATAATGCGAGAGTCCGCGCCTCGTGCCGCTCTGGGTCGAGCAAACTGGAGAGATTGCGGCTGAGCCAGGTGTCGCGGGTGCCGACCCAGCCCCGCAGCCGTTCCACACCAATGATGAGAAGGGGTATGCCGCGACGCAACGTCCAGCGCACGATATGCAGAATGACCCAACCCACTGCGGCCAGAACGACCAGAAGGACGGCGAGCGGCTTGGCGGCCGTGCCGAGAATGCCGAAGGCGGCCCCGACGAATACGCCGGGCAGAATATGCGACGGAGCCCAGGCGAGCGCCGATGCGACATTGACGGCGTAGAATCGGCGGACCGGCATTCCCAGCACACCGGCGAGGAGAGGAACAAAGGCGCGGACGCCCGGTGTGAAGCGTGCGAGAAAAACACTCTTGTCGCCGTGGCGGGTGAAAAACGATTCGCTACGCTCGATCAGTCCCGGATGCCGGTTCAATGGCCAGAGGCCAAGAATCTCGCGGTGGTATCGATGCCCTAGCCAAAACGAAACTCCATCACCGGCGACGGCGCCAAACGTGGCGGCAGCCAGCAACGGCCAGAGCACCAACGCGCCGCTCGGTACTAAGGTGCTGAGTGCCAGGATCCCGACCGTACCCGGTATGACGGCACCGATGATCGGGATCGACTCCGAAAGGGCTAGGAGAAACACCGCCAGATAGGCGACATGCCGATGTGCCGTCAGGAAATCGACTATCGTTAGGACCAAGGACGTCATCATCCGACGGTGCCTATCGAATGCCGGTGATGACGCGATCGATGCGCGTATCTTCTCGATAGGCTGCGTGCACGATGACGCCTACAATAATTCTTTTGGCGCTCCGCCACGGCATCTCAGGCCACTGTGCCGAAGATGGCGCCGATCCCTGCCGTCACGGCCATTGCGAGAGCCCCCCAGAACGTCACGCGGATCGTCGGCTTCAGGATATCGGCACCGCCGGCCCTGGCGCCGATCATGCCGAGCAGGGCCAGGAACACCAGCGAACCAATTGAAACAGCCGGCAGCAGCCAGCTCGATGGCGAGACGAGCACGAGCGCCAACGGCGCGGCCGCTCCGAGGGAAAAGGTCGCCGCGGACGCCAGCGCTGCCTGCACGGGACGCGCCGTGGTGATCTCCGAGATGCCGAGTTCGTCCCTGGCATGGGCGCCCAATGCGTCCTTGGCCATGAGCTGCTCCGCGACCTGGCGGGCAAGCCCGGTCTCGACGCCTCGGGAGACATAGATCTGAGCCAGTTCCTTCTTCTCGAACTCCGGATCACTCGCGAGTTCGCGCTTTTCACGTGCGAGATCGGCATGCTCAGTGTCGGACTGCGAACTGACAGAAACATATTCCCCCGCAGCCATGGACATGGCGCCGGCGACTAGACCGGCGACGCCCGTCAGCAGGACATTGCTTGAGGAGGCCGCTGCCGAAGCCACGCCCAGGATCAGGCTCGCCGTCGAGATGATCCCGTCGTTTGCGCCCAGCACAGCGGCGCGCAGCCAGCCAATTCGCCCGACAAGGTGCCTCTCGTTATGCATGCGACTCATGTCAGCCTTGCTCCATTGATTTCATCCGCAGCGCTTCCCTCACACAAGCATTGCTGAAATCCCGGTTTGATCTACCAGAGGGAGATGTCTTGGAACTTACAGAAGCTCGATATCCCATCGGGGGAATACGCCTCGAAGCATGGTATCGACAAAGCTCGCGCTGCGAGACGCCCCCCGTTCGGAGTCCTTGGGAAATGGCAACAGACACACCGCCTGCTGGGCCGAAATCGCGTGCCAGGCTGCCGCCAGGCGTCTGGGCGCTCGGTTTCGTCAGCATGTTCATGGACATCTCGTCGGAGATGGTCAACGCGCTGCTGCCGGTCTATCTCGTAACCGTGCTCGGCGCGTCGACGCTGACGGTCGGCTTCATCGAAGGCATCGCGGAAGCGACCGCCAATATCACCAAAATCTTCTCGGGCGCGCTGTCCGACTGGCTCGGCAAGCGCAAGTTGCTGACCGCCCTCGGATACGGTCTCGCTGCCGTCACCAAGCCGATCTTTCCGCTGGCCAACTCGGTCGGCTGGGTGGTCGCCGCACGTTTCATTGATCGTATCGGCAAGGGCGTCCGTGATGCTCCGAGGGACGCGCTCATCGCCGATCTTGCGCCGGCGGAGGTGCGGGGCGCGAGCTTCGGCCTGCGGCAGGCGCTCGATACGGTCGGCGCCTTTGTCGGGCCGCTCGCCGCGATCGTCCTGATGTCACTCAGCTCCGACAATTTCCGCTTCGTGTTCTGGATCGCGATCATCCCGGCGTTCATCTCGCTCGCCGTGATGATATTCGCCGTCCGCGAACCGGTCCGGCGTGAAACCGATGCCAAGCCGCGACTGCGCCTCGCGGATGCGAAACGCCTGTCCCGCCCGTTCTGGATCGTGGTCGGCGTCGCCACGATCCTGACGCTCGCGCGGTTCTCGGACGCGTTTCTCATCCTGCGTTCCCAGAATGCCGGTCTGCCGATCGCGCTGGTGCCCACCGTCATGGTGGTGATGAACATCGTCTACGCACTTGGCGCCTATCCGGCCGGCGTCCTCTCCGACCGGATCGGAAGAGGTGGATTGCTCGCGGTCGGCATCGTCTGCCTGATCGTCCGACCTTATCCTCGCGCTTGGTTCGACCATTCCGCTCGTCATGATCGGTGTCGTGTTCTGGGGACTGCACATGGCGCTCACGCAAGGGCTTTTCGCGAGCCTCGTGGCCGATACCGCCCCGGAGGATCTTCGCGGGACAGCGTTCGGCGTGTTTAACTTCGCCGGAGGCATCGCCATGCTGATCGCGAGTGTCATCGCCGGCGGCTTGTGGGACGCCTACGGTCCTGCAGCGACTTTTCTGGCCGGCGCGGGGTTCACCGTGGTTGCGCTGATCGCTTTCGGCCTGTCGCAACACTGGGCCGGCGGCGCCTCCCCGGACCCGAGCAAGGATTGATCTGCCCTCTCGCCCCGAAACTCAAGCCGTCAGCCATCCGCGCCAGAATCGCTTCAGGATCTCCAGAACGACAACCAGACCTATGGCGGCGCCGAACGCGACGGCGAGATCATCGGCGTGCAGAGGCCCGAAGCGAAAAAGATCGCGCGCCCACGCCAGGGCAGTGCCCAGTAGGACGCCGGCCACGGCGCTTACCCGCCACAGCGCGTGATTGTCCCACCGCAGCGCCCCGCGCACCGAGCTGTCGAAGGAGCGGTTGCCCAGCACCAGTCCCAGATTGGCCAGGACGAGCGACACGAAGGTGAGCGCACGCACATCCTCCGCGGGCATGCCGCGCCGCAGCGCAAGCAGATAGAGTACGGCAACCGCCGCGAAGGCGAGAACGCCCTGCAGCAGGCTCCAGAGCACGAGCCCCGACGTGAACAGATGGCTCGTCACCGCGCGCGGCCGTCGGCTCATGATGTCCTTCTCCTCCTTTTCCGCCTCGAAGACCAACGAGCAAACGGGATCGATGATCATCTCGAGAAAGGCGATGTGGATCGGCGAGAAGATGATGGACAGGCCGGTCAGCAACGGTAAATGCAATTACATGCTGTCCGGTTCAACCGTGAATGAGCTTCCGTCAATATTCTTCGTAGGTGGCGGGAACAGCCCCGGAGATATTCTCCGCTTGCTTGCCTTCGACGATGAGCATAGCTGTCGCGGCCTCAATGCGACGCTCAAGTTCCGTCATGAAATGCCGCCGATCAAGTCCAGGCTGGATTGGTGGCAGAAACTCAACGAGGACCGTGCCGGATCGTTTTAGGAAGGAGCGCCGGCGCCAGAATAGACCAGAACTGAGCGCTACCGGCACGACCGGAAGACCAAGCTGCATGTAAAGCGCGGCGACCCCGGGATGATAGGCTTGGCGAGCTGCCACCGGCGTGCGCGTCCCCTCCGGGAAGATCGCGATCGAGCGACCGTCTGCTATCGCAGAGCGAGCTGCCGCGACCATCGGTCTTAGTGCTTTCGGGCCTGCCTCGCGATCGATGATGATCGCCTCGCCGCGTTTCATATACCAGCCAAATACCGGTATCCTCGCCAAGCTCTGCTTCAGCACGATCGCCGGATTCTTAAGCAAGACCCACAGCGCAATGGTCTCCCAGGCGGACTGGTGCTTGAGCGCAACGATAACCGGGCCTTCGGGCAGATTATGTCTGCCGCGCACCTCGTAGGTCAGTCCGACGATTGACCGCAGTAGCGACAGGGAAACGGTCGCCCACAGTTCGGATACCCGCGCAGCCGCGCGTTGCGAGATGAAAAGCGCTGGCAAGGCAAGGACAGAAATAAGAGTTGTCCAAGAATAGAACGCCAGGTCGAATAGGAGGGAGCGAACGAGGGTCACCGTGCAAGGCCTCCGCTATACGCCGGACGGGAAACTGATTGAGGGGGCGCATCGACATCCGCCGCATCAATCTTGTGCAGCTGCTCCCAGCTCTGGATGTAATCGCGGGTCAGCGGTGCGGCATTGACACGCTTGCTCACCTGAATCTGGAAATTGATGAGGCCGCCGTGGCGAAAGGCTGCTTCGCAACTGGCCAGGTAGAATTCCCACATCCGGCAGAACCGCTGGTCGTAGATTTCCGCGACGCGCCCACGGTTTGCGATGAACCGTTGCCGCCACGCCTTCAGCGTTTCTGCATAATGTAGCCGCAGTATCTCGATATCGGTCACGTACAGTCCGGCCCACTCGATGGCGGGCAGAATCTCCGACAGCGCCGGGACGTACCCACCCGGAAAGATGTACTTGTTGATCCAGGCGTTGGTCGCGCCGGGGCCGTCGGCGCGACCAATCGTATGGATCATTGCCACCCCGTCGTCCGTGAGGAGATTCCTGACCTTCTTGAAGTATTCGCGGTAATGTCCCACCCCGACATGCTCAAACATGCCGACCGAGACGATGCGGTCATACCGGCCTTCTTCTTGGCGATAGTCCTTTAGCAAGAATCTCACCCGGTCCCCCAGGTCCGTCTCGGCAGCGCGTCGTTCGGAGTATGCGTGTTGCTCGGTCGACAGTGTCAGGCCTGTAACGTCAACGGCGGCAACCTGGGCGAGATAGAGACCGAGCCCACCCCATCCAGATCCGATGTCGAGAACCCGCTGCCCTGAGCTCAGTAGCAACTTAGCCGCCAGGTGACGCTTCTTTTGTTCTTGTGCGCGCTCCAGTGTGTCGTCACTTGAGTTGTAGTACGCACAGGAATACTGACGGTCTGCGTCTAGAAATTGCTCGTAGAGCGCGTCCGACAGGTCGTAGTGGTGCGCGACGTTCGCGCGTGCGACTGGGATGGGATTGTGCTGAACAAAGCGTCGGACGAGGCGACTCAGGGCTGCACGTGCGCGCCTCACCCCTTGGCCAGTGCTCCAGCCGATGTTTGAAAAGCAGAGATCAAGAAAGCCGTAGATATCCCCGTCGTCCACCAATAATGCGCCATCCATGTAGGCCTCGCCGAGGGCAAGATCTGGATTGAGGAGCAGGCGCGGAATCACAGCTGGATCCACGATACGAATCGTAATTGACGGTGTTCCGTTACCGATGTGATGGACGCCTCCGTTCGGCGCGATCACAGTCAATCTGCCGTCGTGGATGATCTGCCCAAGCAGCCTCCGAAACAGGAGCATTGTCGCATTCGTGCTCATGTTTTTGAGCGACCGAATTGGGCTTGATCGACTCACTTCGCTATCAATCGGTTGGGGCCTCTCAGAAACGGTGGAAGCAGACGAAGGATCGGATTGGATGCTCATCCTTGGGCCCCACGCAGACGACGGCTGTTGAATGCCAATGAACCCCGCGGAGCGGGCGCATTCTTTGATTGGGGTTAAACATCGGTATTCGATGATGGCTTCAATCGATCGCCGATGAGAGCGGCCGCGACGACGGCTCGGGTGCACCGTGGGTTCCAGCAAAAGCGGAAGGCGACATTCACAACGCTCGACTGCTCTTTAACCCCGAGCAATGTTTCGCTTCGGTCGAGCCGAGAGACTATCGATACGTGATCGACACAAGGAGATCTTCAATGGCATTGATGCGAGCAGCCGTTTTTGTCGAACCTGGCCGCATCGTCCTTGATGAAAAGCCGATTCCAGACATTGGTCCGCTTGACGCGCTCATCCGGATTACGACCACGACGATTTGTGGAACCGACGTGCATATTCTCAAAGGTGAGTATCCGGTGGCCAAAGGCCTGACCATCGGTCACGAGCCGGTCGGGGTGATCGAGAAGCTCGGCTCCGCCGTTTCCGGTTTTCACGAGGGGCAGCGCGTCATCGCCGGCGCAATCACGCCGAGCGGTCATAGCAATGCTTGTCTTTGCGGCTATCACTCGCAGGACGGGGACGGGTGGAAGCCGGCGGGCGGTTGGAAATTCGGCAACACGATCGATGGCTGTCAGGCCGAGTTCGTGTGCGTTCCTGATGCCATGGTCAATTTGAGTCTCGTACCCGAAGGCTTGACCGACGAACAGGTTCTGATGTGCCCGGACATCATGTCTACAGGCTTCGTCGGCGCGGAGAACGGAGACATTCGCATCGGCGATAGCGTCGTGGTTTTCGCTCAAGGGCCGATCGGCCTTTGTGCCACCGCCGGCGCCAAATTGAGAGGCGCCACGATGATCATCGCCGTCGATGCGATCGCCGAACGAATGGCCGTGTCGCGCATGCTCGGCGCGGACTTCATCATCGATTTCAAGAAAGCTGACCCTGTCGAGGAGATCATGAGGATCACGGACGGGCGCGGGGTTGATGTTGCGATCGAGGCCCTCGGGACGCAGGCAACCTTCGAGGCTGCGCTGCGCGTGCTGCGGCCGGGCGGCACGCTGTCGAGCCTTGGCGTCTACTCGACCGACCTTCGGATCCCGCTTGGGGCCTTCGTTGCTGGGCTAGGAGATCACAAGATCGTCACGGCGCTGTGTCCGGGTGGCAAGGAGCGGATGCGGCGGCTCATGGACGTGATCGCTTCCGGAAGGGTCGATCTGACGCCGCTGATCACCCACCGCTACAAGCTCGACGACATCGAGAATGCCTATGACCTCTTCTCCCATCAGCGTGACGGGGTGTTGAAGGTTGCCATTACTCCGTAGCGCCTGAAGCGCCACTCGTTGCCGATACACTGCTGCGACGAACTACTGGTCCTTAACCAAGCGCTTTTCTAAAACATTCGGAAGCCTCAAGATGTCTCGGGAGGAAAGCAGTTCTTCACCCTTCGATCCCCGGGGTGACACGACACCATCTTCGCCCTGATATCGGTGGTCACCCTTACCGTTCGAAGAGTTGTGGAGCCCAGCTTCAATTTTCGCGGAGAATTTCCGGTTCCGCTTGATCTCAACCACGAAGGGCCGAACCGACTGTTTCATCCGTCCTCTCCAATCTCTCGGCAGGGCTTGCATGCTACGACACCGATGTGACTGGCGTTTGATCTCAGTCAATTCCGTCGCAGCGGCACACTTACCTCAACCAATACATCGTCACTCGAAGGACCGGACTGCCTGGCAAACGCCGGAGTGCCGAACTCGACTTCCCGCCAAGCGGCATTCGGGCCCCCAAGGCCTTTTGAGCGACAGGGGTCGCGCGTCAGCGCGATCCAGACCTATCCCGCGGCCATTCCTGCAACGCAACAATCCAGAGACCCACCAAGTTGGCCAGAGGCACGAGCGCAACGATCGACCAAAGTGGCGAGAATCCAATTCGAGCGAGAATGCGTCCGACGGGGTAAAGCAGCAGCGTGACAAACAAGACGAAAGCGATCCAGTGCCAAGCCGACCAATAGCCAATCATCATATAGGGTTGGTCCATCATTAGAATGTCCTTAGCACTTTTGCTGCGTGAATTCACAACCTGAGATACAAGAATCTGCGAAGGGGCGAGCCCTCCGTCCAGGCTCGTCGCGGCAACACGCAAAGCCAGATACTTCTCGTGTCAACACCACCAATTGACATGTCTCAGCAGCCATGCCGACCTAACGTGCGACGATTTCATCGTAAGATGGCAAGTTCTATGCTGGACTAATTACTCCGAGATAAGGCCGTTCGTAACCGCCGCCTTGTCGTACAAGAATACGAGATTGGGGTCGGGGAGGTCGCGAGCGCGGTCCTTACCGTCGAAG
>LNAP01000721.1_pt1 | contig 36490 bp, 33 predicted proteins | sample 602601 | NCBI WGS metagenome assembly LNAP01 (sample SAMN02440304, study PRJNA202911) | soil metagenome | biome: Subtropical and temperate rainforests or woodlands; isolation source: soil samples (1 kg each in a 20% v/v slurry with milli Q water) were... ... | reverse complement strand
TGTCCAACGTGCACAAGCGTGAACCTTTCCGCCATCACTCCTATTTCTCCGACGTAGCGGTAGGAGTGATCTGCGGCCTTGGCGCCAGCGGCTACCGACTGGCATTGGAGGCCGCCCTGGAACAACTCGCCGCTTCCTGACAGGCCTGTGCACATGCCGGACCTCGAAGACGCGCGCAGCAATGCCCTTTGAACTTACCTGGGAGTCAATGCTTCATGGATATTCGCAAAGTCAAGAAACTGATCGAACTGCTGGAAGAGTCCGGTATCGACGAACTGGAGATTCACGAGGGTGAAGAGTCCGTACGTATCAGCCGCCACAGCAAGCAAGTCGCGATGCAGCAACCGGTCTACGCGCATGCCCCTGCCGCTCCGGCCCCTGCTCCAGTCGCCGCCGCGCCGGCTGCCGACGCCGCTCCGGCAGCACCGAAGCTGAACGGGAACGTGGTTCGCTCGCCGATGGTCGGCACCTTCTACCGTGCATCCTCGCCGGAGGCCAAGGCGTTCGTCGAAGTCGGCCAGACCGTCAAGAAAGGCGACATCCTCTGCATCGTCGAAGCCATGAAGATGATGAACCACATCGAGGCCGAAATCGGCGGCACCATCGAATCCATCCTGGTGGAAAATGGTCAGCCGGTCGAATACGACCAGCCGCTGTTCACCATCGTTTGAACCGCGGAGAGCCTGCGATGTTGGAAAAAGTACTGATCGCCAACCGCGGCGAAATCGCCCTGCGAGTGCTGCGTGCCTGCAAGGAACTGGGCATCAAGACCGTAGCGGTCCATTCGACTGCCGACCGCGATCTGATGCACGTGTCGCTCGCCGATGAGTCGGTGTGCATCGGCCCGGCCTCCTCCGCTCAGTCCTACCTGAGCATTCCGGCGATCATCGCCGCCGCCGAGGTAACCGGTGCCGACGGCATTCACCCCGGCTACGGCTTCCTCGCCGAGAACGCCGACTTCGCCGAACAGGTAGAGAAATCCGGCTTCACCTTCATCGGCCCGACCGCCGACGTGATCCGCCTGATGGGTGACAAGGTGTCGGCCAAGCACGCCATGAAGAAAGCCGGCGTGCCGACCGTACCGGGCTCCGATGGCCCGCTGCCGGAAGACGAACAGCTGGCGCTGAAGATCGCCCGTGAAGTCGGCTACCCGGTGATCATCAAGGCCGCCGGCGGCGGTGGTGGTCGCGGCATGCGCGTGGTGCACAAGGAAGAGGACCTGATCGCCTCGGCCAAGCTGACCCGCAACGAAGCCGGTGCAGCCTTCGGCAACTCGATGGTCTACCTCGAGAAATTCCTGACCAACCCGCGCCACGTGGAAATCCAGGTACTCGCCGACGGCCAGGGCAATGCCATCCACCTGGGTGACCGCGACTGCTCGCTGCAGCGCCGCCACCAGAAAGTGATCGAGGAAGCCCCTGCCCCGCTGATCGATGAAGAAGCCCGCCGCAAGGTCCAGGCTCGCTGCGTCAAGGCCTGCATCGACATCGGCTACCGCGGCGCCGGCACGTTCGAGTTCCTTTATGAAGACGGCAACTTCTACTTCATCGAGATGAACACCCGCGTGCAGGTCGAACACCCGGTCACCGAGATGGTCACTGGCATCGATATCGTCAAGGAAATGCTGCTGATCGGCGGCGGCCAGAAGCTGTCGATCAAGCAGGAAGATGTGGTCATTCGCGGCCACGCCGTGGAATGCCGCATCAACGCCGAAGACCCGCGCACCTTCATGCCCAGCCCGGGCAAGGTGAAGCACTTCCATGCCCCGGGCGGTAACGGCGTGCGCGTCGATTCGCACCTGTACGACGGTTATGCGGTACCGCCGCACTACGATTCGCTGATCGGCAAGCTGATCACCTTCGGCGCCAACCGCGACGAGGCCATGGGTCGTATGCGCAATGCCCTGGACGAGCTGATCGTCGACGGCATCAAGACCAACGCCCCGCTGCACCGAGACCTGGTGCGCGACGCAGGCTTCTGCAAGGGCGGCGTCAACATCCATTACCTGGAAAAGAAACTGGGTATGGACAAGCACTGAGCCACGGCTCGGCGCTGACACAGGGGCTGCCTTCGGGCGGCCCCTGTCGTTTGTGGCACAGGGTGGACAAGCCCGCACCGCGATTCTCCGCCTGATGCCTGCACTGGCCGCGACCCACGCCCTCCAGTAAGCTTGCGCGCCTTGCCCCACCCGTTTCCCAAGAGGCCCCCATGTCCTGGTTGCAGATCCGCCTTGCCATCACCCCCGATCAGGCCGCAGAGCTGGAGGACCAGCTGCTCGAGCTGGGCGCCGTCTCGGTGACGTTCATGGATGGCGAGGACCAGCCGATCTTCGAACCGGACCTCGGCACCACGCCGCTGTGGAGCCACACCCACCTGCTCGCGCTGTTCGAGGCCGATACCGATGCGGACGCGGTACTTGCCCACCTGCGCCTGCTGCGCGGTGGCGAGCTGCCCGAGCACCACATCGAGCACATTGAAGATCAGGACTGGGAACGCAGCTGGATGGACAACTTCCAGCCAATGCGCTTCGGCCGCCGCCTGTGGATTGTGCCGAGCTGGCACGAGGCGCCGGAACCGGACGCAGTCAATCTGCTGCTCGACCCGGGACTGGCCTTCGGCACCGGCACCCACCCGACCACCGCCCTGTGCCTGGAGTGGCTGGACGGTCTGGAGCTGGCCGGCTGCCGGGTGCTCGACTTCGGTTGTGGCTCGGGCATCCTCGGCATCGCTGCCCTGCTGCTCGGCGCCGAATCGGCACTGGGCACCGACATCGACCCGCAGGCGCTGGAAGCCTCGCGCGACAATGCCGGTCGCAACGGCCTGCCCGCCGAAGCCTTCCCGGTCTACCTGCCCGAGCATCTGCCAGCGCAGGCGGTCGACGTGGTGGTCGCCAACATCCTCGCCGGTCCGCTGGTGCAACTGGCACCGCAGATCAGCACGCTGGTCAAGCCCGGCGGCCGACTGGCGCTGTCCGGCATTCTTGCCGAGCAGGCCGAAGAGGTTCGCCGCGCCTACGAAGGCACGTTCGATCTCGACCCGACCGCCGACAAGGACGGCTGGGTGCGCATCAGCGGAACCCGCCGCTGAACGGCGCCCGCTGTCGCCACGCGACGGGCATGAACTAGACTTGCGAGCAATTTTCGCCGGAACCCCGCATGAGCAGCTTCATCACTCAATGTCCCCACTGCCGCACCAGCTTTCGTGTCAGTCACAGCCAACTCGGCGCGGCGCGTGGCGCGGTGCGTTGCGGGGCCTGCCTTGAAGTGTTCAATGCCGCGCGTCAGCTGCTGGCCGAGGAGCATCCGACGCCACCAACCGCCATCGCCAGCCCCGCGGCTCAGCCGCCTGCGCCGCCTCCGGCGCCGAGCGTAGACGAGAGCCGCTGGATCCACGACGACCTGGATCTCGACAGCCTCGACCTCGACGAGGAGCTGGCCAAGCTGGAAGCGCAGGAGCGCGAGCTTGCCCAGCGCTTCAGCCAGTCCGCGGGTACGCCGCCGGCAGACGTCGCTCCGCCGCGCGCCGAGCCGGATGAGACGACCGTACCGGATACACCGCGCGCGACGTCCGAGGGTGACTCACCCGTCCCCACCGAGGCACCGACATCGGTCGCGCCGACCGAAGCCACGCCATCGCTCCCACTCAGCCCCGCCTCGGCTGCGCCCTCGCTGCCCAGCCAGACGGCAACTGCCGGCGAGTGGATCGCGACGAGCCACGACGACGGGACGCCCGCACGCGTGGAGCCCGACATCGGCGGCGCGGACGAGGCACCGGCAGCACCAGCACCGGAAATATCGGCCGCCAACCACACTGCCAGTCAGCGCCACGAGCCGGAGCTGGCAAACGCCCCGCTGTTCGAACTCGACGACGAGCCGCTGCAGCTCGCCTGGCAGCAACCGCGCAAGCGCTGGGGCCGCCGGCTGGCGTGGGGCACACTGAACCTTCTCGCCCTGCTCGGCCTCGCCGGCCAGTACGTGGCGTACAACTTCGACGAACTGGCGCGCCAGGACCGCTATCGCCCCTGGTTCGAGCGCCTCTGTCCGACGCTGGGTTGCACCCTGCCGAGTAAGGTCGACGTCAGCCAGATTCGCAGCAGCAACCTGGTGGTGCGCAGCCATCCGGACTTCCGCGGCGCACTGGTGGTGGACGCGATCATTTACAACCGCGCGCCCTTCGCCCAACCGTTTCCGCTGCTGGAAATCCGCTTCGCCGATCTCACCGGCAAACTGATCGCCAGCCGCAGCTTCAAGCCCAGCGAATACCTGTCGGGCGAGCTCGCCGGACAGGCGGAAATGCCCCCGCAGGTCCCTATCCATATCGCATTGGATATCCTCGACCCGGGCTCGAAAGCGGTGAACTACAGCCTGAACTTCCGCTCTCCGGAATAGCAATACGGGCAGCGTATTTCGCGGCCCGCGCCGGCTTCTAACCATTGGCGATAAGCCGGCGACTGTTCAGAATTTGTTCAAAACGACCTTTAACCCGTCATCCGGAGCGGGTATTATGCCCACCCTTTTTTGCAGTCCCGATCGACCTAACAAGCAGGCTCCAGGCAGGGAATCTTCATGTCAGCGGTACGCATCGGCCCTTACACCTTATCGAATCGCCTGATTCTCGCGCCCATGGCCGGCGTGACCGATCAGCCGTTCCGCCAGCTCTGCCGACACTTCGGCGCGGGCATGGTGGTCTCGGAAATGCTCACCAGCGACGTGCGCCTGTGGAACAGCCGCAAGTCGCGCCTGCGCATGCCGCATGCCGATGAACCGGAACCACGCTCGGTGCAGATCGCTGGCGGCGATCCGCAGATGCTTGCCGACGCCGCACGTCGCAACGTCGAACTGGGCGCACAGATCATCGATATCAACATGGGCTGTCCGGCCAAGAAGGTCTGCAACAAGGCCGCCGGTTCCGCGCTGATGCGCGACGAAAGGCTGGTCGGGCAGATCCTCGACGCCGTGGTCGCCGCCGTCGACGTCCCCGTGACCCTGAAGATCCGCACCGGCTGGGACCGCCAGAACCGCAACGGTTCGACCATCGCGCGGATCGCCGAACAGAGTGGAATCGCCGCGCTGGCCGTGCATGGCCGCACGCGCGCCGATCTCTACACCGGCGAGGCCGAGTACGACACCATCGCGACGATCAAGCAGCAGGTGACCATTCCGGTTTTCGCCAATGGCGACATCGACTCGCCGCACAAGGCGCGCCAGGTGCTGCAGGCGACCGGCGCCGATGCGCTGCTGATCGGCCGGGCCGCGCAGGGCCGGCCGTGGATCTTCCGCGAGATCGCGCATTACCTGGACACCGGAGAGCTGCTGGCCCAGCCATCGCCCGCCGTCATCGAAGCCACCGTACTGCAGCATCTGGACGCTCTGCACGCCTTCTACGGCGACGTCATGGGCGCACGCATCGCCCGCAAGCACGTCGGTTGGTATCTGCAAACACTGCCGGGCGCCCGGGAATTCCGCGCCCGGTTCAATCACCTGGAAGACAGGGCGGCACAGGCTGCCAGCGTTCGGGCGTTCTTCGCCGAGCAACGATCAAGGCCCGATTCGGGGGATGGACAGGGGGTGGCCGCATGACGCTGTTGAACGAAACCTTGCTAACTGGAACCGTATCCGTGAGCGACAACGTGAACCTGAAGCAGCACCTCAACACGCCGAGCGAAGCGGGACATACCCTTCGCGGCAGCGTGGAGAAGGCGCTGCACAACTATTTTGCCCGCCTCGAGGGTGCCGACGTCACGGACGTCTACAACCTGGTGCTCTCGGAAGTCGAGGCTCCGCTGCTGGAAACCGTGATGAACTACGTCAAGGGCAACCAGACCAAGGCCTCCGAGCTGCTGGGCCTGAACCGCGGCACCCTGCGCAAGAAACTCAAGCAGTACGACCTGCTGTAACCCGATTCGCTGGATGAAGGGCGCCGCGCCGGCGCCCTTTTTCTTTCAATTCTGTCCTGATGGAATCCGAGATGACCGACCAGACCACCCGCCTTCCCGTCCGCCGCGCGCTGATCAGCGTGTCCGACAAGACCGGCGTCGTCGACTTCGCCCGTGAACTCGCCGCCCTCGGTGTCGAGATCCTCTCCACCGGCGGCACGTTCAAGCTGCTGCGCGAAAACGGCATCAATGCCGTGGAAGTCGCCGACTACACCGGCTTCCCGGAAATGATGGACGGTCGGGTGAAGACCCTGCACCCGAAGATCCACGGCGGCATCCTCGGCCGGCGCGACCTCGACGGCGCGGTGATGGCCGAGCACGGCATCGCGCCGATCGACCTGGTGGCGGTCAATCTCTACCCATTCGCCGCCACCGTGGCCAAGCCCGGCTGCACGCTGCCGGATGCCATCGAGAACATCGACATCGGCGGTCCGACGATGGTTCGCAGCGCGGCGAAGAACCATAAGGACGTCGCCATCGTGGTCAACGCCGACGACTACGCCGCGGTGATCGACAACCTGAAGAGCGGCGGCCTGACCTATGCCCAGCGCTTCGACCTGGCGCTCAAGGCCTTCGAGCACACCGCCGCTTATGACGGCATGATCGCCAACTACCTCGGCGGCATCGACCAGAGCAGCGAACAGCTCAGCACCGAAAATCGCAGCCTGTTCCCGCGCACCTACAGCATGCAGTTCATCAAGGCGCAGGACATGCGATACGGCGAGAACCCGCATCAGCAGGCCGCCTTCTACGTCGAGAAGCCGGACGAAGCCTGTGTGGCCACCGCCACCCAGCTGCAGGGCAAGGACCTGTCGTTCAACAACGTGGCCGACACCGATGCCGCGCTGGAATGCGTGAAGAGCTTCGTCAAGCCGGCCTGCGTGATCGTCAAGCATGCCAATCCGTGCGGCGTCGCCGTGGTACCGGAAGACGAGGGCGGCATCCGCAAGGCCTACGACCTGGCCTACGCCACCGACAGCGAATCGGCGTTCGGCGGCATCATCGCCTTCAACCGCGAGCTGGACGGTGAGACCGCTCGCGCCATCGTCGAGCGCCAGTTCGTCGAGGTGATCATCGCCCCGCGCATCTCTGCTGCCGCCCGTGAAGTGGTGGCTGCCAAGGCCAACATCCGCCTGCTCGAGTGCGGCCAGTGGCCAGCCGAGCGCACCCCGGGCTGGGACTACAAGCGCGTCAATGGCGGCCTGCTGATCCAGAGCCGCGACATCGGCATGATCACCGCCGATGACCTGAAAGTGGTCACCCAGCGCGCACCCACCGAGCAGGAAATCCACGATCTGGTGTTCGCCTGGAAGGTGGCCAAGTTCGTCAAGTCCAATGCCATCGTCTACGCCAAGAACCGTCAGACCGTCGGCGTCGGCGCCGGCCAGATGAGCCGCGTCAACTCCGCGCGCATTGCCGCGATCAAGGCCGAGCATGCCGGTCTGCAGGTGCAGGGTGCGGTCATGGCCTCCGATGCGTTCTTCCCCTTCCGCGACGGCATCGACAACGCCGCCAAGGCCGGCATCAGCGCCGTCATCCAGCCCGGCGGCTCGATGCGCGACGAAGAAGTCATCGCCGCAGCCGACGAAGCCGGTATCGCGATGGTCTTCACTGGCATGCGCCACTTCCGTCATTGATCCGCGGGTGGATGGCTTCGGCCATCCACCCTCCGGAACGCCAGACATCGTAGGGTGGATAACGCTTTGCTTATCCACCGCGCGGGCCACAGGCCTGCCCCCAACGGGAGAGAGAAATGAACGTACTGATCATCGGCAGCGGCGGTCGTGAACACGCCCTGGCCTGGAAGGTCGCGCAGGACACACGCGTCGAGAAGGTCTTCGTCGCCCCCGGCAATGCCGGCACCGCCACCGAGGCCAAGTGCGAGAACGTCGCCATCGACGTGCTGGATATCGAGGCGCTGGCCGACTTCGCCGCGAAGAATGTGCAGCTGACCATCGTCGGCCCGGAAGCGCCGCTGGTGAAGGGCGTGGTCGACCTGTTCCGCGCCCGCGGTCTGGACATCTTCGGTCCTACCGCCGCCGCCGCGCAGCTGGAAGGTTCCAAGGCGTTCACCAAGGACTTCCTCGCCCGTCACAAGATTCCCACCGCCGACTACCAGAACTTCACCGACGTGGAACCGGCGCTGGCCTACCTGCGCGAGAAGGGCGCGCCGATCGTCATCAAGGCCGACGGCCTGGCCGCCGGCAAGGGCGTGATCGTCGCCATGACCCTCGAAGAAGCCGAGGACGCCGTGCGCGACATGCTCTCCGGCAATGCCTTCGGTGACGCCGGTTCGCGGGTGGTCATCGAGGAATTCCTCGATGGCGAGGAAGCCAGCTTCATCGTCATGGTCGACGGCGAAAACGTGCTGCCGATGGCCACCAGCCAGGACCACAAGCGCGTCGGCGACGGCGACAGCGGCCCCAACACCGGCGGCATGGGCGCCTACTCGCCGGCCCCGGTGGTCACCGCCGAAGTGCACCAGCGGGTGATGGACGAAGTCATCTACCCGACCGTGCGCGGCATGGCCAGTGAAGGCAACGTCTACACCGGCTTCCTCTACGCCGGTCTGATGATCGACAAATCGGGTGCGCCCAAGGTCATCGAATTCAACTGCCGCTTCGGCGACCCGGAAACCCAGCCGATCATGGTCCGTCTGGAGTCCTCGCTGGTGCTGCTGGTCGAGGCCGCACTGGCCAAGGCGCTGAACAAGGTCGAAGCCACCTGGGATCCGCGACCCACGGTGGGCGTGGTACTGGCCGCTGGCGGCTACCCGGGCGACTACGCCAAGGGCGACGTCATCGAAGGTCTGGCCGATGCCGCACAACTGGACGGCAAGGTGTTCCACGCCGGCACTGCGCTGAACGCCCAGGGCCAGGTGGTCACCGCCGGTGGTCGCGTGCTGTGCGCCACCGCCATCGGCCGCACGGTATCCGACGCCCAACAGCAGGCCTACCGCCTGGCTGAGAAGATCCGCTGGAACGGCATGTTCCACCGGCATGACATCGGCTACCGCGCCATCGCGCGTGAGCGGGGCGAAGGCTGAGTAACCGCTTACCGGAAAACACGCACGGGGCCCGGATTTCGGCGCTCCGTGCGATTACAGCCGATCGGCGGCATGGCTATAATCCGCCGTCACACACATGAAGGGACTTCACCCGTGGGTCGGCTTCGGATCGTCTTCGCATTCATCTTTAGCCTGCTCCTGACTGCGCTGACCCCGCTCTCGGCACACGCGCTCCCATCCCCTTCCACGGCAGTCGATTCTGCCGCGCAACCCTCCAACTGGCGCCTGCTGGTTGACCAGTCGGGCCGCCTGACGCTCAACGAAGTGCTCGCGCAGCGCCCGCTGTTCCAACGCCTGGAAAAACTCGCCTACGCCGGCCCGGCCAGTGACGACGCCATCTGGCTGCAGGTCAGTCTGTCACCGCAAACGCAGCCGCACTGGCTGTGGCTGTTTGCGCCACGGGTGCAATATCTCGACTACTACCTGTTGCGCGATGGCGTGCTGGAGCAACACGTGGCCACCGGCGAACTGCGGCCGATGACCTCGCGCCCGCTGCCCGAGCGTGCCTACGTCTTCTCGCTACCCAATGACGATCACCCGCGCGAAGCGTATATCCGCCTGCAGTCCAGCCATCCGGTCATGTCCTGGTTCAGGATTCTCGACGAGGCCGGTCTGGTGGCGCAGGCGCAGCCGGCCTATCTATTCGGCGCACTGTTCGGCGCCCTGGCGCTGCTCACGGTGTACAACCTGCTGCGTTTCGCCTACACCCGCAGTTACAGCCACATCTGGCTGAGCCTGCTGCACGCCGCGCTGCTCGGCTGCGCCGTAGCCAACCTGGGGCTGCTGGCGGTGTGGCTGCCGCAACTGATCTACAGCCAGCCGCTGATCGCCGACGTGTGCGCGCTGATCGCTTGCCTGGCACTGCTGGGGTTCACCCTGGGGTTCTTCGGTCGCCAGCGGCGTAACTGGATCAACTGGCTGCTCGGCATGCAGATCAACCTGGTGCTCATCCTCGCTGGCGCCGTGACGCTGACGCAGTGGCTGTGGCACAGCGGCATCATCTACGCCTGCGTCCTGCTGGCGGCGCTCAGCACCCTGGCGGTGGCAACCTACCACTGGCGGCAGGGTTACCAGCCGGCCCGGCTGGTGGTTGGCGGTCTGCTGCTGTTCAACGCCGGCTTCATCTTCTTCATTCCGGCCTTGCTGGGCTTCGATCAGCTCGACCCGGGCTGGCTTACCGGCGGGCTGTTCAGCCTGACCACGCTCAGCGGGCTGATGCTCAGCTTCGCGCTGCTCGAACGACAGCGGCAGGTGCAGGCCGACAGCCGTACCGAACACACCGCCGCGGCGGTGATCAGCGCCGAGCTCAAGACCAAGGCCGATTTCCTCGCCAAGGTCAGCCACGAGATTCGCACGCCGATGAATGGCGTGCTCGGCATGAGTGAACTGCTGCTGGGCACCTCACTGTCGGCCAAGCAGCGCGACTACGTGCAGACGATTCACAGCTCGGGCAACGAGCTGCTCAACCTGATCAACGAGATTCTCGACATTTCCAAGCTAGAATCGGGACAGATCGAACTGGACGACGTGCAGTTCGATCTCCATGCGCTGCTCGAGGACTGTCTGAACATCTACCGCGCCAAGGCCGAACAGCAGAAGGTCGAGCTGATCAGCCTGGTCCAGCCACAACTGCCGCCGGTGCTGGCCGGCGACCCCACGCGCCTGCGCCAGGCCCTGCTCAACCTGCTGGAAAACGCCTTCAAACAGACCGACGAAGGCGAGGTGCTGCTGATCGCCGCCATCGAGGAAACCGCCGAGCGACCACGCCTGCGCATTACCGTGCAGGACAGCGGCCGTCCGCTGGAAGCCTACGAGCGCGATGCCCTGCTCAACGCCGCGCTGGACAGCCAGGACTTTCTGGCAGCGACGCGTCACGGTGGGCGCCTGGGCCTGATCATCGCGCGCCAGCTGGTGCAGCTGATGGATGGTGAGCTGGGCGTGCAGACCGGCACCGACCGCGGCAACATCCTCTGGATCAGCCTGCCGCTGGCCAACGAAGGGCTCGCGCCGGCCGATTCGGTCCTCGACAGCGCGCTGCAGGGGACGCGCCTGCTGGTGGTCGACGACAACGACACCTGCCGCAAGGTGCTGGTCCAGCAATGCAGCAGCTGGGGGCTGGAAGTCAGTGCCGTGGCCTCGGGCAAGGAGGCGCTCGCGCTGCTGCGCACCAAGACGCACCTGAAGGAATACTTCGATGTCGTGCTGCTCGACCAGGACATGCCGGGCATGACCGGCATGCAGCTCGCGACCCGGATCAAGGAAGACTTCAGCCTCAACCATGACATTCTGCTGATCATGCTGACCGGCATGAGCAGCGCGCCGAGCAAGGTCATCGCGCGCAATGCCGGAATCAAGCGCATCCTCGCCAAACCGGTGGCCGGCTACACGCTCAAGACCACCCTGGCCGACGAACTGGCCCAGCGCGACCAGCGCCGCGAGCGGCATACCGTCGTCACACCGCCGCCTGGTATCGCACCGCTGCAGGTGCCGGATGACTTCCGCATTCTCGTCGCAGAGGACAACAGCATCTCCACCAAGGTCATCCGCGGCATGCTCAACAAGCTGCATTTGCAGCCGGACACCGCCAGCAATGGCGAAGAGGCGTTGCGCGCGATCCAGTCCCAGCCCTACGACCTGGTACTGATGGACTGCGAGATGCCGGTGCTCGACGGCTTCGAGGCCACCCGTCAGTTGCGCCTGTGGGAAGCTGCTCACGACCGCCCGCGCACGCCAGTGGTCGCGCTCACCGCGCATATCCTCAGCGAGCACCGCGAGCGCGCACGCGAGGCCGGCATGGACGGGCACATGGCCAAGCCGGTGGAGCTGTCGCAACTGCGCGAGTTGATCGAACACTGGATACATATCAAGGCGGCAGGCTCGCTGGCGGAGTAATCTCGCCGCCCGGAGCTTTCATCGCTGTACGCCTGTCTGCGCCCGTACGTCATCGATCCGGAACGCGGCACTGAACAAAAGCGCCTGCCCGCTGCCGATTAAGCAGTACTGGTGAAAGTCGGCGAAGACATGTAATGCTCTGCGCCCCCCGCCGGGGGTACTCACCACCTGGGCTCGACCCGCCCCGACCGCACCGGCGAAGTAAGGAGCCGAGCGATGATGAAAAAAAGCGATGCCGCCTGGACCCTGTTCGGGATCGTGGCGGTACTGCTATCGGGCTACCTGCTGTATCACGAAGTCCGCACCATTTCCCTGGCCGAACTCGGCAACAGCCTGCTGGCCATCGGCAAGATGCACTGGCTGATGGCTGGCGCCGCCACCCTGGGCGCCTATGTGGCGCTGGCCTGGTACGACCGCATCGCGATGGCGCATCTGGGCAAGCGCATTTCCTGGTGGTTCATCACCCTCTGTTCCTTCACCACCTACGCGCTGGCTCACAACATCGGCGCCTCGGTATTTTCCGGCGCGGTGGTGCGCTACCGCGCGTATCGCAGCAAGGGCCTGACGCCACAGGAGATCGGCATTCTCATCGTCTTCTGCTCGCTGACCTTCGCGCTCGGCACTCTGCTGGCCTGCGGCAGCGTGCTGCTCGTACGGCCGGGCGTGCTGGACCGCATCGTCGAGGTTTCGCCGTGGGTCGCGCGCGGACTCGGCGCCCTGCTGCTGGCCCTGGTGGGCCTCTACGTGTTCGGCTCCTGGCGCCAGCTGCCGCCGTGGCGACTGGGCAAATGGCATATCGAATACCCGCGGCTGAAGGTAGTAGCGCGGCAACTGATGGCCGGGCCGATGGAGCTGCTGTGCGCGGCGGCCATCATCTATTTCGCTCTGCCGGCCGCCAACAATCCCGGCTATCTGACGATTCTTGGCGTGTTCCTGGCGTCCTTCTCACTGGCCCTGCTGTCCCACGCGCCCGGCGGGCTTGGCGTGCTCGAAGTCACCTTCCTCGCGGCGCTGCCCGAACTGCCCACCGCCGACGTACTCGCCGCGCTGATCGTCTTTCGCGGCTTCTACCTGCTGCTGCCGTTTGCCCTGGCGATCCTCGTGGTGCTGGGATTCGAGGCCGGCCAGTGGTCGGCCCGCCGCCGCAGCACCTAGCCGCCGGCACAACATTCACTGGCGAAGCCGCGCGCCTCGGGCGATCATGCGACCCTTTCAGCAAGACGCGTCGAAGACATGACCGATACCCCCCACCACGCCGAACACAAGCCGCGTCCGCTGGTCGACCTGGCAATCAGCATCGTGATTCCTTCGCTGATCCTGATGAAGCTCAGCGGCGAGCAGCGCCTGGGCGCCGATGGCGCGCTGCTGCTGGCGCTGGCCTTTCCGCTCGGCTGGGGGCTGTGGGAGCTGGCGCGCTATCGCAAGTTCAACTGGATCGCCCTGCTCGGTCTGGTCAGCGTGCTGCTCACCGGGGGCATCGGCCTCTTGCAGCTGGACACGCAATGGCTGGCGATCAAGGAAGCGGCGGTGCCGGGCATCATCGGCCTCGTCGTACTGGCCTCGACCCGCACCTCCTACCCGCTGATCCGCACGATGCTCTACAACCCCAAGGTGCTCAATGTCGAGAAAATCCACGAGCAGCTGGAGCGCAACGGCCAGACCGCGCATTTCGAGGCACGACTGCTGCGGGCGACCTACCTGCTCAGTGGCACCTTCTTTTTCTCGTCATTCATGAATTACGTGCTGGCCAAATGGATCGTCAACAGCCCGGCCGGGAGCGAGGCCTTCAATGCCGAACTGGGGCGCATGACGCTGCTGAGCTATCCGATGATCGCCATCCCTAGCATGGTGATGATGATGGCGATCTTCTTCTACCTGTGGCGCACCATCCACGGCCTGACTGGGCTGCGTCTGGAAGACATCATCGCGACGCCCCATGAGCGCCATCCGGAAAAGTGAGACTGACGGCGCAACGCCGTCAGAACACCAGCTTGAACAGGCCGATTACCACGATCAGGCCGATGATGAAGATGATTCCCGCCGTACCACCGATGAATTTCAACATGCCGTAGCTCCGCTTATCGGGTGTCTGTAATTTTGTGACACCCATGCGCCTGGCACGTTCGCAGCACTCCGCTCGCTGGTAGCACGCCTTCGTTTCAGACATGCCCCGCCGCTGCCGGCCGGCGCTCCTGCCGCGCCAGCTCAGCCAGCACCTCGGCGAGCTCGGCGTGCCAATCGCGTGTGGCCAGGCCGAACGTCGCCTCGAAGCGGCTGCAATCGAGCACCGACCAGGCCGGGCGCCGTGCCGGCGTCGGGTATTGCGCCGTGGAGATCGGCGAGAGCCGCGGCACGCGCGCGAGCAATCCGAGATCGTGCGCCTGGCGGAAGATTTCACCGGCGAACTCGTACCAGGAGCAGCGCGGCTGCCCGCTGTAGTGATAGAGCCCCCACGCCAGCGTTCCCTGCCGCGCGTAACGGCTGGCCAGCTCCAGCAGCACATCGGCGATACGACCGGCCTGTGTCGGACAGCCGACCTGATCGCTGACCACCCCGAGGGCATCGCGCTGGCGCGCCAAGCGCAGCATGGTCTTGACGAAATTGTTTCCGTGCACGCCATAGACCCAGCTGGTGCGCAGGATCAGATGCGCCGGCAGGCGCTGCGCGATGGCCTGCTCGCCGGCCAGCTTGCTCGCGCCATAGACGCCGCCGGGGGCGGTGCGATCGGATTCGCGATAAGGCACATGCGCATCGCCGGCGAACACGTAGTCGGTCGATAGATGCAGTAGCGGGATGCCGGCCTGCGCGGCGGCCGTCGCCAGATTGGCACAACCATCGCGGTTGACCGCGTAGGCCTGCTCGGCGTGGCTCTCGGCGTTATCGACATGGGTATAGGCAGCGGTATTGATGATCAGCCCCGGCCGCTGTAGCTCGATTTCGCGCGCAATCTGGTCGGCACAGGAGATATCCAGCTGCTGACGCGTACGGCCCAGAGCCACCAGACCGAAGCCGCTGGCGCGATCGACCACTTCATGACCGACCTGACCGCCAGCACCGCATACAAGGATTCGCATTGTTTCTTCGCCTCATAGGGACGGCCGCAACGAGCAGGTCATCCGTACCGAATTCAAAAGGGCGGGCATCGCCAACGCGACGCTCATGTTCGCGCCATAGAAGAAGGGACGCGCACCGAGCTCACCGCCAACCTGGCTCAATACACCGAACCAGAGCATTCACCGGCTCTTGTGCCGGGCCACGTTGAGGCCAATCGAATCGACCTTTGTTCCGTGCCGGACGCATCCTGCTACAAGTTTTCGCCCAACAGCCGACGAACGCGCGCCGAAACGCCGCTCATGCCAGTACCGCGCCAGCATCGAGCAGCACCGGCAGCGGCCGCTCCAGCCGCAACTCCTCGGGCGACAGCCGCGCCGCGTAGGCCAGCACCTGCACCCCGGCGTCCTGCGCCGCGCGCAGAGCGTCCGCGTACAGCGGATCGATCTCGCGAGCCGGCCGCACCGCCTCGATATCGGACAGGTTCACGCAGTACAGCTGCACCGCACGCACACCGGCGCGCGCCAGTGCCGTCAGTTCGCGCAGATGCCGAGTACCGCGTGTGGTGACGGCATCGGGAAACGCCGCCACCGCGCTGTCGGCGAAGCCCAGGGTGACGCTCTTGACCTCGACATACGCCGGCCCGTCGGCGTAGTCGAGGCGAAAGTCCACGCGACTGCCCTCCACGCCGTAGGCCACCTCGCGCCTGAGTCCGCTGAAGCCGGCCAGCTCGCCGATCACCCCGCCCAACAGCGCCTCCTCCACCAGCGCGTTGGCGCGTGCGGTGTTCACGCAGGCCAACCGCCCCTGCGGGGTTTCCACCAGTTCCCAGGTGCCGGGCAGCTTGCGGCGGGGATCCCGGCTGCGCTGGAACCACACCCGCGCGCCCTCGCCCATGCAGTTGAGCATCGAGCCGGTATTGGGGCAGTGGATACACAGCTCCTCGCCGGCATCGGTGACGATATCGGCGAGAAAACGCTTGTAGCGGCGTACCAGCCGGCCCGTCTCCAGCGGGCTGGAAAAGCGCATCAGCCCTGCCAGCTCTGCAGTCCGCGAGCGATTCGCGCCACCGCCTGTTCCAGCCGGGGCAGGTCCTGGGTATAGGCGAAGCGCACATGATGGCCGGCCTGATGACGACCGAAATCCAGCCCCGGGGTGATCGCGACGAACTCGCGTTCCAGCATGTGCTGGCAGAACGCATAGGCATCGCCGCCGAACGCGCTGATATCGGCATACAGATAGAAGGCACCCTCCGGTTCCACGGCAATGCGGAAGCCAAGCTCGCGCAGCGCCGGCAGGAGGAAGTCGCGCCGGCGGGCGAATTCCGCCCGGCGCGCCTCGAGGATTTCCAGCGTCGCCGGCTCGAAACAGGCCAGCGCGGCATGCTGGGCCATGCTCGGCGCGCTGATGTAAAGGTTCTGCGCCAGCTTTTCCAGCTCCGCCACCGCGCCCGGTGGCGCCACCAGCCAGCCGAGCCGCCAGCCGGTCATGCCGAAATACTTGGAGAAGCTGTTGAGCACGAAGGCCTCGTCGTCGACCTCCAGCACGCTGGCGGCATCCACCCCATAGGTCAGGCCGTGGTAGATCTCGTCGACCACCAGATGTCCGCCATGCGCCTTCAGTGCGGCCGACAGCGCGGCCAGCTCGTCGCGCCCCAGCAGCGTGCCGGTTGGGTTGGCCGGCGAGGCGACCAGCGCGCCGACGCTCTGCTTGTCCCAGTAGCGCTCGACCAGCTCCGGCGTCAGCTGGTAACGCACCTCGGGACCGACCGGCACCAGCTGCGCCGCGCCTTCGACCAGCCGCAGGAAATGCCGGTTGCACGGATAGCCGGGGTCGGCGAGCAGCCAGTGCTTGCCGGGATCGACCAGCAGGCTGGCAGCCAGCAGCAGCGCACCGGAGCCGCCGGGAGTAATCAGGATGCGCTCGGGGTCAATAGACAGTCCGTAGCGGCTGGCGTAAAAACCGGCTATTGCCTCACGCAAGGCCGGCAACCCGCGCGCCGCGGTATAGCGCGTGTGTCCGGCGGCCAGCGCCGCCTGACCGGCGGCGACGATAGGGGCGGCAGTGGTGAAGTCCGGCTCGCCGATTTCCAGGTGAATGACGTCATGGCCCAGAGCCTGCAGCTGATTGGCTCGCTCCAGCAGCGCCATGACGTGAAAGGGTTCGATTGCGCGGCTGCGCGCACTGTAAGAAGCGGTCATCTGACCTACCTGTCGAGGACGAAACGTGGATTCTACCCAAGGTCCCGGGAACGCTGCAGCCACCGGCGGGTACGGGAGTAGCGCACCCCGATCCGATCTGGTAAGTTCGCCCGCTTGCAGCCGCAGGGCCGGCACGGGCCGGCAGGGACATATCATCCTGCGCAAATGGACATAGCGAGAGGCGTTCATCCATGCCCATTACCAAAGCAACACCGTCGAGCAAGCAACTGATTCGCGCCTTCGAGCCCTACAAGGAAACCAAGGGCGAGGAATACATGAGTGACAAGATGCGCGCTCACTTCACCGGCATCCTCAACAAGTGGAAGCAGGAGCTGATGGAGGAAGTCGATCGCACCGTGCACCACATGCAGGACGAAGCGGCCAACTTCCCCGACCCGGCCGACCGCGCCAGCCAGGAAGAAGAGTTCAGCCTGGAACTGCGCGCCCGCGATCGCGAGCGCAAGCTGATCAAGAAGATCGACGAGACGCTGCAGCTGATCGAAGACAACGAATATGGCTGGTGCGACTCCTGCGGTGTCGAAATCGGCATCCGCCGGCTGGAAGCCCGCCCCACCGCCACGCTGTGCATCGACTGCAAGACGCTGGCGGAGATCAAGGAAAAGCAGATCGGTTCCTGATCCCGAACGGGGCGCTACGGCGCCCCGCTTCATTTCCAGCCCGCCACCATGACCTCGCCCCGTCCCGCTGATCGCTACGTCGGCCGCTTCGCCCCGACACCCAGCGGCTATCTGCACTTCGGCTCGCTCTTCGCCGCTCTCGCCTCCTATCTCGACGCCCGCGCCGTTGGCGGCGGCTGGCTGCTGCGCATGGAAGACATCGATCCGCCACGGGAAATGCCCGGTGCACAGGCCGCGATCGTCGAAACCCTGCGCCGCTACGGCTTCGTCTGGGACGGCGCCATGCTGCGCCAGAGCCAGCGCCAGGCAGCCTACGAGGCGGCCATCGAGCATTTGCTGGACGCCGGTCTGGCCTACGCCTGCACCTGCTCACGCAAGCAGCTGCAGGCGCACCCCGGTGCCTATCCCGGTTTCTGCCGCGATGCCGGCCACGGCCCGCGTGACGCTGCGATCCGCCTGCGCGTACCGGATCGCGAGTACCACTTCTGCGACCGCGTACAGGGTGAATACCGCCAGCACCTGGGCCGCGAAGTCGGCGACTTCGTCATCCGTCGGCGCGACGGTCTGGTCGCCTATCAACTTGCCGTGGTGCTCGACGATGCCTGGCAGGGCGTCACCGACGTGGTGCGCGGGGCCGATCTGCTCGACTCCACGCCGCGCCAGCTGTACCTGCAGGAACTGCTCGGCCTGCCGCAGCCGCGCTACCTGCACCTGCCACTGATCATCCAGCCGGACGGCCACAAGCTGGGCAAGAGCTACCGCTCGCCACCGCTGCCTCCCGACGAGGCCAGCCCATTGCTGTTGCGTGCGCTGCGCGCGCTTGGCCAGCAGCCAGCGGCCGAACTCGCCGGTGCCCCTGCGGCAGAGATTCTCGCCTGGGCGGTCGCGCACTGGGACGCCGGGCGTATCCCGCGCACCCGTGCACTGGCCGAAGCGCAGCTGCGCTAGACGCGAGGCGCCACCAACCCGCAGGTTTTGCCTCCAGCCGGTGGCTTGCCGCTTGCCGCTGCTCTACCATCGACGCACTTCCGACACGAGACCCGGCATGTACATCTACCGACTGGTGCTGCTCCTGGTGGTGGGTATCTATCTGTTTTCCCCGGCCATCATGGACTGGTGGATCGACCCCAACGGCGCCTGGTACCGGCCCTACCTGCTGTGGCTGATCCTCATCGTGGTGACTTTCATTCTCCAGAGCCAACGCGATGCAGACGAGCTTTAGCCTCAGCCATTTGGTGCTGATCAGCGCTGCCTACCTGCTGGCGCTGTTCGGCGTCGCCTGGGTCAGCGAGCGCGGCATCATCCCGCGCTGGATCATCCGCCATCCGCTTACCTACACCCTCTCGCTAGGCGTCTATGCCAGCGCCTGGGCGCTCTACGGCACGGTCGGGCTGGCCTATCAGTACGGCTACGGCTTTCTCGCCACCTACCTGGGGGTGTGCGGCGCGTTCCTGCTGGCCCCGGTGCTGCTCTACCCGATCCTGCGCATCACCCGCACCTATCAGCTGGCGTCGCTGGCCGACCTGTTCGCCTTCCGCTTCCGCAGCACCTGGGCCGGCGCGCTGACCACGGTGGTGATGCTGATCGGCATGCTGCCGCTGCTGGCACTACAGATCCAGGCGGTGGCCGATGCCATCGGCATCCTCACGCTGGAGCCGATGCAGGAACGCGTCGCGCTCGGCTACTGCGTGCTGATCATGCTGTTCACCATTCTGTTCGGCGCACGCCACATCGCCGCCCGCGAAAAGCACGAAGGGCTGGTGTTCGCCATCGCCTTCGAATCGGTGGTCAAGCTGCTGACCTTCGGCACGATCGGGCTGTACGCGCTCTACGTGGTCTTCGGCGGACCGCACCAGCTGGAAATCTGGCTGTTGCAGAACCAGTCGGCGCTGCAGGCCCTGCACACGCCGCTGCAGGAAGGCCCGTGGCGCACCCTGCTGCTGGTGTTCTTCGCCTCGGCCATCGTGATGCCGCACATGTACCACATGACCTTCGCCGAGAACCTCAATCCGCGCGCGCTGGTCAGCGCCAGCTGGGGCCTGCCGCTGTACCTGCTGCTGATGAGCCTGGCGGTGCCACTGATCCTCTGGGCCGGCCTCAAGCTCGGCGTGCGGACCAACCCGGAATACTTCACCCTCGGCCTCGGCCTCACCGCACAGAACGATGCCCTGGCGCTGATCGCCTTCATCGGCGGGCTATCGGCTTCCAGCGGGCTGATCATCGTCAGCACCCTGGCGCTGTCGGGCATGGCACTCAACCATCTGGTGCTGCCGCTATATCAGCCGCCCAGCGAAGGCAATATCTACCGCTGGCTGAAATGGACGCGGCGCAGTCTGATCTTCGCCATCATCATTGCCGGCTACGGCTTCTACCTGCTGCTGGGCGCGGAACAGGATCTGTCCAACCTCGGCATCGTCGCCTTCGTCGCCACCCTGCAGTTCCTCCCCGGCGTGCTGTCGGTGCTCTACTGGCAGACGGCGAATCGGCGCGGCTACATCACCGGCCTGCTGGCAGGCATCGCCGTCTGGGTGGTGACCATGCTGCTGCCGCTGGTGGGCAATCTGGATGGCTTCTACATCCCGCTGTTCAACGTGGTCTACGTGCTCGACGACACCAGCTGGCATCTGGCGGCGATCGCCTCGCTGGCGGTCAACGTGCTGGCCTTCACCCTGGTGTCGCTGTTCACCGACACCAGCACCGAGGAGCAGAGCGCGGCCGAGGCCTGCGCCGTGGAGAACGTGCGCCGGCCGCAGCGGCGCGAGCTGATGGCCGCCTCGCCACAGGAATTCGCCACCCAACTGGCCAAGCCACTCGGCGCCAAGACCGCGCAGCGCGAAGTCGAACAGGCGCTGCGCGATCTGCAACTGCCATTCGACGAGCACCGCCCGTACGCCCTGCGGCGCCTGCGCGATCGTCTCGAAGCCAACCTATCGGGCCTGATGGGACCGAGCATCGCCCAGGACATCGTCGAAAACTTCCTGCCCTACAAGAACGCCGCTGAAGGCTACGTCACCGAGGACATCCACTTCATCGAGAACCGCCTGGAGGAGTACCACTCGCGCCTGACCGGGCTCGCCGCCGAACTCGATGCGCTGCGCCGCTACCACCGGCGAACGCTGCAGGAGCTGCCGATGGGCGTCTGCTCGCTGGCCAAGGATCAGGAAATCCTCATGTGGAACAAGGCGCTGGAAGAACTCACCGACATCCCGGCGCTCCAGGTGGTCGGCTCGCGCCTGCCGTCGATCGCCGAGCCGTGGAAGAGCCTGCTGGAAGGCTTCATCCGCCAGCCGGACGAGCACCTGCACAAGCAGCGCCTGTCGTTCAACGGCCATCGTCGCTGCCTCAACCTGCACAAGGCGGCGATCGCCGAGCCGCTGGCGCCGGGCAACAGTGGCCTGGTGCTGCTGATCGAAGACCTGACCGAAACCCAGGAGCTGGAAGACCGCCTGGTGCACTCCGAGCGTCTGGCCAGCATCGGCCGCCTCGCCGCCGGCGTCGCCCACGAAATCGGCAACCCGATCACCGGCATCGCCTGCCTGGCGCAGAACCTGCGCGAGGAGCGCGAGCACGACGCCGAAATCACCGAGGCCAGCAACCAGATCATCGAGCAGACCAAACGCGTGTCGCGCATTGTCCAGTCGCTGATGAGCTTCGCCCATGCCGGCGAGCGCCAGCAGCGCGCCTACCCGGTGAGCCTGGCACAGATCACCCAGGAAGCCATCGCCCTGCTGTCGCTGAACAAGAACCGCACCGAGGTGCAGTTCTTCAACCTCTGTGAACCCGAGCACCTGGCCGAAGGCGATCCGCAGCGCCTCGCCCAGGTGCTGATCAACCTGCTGTCCAACGCCCGCGATGCCTCGCCGCCGGGCGGCATCATCCGCGTCAGCAGCGAAGTCGCCGAGCAGTCTGTGTATCTGATCGTCGAGGATCAGGGCAGCGGCATCTCCAAGGAAATCCAGGGGAGGCTGTTCGAGCCATTCTTCACCACCAAGGACCCGGGCGAAGGGACCGGCCTAGGGCTTGCGCTGGTCTATTCGATCGTGGAAGAGCATTATGGCCAGATCGATATCGACAGCCCGGCCGACCCGATAGCACAGCGCGGCACCCGTTTTCGCATCACCCTGCCGCGGCATGTCGAAGTGCCACATGCCGTAAGTTGAGGAGGCAACCGCAGTAGCGGCCTTGCGGTCGCATCGCCTCCAGACCGTCGAGAGAGTACTGATGTCACACATTCTGATCGTCGAAGACGAAACCATCATCCGCTCCGCCCTGCGCCGTCTGCTCGAACGCAACCAGTACGAGGTCAGCGAAGCCGGTTCGGTACAGGAGGCGCAGGAGCGCTTCAGCATTCCCGGTTTCGACCTCATCGTCAGCGACCTGCGCCTGCCCGGCGCGCCGGGTACCGAACTGATCAAGCTGGCCGAAGGCACGCCGGTACTGATCATGACCAGCTACGCCAGCCTGCGCTCGGCGGTGGACTCGATGAAGATGGGCGCGGTGGACTACATCGCCAAGCCGTTCGACCATGACGAGATGCTGCAGACTGTCGCGCGCATCCTGCATGATCGCCGGGAACGCGTCAGCGCGACCGCGGCCGCACCGTCCCCAGCGATCACCAGCACGCCCGCCAGTGCTCAGGGCGACATTGGCATCATCGGCCATTGCCCGCCGATGCAGGACCTGTTCGGTAAAATCCGCAAGGTCGCGCCGACCGACTCCAACGTCCTGATCCAGGGCGAGTCCGGCACCGGCAAGGAGCTGGTCGCCCGCGCGCTGCATAATCTGTCGCACCGCGCCAAGGCGCCGATGATCTCGGTGAACTGCGCGGCAATCCCGGAAACCCTGATCGAATCCGAGCTGTTCGGCCACGAAAAGGGCGCCTTCACCGGTGCCAGCGCAGGTCGCGCCGGGCTGGTCGAGGCGGCCGATGGCGGCACACTGTTTCTCGACGAGATCGGCGAGCTGCCGCTGGAAGCCCAGGCACGCCTGCTGCGAGTGTTGCAGGAGGGTGAAATTCGCCGGGTCGGCTCCGTGCAATCGCAGAAGGTCGACGTACGCCTGATCGCCGCTACTCACCGCGACCTCAAGACGCTGGCCAAGACCGGACAGTTTCGCGAAGACCTTTATTACCGCCTGCATGTCATCGCGCTGAAGCTGCCGCCGCTGCGCGAGCGCGGTAACGATGTGCTGGAGATCGCTCGCGCCTTCCTCGCCCGCCAGTGTCAGCGGATGGGCAACGACAGCATGCACTTCTCCCGCGACGCCGAGCAGGCCATCCGTCATTACAGTTGGCCAGGCAACGTTCGCGAACTGGAGAACGCCATCGAGCGCGCAGCCATTCTTAGCGAGAGTGCGGAAATCGATGCCACGCTGCTGGGCATCGACATCGAACTCGATGGCCTGGACGACGAATTCGACGAGCCCTGCACCTCGCTGCTGTCAGCGGCCGGCAACGAGCCGACCGAAGACCTCTCGCTGGAAGACTACTTCCAGCACTTCGTGCTCGAGCATCAGGACCACATGACCGAGACCGAACTGGCACGCAAGCTCGGCATCAGCCGCAAATGTCTGTGGGAGCGTCGCCAGCGCCTGGGTATCCCGCGGCGCAAGTCGAGCACCACCACCGGCTGAGATGTTACCGTCCGGCCCATGCGCCGTAACAAAATCGGGATCATCGGTAACGACGATCCCTTTTTTTCACCTCTCGCTTTCCACATAAAAAATCTAACTTATTGAAATATATGAGATTTTAAAAACTGGCACGGCATCTGCTTTATATCTGGCATAACAACAATAACAAGCCGTCCCATAACAAGAACAAAACGTAACGACTCCAGCAAAACAACGATAAGAACGCGGAGGCGCAGCTAACTGATTCTTTTGGAGAGGATTTGCCGAAGGGCTCAACCCCGACAACCAGGCCGAGAACAACAAAAACTGCATTGAGCAGGGCCCGCACTGGTTGGATCAACGATCACCGGCAACTCAGCGACCAAAGCAATCCGTTTGCTATTGGTTCCCACGTAGGGACCTCCCGAAGGCAATGGCCGAAGGGAACAGGCGGAACAACAAAAACAATACGCCTGCACCAATAACAACAAAGCACGCAATATCTTTTATGAGGGGAGCTTCGGCTCCCCTCAGTGCTTTATGCCCGCCGTTTTTTGACACCCCTCTCGCCTTCGTTCAACATCCAGCCTCCCGATGCTAGAATCCGCGCAGTTTTCGCGGCTTTCCACGGCCATCCACCCCATTCGCCACACAGTGCTTGCCCATGCTGAAAAAGCTGTTCCAGTCTTTTCGCTTTCCCCTGCGCCGAATCCCGCCGGCTCGCCGCACTCCCGAAATACTGTCCAGCAGGCAGCACTCCTTGCAGCGCAACGCCATCAGCCGCAATGCGGTGAATGTGGTCCAGCGCCTGCAACAAGCAGGCTACGAAGCCTATGTAGTGGGCGGCTGCGTGCGCGATCTGTTGCTCGATCTCGATCCCAAGGACTACGACGTCGCCACCAGCGCCACCCCCGAACAGGTACGGGCCGAATTCCGCAACGCGCGGGTTATCGGGCGCCGCTTCAAGCTGGTGCACGTGCATTTCGGCCGCGAGATCATCGAAGTCGCTACCTTCCGCGCCAATCACCCCGAAGAAGACGATGAGGAGGAGGCCAGCCACCTGGCCGCGCGCAACGAAAGCGGACGCATTCTGCGCGACAACGTCTACGGCACGCTCGACGACGACGCCCAGCGCCGCGACTTCACCATCAATGCGCTGTACTACGACCCGACCAGCGAGCGCATCCTTGATCACACCCACGGTGTGCACGACATCCGCAATCGCCTGATCCGCCTGATCGGCGACCCCGAACAGCGCTACCAGGAAGATCCGGTGCGCATGCTGCGCGCGGTGCGTTTCGCCGCCAAGCTCGACTTCGAGATCGAACGGCACAGTGCCGAGCCCATTGCCGAACTGGCCGACCTGCTCGACGGAATTCCCTCGGCACGGCTGTTCGACGAAACGCTCAAGCTGTTCCTCGGCGGCAAGGCCGAGCGCACCTTTGAACTGCTGCTCGAATACGATCTGTTCGCCCCGCTGTTTCCGGCCAGCGCCGCCGCACTGGAGCGCAACCCCGAGTACGCCGGCACGCTGATCCGTAACGCCCTGGCCAACACCGACCTGCGCATCCAGCAGGGTAAACCGGTCACGCCGGCGTTCCTGTTCGCCGCCCTGCTCTGGCCCGCACTGCCGGCGCGCGTGCTCGAACTGCAGGACCGCGGCATGCCGCCGATCCCGGCGATGCAGGAAGCCGCACACGACATCATCTGGGAACAGTGCCAGCGCACCGCGATTCCCAAGCGTTTCACCATTCCCATGCGCGAAATCTGGGACATGCAGGAGCGTCTGCCGCGCCGACAGGGGCGCCGCGCCGACCAGCTCCTGGAAAACCCTCGCTTCCGCGCTGGCTACGATTTCCTGCTGCTGCGCGAGAGCGCCGGCGAGAAGACTGGCGGCCTCGGCGACTGGTGGACCGACTATCAGGAAGCCAGCGACAGTGACCGGCGCAGCATGATCCGCAACCTGAGCGGCAAGGACGACACCGCGCCACGCAAACGTCGCCGCAGCGGCGGGCGCCGCCGTCGCGGTGCCGACGCCCCGGCCGAGTAAATGGAACGCGTCTACATCGGCCTGGGTAGCAACCTGGCCGACCCGCTGCGGCAACTGCGCGGTGCCCTGCAGGCGCTCGCCGACCTGCCGCACACGCAAGTGCTCGACGTGTCTTCGTTCTATGCCAGCGATCCGCTGGGGCCGCCCGAGCAACCGCGCTACGTCAACGCCGTCGCGGCGCTGGCCACCACGCTCGCTCCGCTCGAACTGCTCGACGCGCTGCAGATGATCGAACTCGCCCAGGGCCGCGAGCGCAAGGCCGAACGCTGGGGGCCGCGTACGCTGGACCTGGATATCCTGCTGTTTGGCGAGCGGGTGATCGACGAGCCGCGCCTCCAGGTGCCGCACTATCATCTGCAGGAGCGCGCCTTCGTGCTCTACCCGCTGGCCGAACTGGCGCCCGCCCATCTGCGCCTGGCCGATGGCCGCAACCTCGACGATCTGCTGGCCGCCTGTCCGTTCCGCGGCCTGGAGCGTCTCGACGAAACGGTGTAACCGGACAGGTAACGCTGTAACAGCGGGGTAACACTCGCGATTGACTTAGCCACTCGCCGACCGGACTATAAGCGCCCTCTGCCGCGCGCGACGCTTCGTCGCAACGCATCGGCAACCGTGATCCCTCCGAGGCTCGAAGAGGACGGCATTCATGCCAGAGGTAACCCTGACCACGCTGCAAGGGCTCAAGCAGAAGGGCGAGAAGATCGTCATGCTCACCTGCTACGACGCCACTTTCGCCAAGACTGCCTGCGATGCCGGCGTCGAGATGCTGCTCATCGGCGATTCGCTCGGCATGGTCCTGCAGGGGCACGACAGCACCCTGCCAGTCACCGTCGCCGACATGGCCTACCACACCGCCAGCGTCAAACGCGGCAACCGTGGCGCGATGATTGTCGCCGACCTGCCATTTATGGCCAACGCCACCACCGAGCAGACCCTGAACAACTCGGCGCTGCTGATGCAGGCCGGCGCGCACATGATCAAGCTCGAAGGCACGGCCTGGCTGGCCGAGTCCATCCGCCTGCTGGCCGAGCGCGGCATCCCGGTATGCGCGCACATGGGGCTGACGCCACAGGCGGTCAACCTTTTCGGCGGTTACAAGGTGCAGGGTCGCGAAGAAGCCCAGGCGCAGCAGATGCTGGCCGACGCGCGCGCCCTGCAAGCCGCTGGCGCCGCCATGCTGCTGCTCGAATGCGTGCCCAGCGAACTGGCCGCGCGGATCACCCAGGCGGTCGACATTCCGGTGATTGGAATCGGCGCCGGCAGCGACACCGACGGCCAGGTGCTGGTCCTGCATGACATGCTGGGCCTGTCGCTGAGCGGCCGCGTACCGAAGTTCGTGAAGAACTTCATGCGCGAGCAGGGCGACATCCCGGCCGCCATCGCCGCCTACGTGCGCGCGGTCAAGGCCGTCGAATTCCCTGCAGCCGAACACGGTTTCTCCGCATGAACATCGTCAAGACCATCGCCGACCTGCGTGCCGCGGTAGCCCGCGCCCGCAGCGAGGGCAAGCGTATCGGCTTCGTACCGACCATGGGCAACCTGCACGCCGGGCATATCGCCCTGGTGAAGAAGGCCGGCCAGCGCGCCGATTTCGTGGTGGCGAGCATCTTCGTCAATCCGCTGCAGTTCGGTCCCAACGAAGACCTGGACAGCTACCCGCGCACGCTGGCGGCCGACCAGACGAAGCTGTTCGATGCCGGCTGCCACCTGCTGTTCGCCCCGGGCGTGGAAGAGATGTACCCCCACGGCCAGGCGCAGCAGACTCTCGTGCGCGTGCCCGGGGTTTCCGAAGGGCTCTGTGGCGCTAGCCGCCCGGGGCACTTCGACGGCGTCTCGACGGTAGTGACCAAGCTGTTCAACATGGTCCTGCCGGATCTGGCGGTATTCGGCCAGAAGGATTTCCAGCAGCTGGCCGTGATCCGCACCATGGTGCGCGACCTGAACATGCCGGTGCAGATCATTTCCGAGCCGATCGTGCGCGCCGAGGACGGTCTGGCGCTGTCTTCGCGCAACGGTTACCTCAGCAGCGAGGAGCGCGCGATCGCGCCGGTGCTGTATCGCACGCTGTGCGAGATGAAGACGGCCCTGCTCGGCGGACAGCGCGATTATCCCGCGCTGATCGCTCAGGGCCAGGCGCAACTGCAAGCCGCCGGGCTGCGCGTGGATTACCTGGAAATTCGCCACGCGCCCGACCTACAGCCAGCCAATGCGGCCGCACATGAACTGGTCATCCTGGTGGCCGCGTTCCTCGGCAAGACCCGCCTGCTGGACAACCTGCTGGTCGACCTCGCCACCCACTAACCGCCCGCCCTGTGGCCTTGATCACACTCAGGGCTTCGGGCACACTCTGCGCCGCTTGCGTACCGGAGGACCCTGCCATGCACGCCATCATGCTCAAGGCAAAACTGCACCGCGCCGTGGTGACTCACTCAGTGCTCGACTACGAGGGATCCTGCGCCATCGACGGCGACTGGCTCGACCTCGCCGGCATCCGCGAGTACGAACAGATCCAGATCTATAACGTCGACAATGGCGAGCGCTTCACCACCTACGCCATCCGTGGCGAGGAAGGCTCGAAGATCATCTCCGTCAACGGCGCCGCAGCACACAAGGCCGGCGTCGGCCATCGCCTGATCATCTGCACCTACGCGCACTACAGCGAGGCCGAGCTGGCGAACTTCAAGCCCCACGTGCTGTACATGGGGGCCGATGGCGACCTCAGCCATACCAGCAACGCCATTCCGGTTCAGGTTGCCTGAAACCAGCCGTACCGTAGTCAATCTGCAGCCCGAAGCGCACACCACGCTTCGGGCTTTTTCTTGCCGCAACCGACGGGACGTCGAGCAGGTGGAACACATCAGCCGTTTCGCTGGTCAGAGCAGTCTCGGCGGAACCGGAGTGACCGCCGCCGGCACGGTCCGTACCGCTGCCAACCGTGACAGCCGCATTCAGGATGAATGCCGGTGTGCCGATCAAACGGCTGTTGAAGCCACGCAGCCCCCGGCGCATGATCCGTGCGCGCGGAATCGCGATGTCTTCATGGCCCGTCCAAGCAAAGGAAGCCGCATTAACCATGAGCTATTACCAGCACCCGCTCGATGTCACCCGCCTGCCATCCTGGAACGTTCTGGAAGAACACCGCCTGGCCATGCAGCACTTCAACATGCGCGAAGCCTTCGCCGCCGATCCGGCGCGTTTCGAGGAGCTCTCGGTTTCCTGCTGCGGGCTGTTCCTCGATTACTCGAAGAACCTCATCACTACGCAGACCCGTGCGCTGCTGGTCAACCTCGCGCGCGAGGCGGGCGTCGAGCAGGCCGCCCATGCGATGTTTAACGGTGAGCCGGTGAACGCCTCGGAGAACCGTCCGGCGCTGCATACGGCGCTGCGCCGGCCTATGGGCGACGACCTGATCGTCAACGGCACCAACCTGATGCGCGAGGTGCATGCCGCACTGGCACAGATGACCGACATCGTCGGCCGTATCCACAACAACCTCTGGCGCGGCTACAACGACAAGCCGATCACCGATGTGGTCAATATCGGCATCGGTGGCTCCTTCCTCGGTCCGCAGCTGGTGTCCGAGGCGCTGCTGCCGTTCACCCAGCAGTCGGGCGTGCGCTGCCATTACCTGGCGAACATCGACGGCAGCGAGTTCCGCGAGGTCACCGCCAATCTCAACGCCGAAACCACGCTGTTCATCGTCTCCAGCAAGTCGTTCGGCACCTTGGAAACCCTGAAGAACGCCCAAGCCGCGCGCACCTGGTATCTGGCCCGTGGCGGCACCGAGGAGAAGCTCTATCGCCACTTCATCGCGGTGACCAGCAACAAGCAGGCGGCGATCGATTTCGGCATCCGCGAGAAGAATATCTTCCCGATGTGGGACTGGGTCGGCGGCCGCTACTCGCTGTGGTCGGCGATCGGCCTGCCCATCGCCCTGGCGATCGGCATGCACAACTTCAAGGATCTGCTCTCCGGCGCCTACAGCATGGACCAGCATTTCCTCCACGAGCCGTTCGAGACCAACATGCCGGTGCTGCTGGCCATGCTCGGCATTTGGTACCACAACTTCTGGGGCGCGCAGAGCTACGCCTTCCTGCCCTACGACCATTACCTGCGCAACTTCGTCAAACACCTGCAGCAGATGGACATGGAGTCCAACGGCAAGAGCGTGCGCCAGGACGGCACGCCGGTTTCCTGCAGCACCGGCCCGGTGATCTGGGGCGGCGTCGGCTGCAACGGCCAGCACGCCTACCATCAGCTCCTGCACCAGGGCACGCCGCTGATCCCGGCAGATTTCATCGTGCCGGTAGTCAGCCATAATCCAGTCGCCGACCACCAGGAATGGCTGTACGCCAACTGCCTGTCACAGAGCCAGGCGCTGATGCTCGGCAAGACCCGCGCCGAAGCCGAAGCCGAACTGCGCGCCAAGGGCCTGCCGGAGCGCGAAGTGCAGCGTCTGGCGCCGCACAAGGTGATCCCCGGCAATCGCCCGAGCAACACTCTGGTGCTCGAGAGCATCAGTCCCGGGCGCCTCGGTGCATTGATCGCACTCTACGAGCACAAGGTGTTCGTGCAGGGCGTCATCTGGGGCATCAACTCCTTTGATCAGTGGGGCGTGGAGCTGGGCAAGGAACTGGGCAAGGGCGTCTACGGGCGTCTGACCGGCTACGATAGCCCGCCGGCCGAGGACGCCTCGACCCAGGGTCTGATCGACTTCTTCCGCGGCCGCCATCGCGGCTGAGTGCCGATCGTCCGGTGCACCTGCGCCGGGCGATAGGATTTTCCCTCGCTGAAGGTCACCCCGACACTACGGCTCACGCGCGCGCATCGATAACTGCGCTGGATCGCAAGAGGAACCCGGCGGGCATGCCATACTCCAAGGCATCCAACCGCACGGAATATCCTCGGACATGCCCAACGGAATGAAGCGCGCGCTCACGGTCGTGGTGAGCGTCCTGGTCTGTTACTGCCTGCTCGGCTTCCTCATCCTGCCTGGTGTCGCCCAGCGCATCGCCAACCAGCAGTTGGCGCGCTATGCCACCAAGCCGGCAACGCTGGAGCGTCTCGAGCTGAATCCCTTCACGCTCGAACTGACCGCCTTCAACCTGGGCATCGGCGAGCCCAACGCGCGCCAGGTCGCGTTCGAGCGGCTGTATCTCAACCTTTCCTGGGACAGCCTGTGGACACGCACCCTGCACCTGGCCGACATCCAGCTGGACAACCCCGCGGTGCAGGCCGAATTCGACCCGCAAGGCACGCTCAACCTCTCCCGTCTGTTTGAGCTGCCGCCCAGTCCCGAACCCGCTGCCGAGGAGCCGGGCGAGGTCTTTCCCCTGCGCATCGACCGCCTGCAGCTGGCCGGTGGCGACGTCGGCTTCCGCGATCTGCGACCGAGCGAAGCCATCGACCTGCGCTACGACGCGCTGAACATCGAGCTGCATAACCTGGCGACCCGCTCCGATGGCAGCGCCGACGCCAGTCTGGTGGCCAACGGCCCGAGCGGCGGACGCATCGCCTGGCAGGGACAGTTCAGCCTGGCGCCGATCACCTCCAGTGGCGAGCTGAAGGCCGACGGCCTGCTGCTCAAGTACATCTGGCCCTACGTTTACGATATCGTCCCGCTGCAGCTGCAGGACGGTCGCCTCGACGTAAGCACCGCCTATCGTCTGGACCTGAGCGAAGGCACCCAGCTCCTGCTCGACAAGACGAAAATCGCGCTTGCGCCGCTGGCCATCGATGCCCCCGACGGTAAGGCGCTGGTCCGCCTGGAAAGCCTGGAAATCGACGACACCGCGCTGGACCTGGCCGAACAGCGCATCACCATCGGCAACCTGCGCAGCAGCAAACTGGAAACCTGGGCTGCACGCAACGCCGATGGCACGCTCGACTGGCAGGCGCTGTTTGCCCGGCCGACGCCATCGCGCGCCGCCACCCCGGAGCCACTGCCAGAAGCCGCCGTCGAAGCGCCCGCTGCCGACGGCGCCAGCGAACCCGCCGCCCCCGTCCATGGCAGGTGCTGGTGCGCAACGCAGAACTGCGCGAATACCGCTTCCACCTCGCCGACCGCGTACCCGAGCAGGATGTCGCGCTGGAAGTGGGGCCGCTCGACCTGACCCTGCGCGATTTCGACAGCCTCGGCACCTCGCCCTTCCAGCTCGCTTTGCAGAGCGGCATCGGCCGCCAGGGCTCGCTGCAGGCCGAAGGCCAGCTGCAGCTCAGCCCGGCCAGCGGCACGCTCGCCATCAGCACCCGCGACATCGACCTGCGCATCGCCCAGGCCTACCTCAGCCCCTTCGTGCACTTGGAACTGCGCAGCGGCCTGCTCGACAGTCAGCTGAAGGCCGAACTTCAAAGCACCGAACCACTGGCATTCTCGGTCACCGGACAGGCCGACATCACCCAGTTGCACACGCTCGACACCATCGGCAACCGCGACCTGGCCAAATGGGAACGCCTGCATCTGGAAGAGATCGTCTACCGCCATCCGCAGAGCCTGAGCATCGCCAAGGTGCAGCTGCAGCAACCCTACGCGCGCTTCATCATCAATCCGGACCTGACCACCAACATCAACGACCTGCTGATCAAGCAACCCGAACCTGCCACCGATAGCCCGAAGGCGGCGCAACCGGAGCCGGCCAGCGCGCCGCTGGCGCTGCACATCGGCGGAATCGAGATCGCCGATGGTTCCGCGAATTTTGCCGATCTCAGCCTGCGCCCGCCCTTCGGCACAGCGATCCAGGGTCTCAACGGCCGGATCGGCACCCTCGACAACCGCCAGCAAATACCCGCTGCGGTGGATATCAAAGGCAAAGTCGACCGCTACGCGCCGGTCAGCATCAAGGGCCAGCTCACCCCCTTCGATCCGTTGCAGAGCCTGGACATCGCCACCAGCTTCAAACAGGTGGAACTGACCACGCTGACGCCCTACTCCAGCAAATTCGCCGGCTATCGCATCCGCAAAGGCCGGCTCAACCTAGACCTGCATTACCGTATCCAGCAGGGTCAGTTGAATGCCGAGAACAAGGTGGTGGTCGAGCAGCTGCAGCTGGGCGAAAAGGTCGACAGCCCGGATGCGGTCGACCTGCCGATTCGCCTGGCCGTAGCGCTGCTGAAGGACACCAAAGGCACGATCTCGATCGAGCTACCGGTCACCGGCAACCTCAACGACCCGCAGTTCAGCGTCATGCCAATCGTCTGGCAGACCCTGCGCAATCTGGTGCTGCGCGCCGCACAGGCACCGTTCAAGTTCATCGCCGGCCTGGTGGACGGCGATCAGGTCGACCTCAGCCAGATCGCCTTTGCCGCCGGCAGCAGCGAGTTGGATGACGAAGCACGCAAAGCACTGGATACCCTGGTCGATGCGCTGCAACAGCGCCCGGCGCTGCGCCTGGAGGTCGAAGGCATGGCTGCGGGCTCCAGCGATGGGCCGCTGCTGGCCGAACAACGTCTGCAGCGCGAGTACCAGCAGACCCAGTACCGCATCCTCCAGCGCCGCGGCGACAAGGTGCCGGCCGATCCCAGCCTGCTGCAGGTGGATGAAGAGAACAAGGCCGTGCTGCTTGAAGGCATCTACCGCAGCCGGCTGAAGCAGCAACCGCCAGCGCAGTGGAAGGAACTGGAGGACGAGGAGCGCGCCGCGCGACTGCGCGACGCCGTCATCGCCTCCTGGGCACAAAGCAGCGTCCTGCTGCGTACCCTGAGTCGCGATCGCGCAGCAGCAATCAAGGGCTACCTGGTGGATCACGGGCTGAACGCCGAGCGAGTGTTCCTGCTCGACACCGGCACCACCGAACCGCAGGCCGACGGCCGCGTCGCCACCGCACTGCATCTGGGTAGCGAATGAACATGTCTGGACAATCTTTTCTGCCCGGCCTGCTGCTACTCGCCTGCTTCGCTGCGGGCGCCGATACGCTACGCTGCGGCAGCCAGCTGGTCAGTACGGGCGACCGCGCCTTCGAGGTCGAACGCAAGTGCGGCCCACCGGCCCAGCGCGACTTGGTCGGCTACGGCCTGAGCCCCAACGGCCGACAGGAATTCGTGCTGGAAGAATGGACCTACGGGCCGAACAACGGCACGTTCAGTATCCTCACGTTTGAGGGCAACCGCCTGGTGCGCATCGAGTCGCAGCGCGAGCGGTAAATAATCAGGAGTTCCGCATGCCCCGCTTTTCCCTGTTCGCTCTGTTCGTCGCGCTGCTGGCCAGCGAGCCGGCAAGCGCCTCATCCACCTTTCGCTGCAACAGCCGTCTGGTCAGCCTGGAGGCCAGCACGGCGCAGGTTCGCGAGCGCTGTGGCGAGCCCAGCAGTAAAGCAATGATCGGCTACAAGGAGGTCGTCGATGAATACGGCTACCTGCAGGAAGTAGTCGTCGAGGAATGGGTCTACGGCCCGAGTCACGGCATGTACCACTACCTGCGCTTCGAGGGAAATCGCCTGCACAGCATCGACAGCCAGCGCGGCAACTGAATAAAAAACCCCACACGAGGTGGGGTTCCGTCAGGCTTGGCGCCGAATCTTATTCGGCGACCTTCAGACCGTCGGCGGAGACGTCGGTCACGCCCTTGATCTGCCGAGCCTTGGCGACTGCGGCTTCCTTCTCTGCCTCGGTCGCAACGGTACCGGACAGCGACACTACGCCGTTCTTGGTTTCAACTTCGATATCCATGCCCGGGGTGGCGTCTTCGGCCAGCAGGGTCGACTTCACCTTGGTGGTGATCCAGGTATCGGAAGCGGCGTCCTTGGCCTCTTCCACATTCTCATTGGCGGCGAGCATGACGGCTTCGGTTTTCTCGATAGCAGGCGTGCTGTCGGCCATTGCCACACCCGCCAGCGGCAGGCTGAAGGCGGCAACAACGGCGGCGGCAGTGAGGGAGGTCTGAATCTTTTTCATGATGTCACTCCTGTTTCTCGTGGTTTCCGGGCATTGCTCCAGCCCGGAGTCAGGAATAACAGCGCAAGCGCCGTGCCAACCGAAGCGATATTGAAATATCGTTTAACTTCAATAGGTTACGAAAATACGGAATTCCGCCAAGACGTGCACTATGCACGCTTGGCCTGTGCCACGCATGCATCTTGCAATCAGCTGCGCGACGATCCGCAGTGATACCAGACAACAAAAAAGGCCCCGAAGGGCCTTTCTTGTTCGACTGAAATGTCAGGCTCAGACGCCCGACGCCTCTGCCGCTGCGACGTCCTTGATCGAGAGCTTGATGCGGCCGCGGTTGTCCACGTCCAGTACCAGCACCTTCACTTCCTGACCCTCCTTGAGCACGTCACTGACCTTCTCGATGCGCTGATCGCTGATCTGCGAGATGTGCACCAAGCCGTCCTTGCCTGGCAGGATGTTGACGAAGGCACCGAAGTCGACGATACGCTCGACTTTGCCGACGTAGATCTTGCCGATCTCGGCTTCGGCAGTGATGCCCAGCACGCGCTGCTTGGCCGCCTCGGCCGCTTCCTTGGTTTCGCCGAAGATCTTGATCGAGCCGTCGTCCTCGATGTCGATCGAAGCCTTGGTTTCTTCGCAGATGGCGCGAATGGTGGCGCCGCCCTTGCCGATCACGTCGCGAATCTTGTCCTGGTCGATCTTCATCGCCAGCATGGTCGGTGCGTTGGCCGACAGCTCGCTGCGCGACTGGGCAATGACCTGATTCATCTGACCGAGAATGTTCAGGCGCGCTTCCAGCGCCTGGCCCAGGGCGATCTCCATGATCTCTTCGGTGATGCCCTGGATCTTGATGTCCATCTGCAGCGCGGTGACGCCCTTGGCGGTACCGGCAACCTTGAAGTCCATGTCGCCCAGATGGTCCTCGTCACCGAGGATGTCGGTCAGCACGGCGAACTTGTCGCCTTCCTTGACCAGACCCATCGCAATACCGGCTACCGGCGCCTTCATCGGCACGCCGGCGTCCATCAGTGCCAGCGAGGCACCGCAAACCGACGCCATGGAGCTGGAGCCGTTGGACTCGGTAATTTCGGAAACCACGCGGATGGTGTACGGGAATTCGTCGGCGCTCGGCAGCATGGCGGCAACGCCACGACGGGCCAGGCGACCGTGACCGATTTCGCGGCGACCGGTAGCACCCATGCGACCACACTCACCGACCGAGTACGGCGGGAAGTTGTAGTGCAGCATGAAGGGGTCTTTCTTCTCGCCTTCGAGGGTGTCGAGCAGCTGCGCGTCACGGGCAGTGCCGAGGGTAGCAACGACCAGCGCCTGGGTTTCGCCACGGGTGAACAGTGCCGAACCGTGGGTCTTGTCCAGCACGCCGACTTCGATGTTCAGGCCACGCACAGTGCGGGTGTCACGGCCATCGATACGCGGCTTGCCGTTGACGATGTTCTCGCGAACGGTGCGGTATTCGATTTCACCGAAGGCGTCTTTCACTTCGCCAGCGGACGGCTGGCCTTCTTCGCCGGAGAACTTGGCGACGACCTGGTCCTTCAACTCGCCCAGGCGCGCGTAGCGGTCCTGCTTGATGGTGATGGTATAGGCCTGGGAAATGGCTTCACCGAACTCGCTGCGGATGGCGTCGAGCAGCGCGGTATTGGCTTGCGGAGCAGTCCAGTTCCAGCGCGGCTTGCCAGCTTCGGCGGCGAGCTCTTCGACAGCCTTGACCACGGCTTGGAATTCTTCGTGAGCAAACAGCACGGCGCCCAGCATCTGGTCTTCCGTCAGCTCGCGAGCTTCCGATTCGACCATCAGCACGGCGTCCTTGGTGCCGGCCACGACCATGTCCAGGCTGGAAGCCTTGAGCTGTTCGTAGTTCGGGTTCAGCAGGTAGCCGGTTTCCGGGTGGAAGGCCACGCGCGCGGCACCAATGGGGCCGTCGAACGGAATGCCGGATATCGCCAGGGCAGCCGAAGTACCGATCATCGCAGCGATGTCCGGATCAGTTTTCTTGCTGGTAGAAACGACAGTACAGATGACCTGCACTTCGTTCTGGAAGCCTTCCGGGAACAGCGGACGGATCGGGCGATCGATCAGACGCGAGGTCAGGGTTTCCTTCTCGGAAGGACGCGCCTCACGCTTGAAGAAGCCGCCGGG
>LNAP01000720.1_pt1 | contig 36492 bp, 37 predicted proteins | sample 602601 | NCBI WGS metagenome assembly LNAP01 (sample SAMN02440304, study PRJNA202911) | soil metagenome | biome: Subtropical and temperate rainforests or woodlands; isolation source: soil samples (1 kg each in a 20% v/v slurry with milli Q water) were... ... | reverse complement strand
GTCAACACCGGCACCGCCACCGCACTAGTTCCCGGCATCAACCCCATTGCCGCATGCGCAATCCCCTCCCTCCGCGCCACCTCAACCCGCGCAATCACATCCTCCACCCGCTCCCCCATCACCTCCAGCCTGGCCGCATTCCCCCGCACCAACTCCACACTCTCCTCCCTTCCCAAACTCGCCAACAACGCCACTCCCGACACCCCCACGCCCAACGGCCGTCTAACCCCCACTTCAATCGAGAGCACCTGTATCGGATGCCTTCCCGTCCGCCTGCCAATACAAATCGAATCGTGCCCGTGTCGAATGCTCAAAAACACCGTATCCCCCACCTGATCGGCCAGTTCGCTCATATACGGCTCCGCCAGCGTCAGCAGCGGAAAGCGCCTTGTCCTAGCCAGCCCCAGCAAACTGATCTCTTGCCCGATCAAATACCGTCGTGTTTCTGAATCCTGCTCAACCGCGCCCTCTTGCACCAGCGTCTTCAGTAAGCGATGCACGGTGGGCCGGTTCAAGCCGGACATGCGTTCCAGATCCACCAGCCTTACGCCGCGCTCTTGTCCGCAGGCAATCAGGCGCAGCAGCGCCAAGGCTCTGCGTACCGTCTGTGCGCCGGACGCGCTTTTATCTTCTGATTCGCTCACGTGGCCTCCGGTTTGATAATGGATTTGGGCGTCTGCTGAATACCGCGCTTGGTGACGATGGGGCCTAGCGATGCATAGTTGGGGCCGCCGATGCGGCAGATGGGGCGTAGTAATGCCGTATCGATCTTGCCGTCTTGCAGCAGGCCATCGCGTATATGGAACATCACCACTTCGCCCACGAAGAACTCCGCGCCGGTGTCGCCAAACGGGGTCACGCTATGAAAGCGGCATTCCAGGCTGATGGGTGCGGCGGCAAGTCGCGGGGTGTCGATAACGGCGCCGGGAAGCACGCTTAAGCCCAGCACGTCGACTTCGCTGATTTCGGGCGGGTGTTCTTGGGCGCTGTCGTGCAGGGGATCAAGCAGGGTTTCGTCGCCGATGTTGACGACGAAGTGGCGGTTGGCCAGGATGTTTTCGGCGGTGTCTTTGCGCTTGCCGGCTTTGCGGCCGATGTTGACGCCGATCATGGGCGGTTTGTTTGAGACGAAGGTGTAGCAGCTGAACGGCGCCAGGTTGACGCCGCCGTGGGCGTTGACGCTGCTGATCCAGGCGATGGGCCGTGGCACGACGATGCCGCTCATCAGGCGGTAGGTTTGTTCGGGGTTCAGGTCGCTGGCGGGAAAGTGCATGATGGGTCTGGCTCCGTAGTCCGGATATTGAACATTCAACAATGAATAAAACCGCGTGCGCAATAGGCGCCCAGGGTAATTCTGCGGCGAAACGCGGTCATGCCAGAAGCTGTCCGCAAAGCAACCTGCCAAAAGAGTCCAACATCCGGAACTTTTCTTGAAATTCGGATTGTCCAGCGACGCGGGAATTTCTAGAGTGTCGTCAAACACAACAAACAAAACGTGATGACACGACCAGGAGACAAACCATGCACCGCGATACCCTTCGCGCCTGCGCCACGGTGGCGCTGACCGTTCTGACTTCCATGGCGCACGCCGCGTGGCCCGAAAAGCCCGTGAAGATCGTGGTGCCCTATCCGCCGGGCGGCAATGTGGATGTGGCGGCGCGGCTGATTGCGCCGGGCTTGCAGGCGGCGTTTGGGCAGCCGTTTATTGTCGAGAACAAGCCGGGTGCGGGCGGGATGATTGCCGGTGAGCAGGTGGCGCGGTCCGAGCCCGATGGCTACACCTTGTTCATGGCGGCGAACGGGCCGCTGCTATTCTCGCCGCTGATTTTCAAGCGGGATGCGTACAAGTGGGACCGGGACTTTGCGCCGATCAGTTCGGTGTCGTACACGCCGCTGGTGTTGCAGGTGAAGCCGAGCGTGCCGGCGCAGACGCTGGCTGAATTGCTGGCGCTGGCGAAGAAGGAGCCGGGCAAGCTGAACATGGCGTCTCCGGGTGCGGGGACCACGAATCATCTGGTCAGCGAGCTGTTGCAGTCGTTGACGGGCGCGCGTTGGACGACGGCGCAGTACAAGGGCAACGCGCCGGCCACGACCGATCTGTTGGGCGGGCAGGTGGATTTCAACTTTGATCAGATTTCGGTGGCGCTGCCGTATGTGAAGGAAGGCCGCTTGCGCGCCTTGGCAGTGACGACGGCCAAGCGCGTGCCGTCAATGCCAGACGTGCCGACGTTTGCGGAAGCGGGTGTGCAGGGCATGGAGGCGGCCACGTTTACCGGGCTGCTGGCGCCGAAAGGCACGCCGCCGGATGTGCTGAAACAGTTGAGCGAGGCGCTGACGAAGATTCTGGCGCAGCCGACGATCATTCAGCGTTTTGATGAGCTGGGCGCCGAGGCGCGTGGCAGCTCGCCCGAGGAATTCATGCGGTATCTGGCGGCGGAAGACGCGCGCTGGACGCCGATCATCAAGCGCGCGGGCATCACGGCGAACTGACGCCACACATTGCGGTGACGCCCTCGCATCGCCGCTTCCATCCCGCACATTATTCATCACCCGCCTCATACGGAATCCGCCATGAGCAGACGCAGCATTTACGCCGAAGGCTTCAGCCACAAGAATCCCATTCCCGCTGCGTGCCGGATTGGGCCCATGCTGTATTCGGGCAGCATTCAGGGCACCGACCCCGCCACGGGCGCGTACGGCGCGTCGCTGGAGCGCCAGTGCGAACTCATGTTCGACCACGTGCGGCGCATTGTGGAAGCGGGTGGCGGCACGCTGGATCACATCGCCAAGATGACGGTGTGGATGCGCGACCGCAGCCAGCGCGCGGCGCTGAATGCGGTGTGGTTGCAAGCGTTTCCGGATGCGGATAACCGCCCTGCGCGCCACACGATGCAGGCCGATCTGGATGGCGACAAGCTGATCGAATGCGATTTTGTGGCCGTGATCGGATAAGGGAGACAGACGATGGCGCAGTATCAACCCTCGCAATATCAGCCTTTCAACCCCTATCCGACCGCCCCGGCTACCCACCTTCCGCCGCACTCCTGCGATAGCCAGTTTCATGTATTCGGCTCCGCAGACCGTTACCCCGTGCGCCCTGGCGCGGCGTATGAGATGCCCAGCGCCACCATCGAGACCGCGCTGGGCCTGCACCGCCTGCTGGGCATCGAGCGCGGCGTGATCGTGCAGGCCACCACCTACGGGGCGGATCACCAGGTGGTGCTGGACGGCTTGGCCGCCGCCGGCCCGTCGTATCGCGGTTGCGCGAATGCGGTGGTACTGGCCGAGCGTGACGACGCCTACATACAGAAGCTGCACGATGCAGGCGTGCGCGGTGCGCGGTTCACGCGGCAGGGCTTGGGCATCAGCATGGCGCCGGCCGTGTTTGACCGCGCCATTGCGCGCATTCGTGAACTGGGTTGGTACGCCAAGTTTCAGCCGGAGCCCGACGGCATGATGGCGCAGGCGGCACAGTTTGAACGGCTGGATATTCCGGTGCTGCTGGACCACATGGGGCGTGCCGATCCCTCTGCGGGCGCGGCGGACCCAACTCGGCAGCTGTTGGAGTCCTTGCTACGTCGCGGCAACTTCTGGGTGATGTTGTCGCTGACGGAAAAGATCTCACGCACCGGCCCCCCTTGGGACGACGTGACGCCGCTTGCGCAAGCGCTGATCGCCGCCAACCCCGACCGCGTGGTGTGGGGCAGCGACTGGCCGCATCCCGTGTCCACCAAACCCACGCCCGACGAGGGCCAGTTGGTGGACCAGTTGGCGCGTTATGCGGGCGACGCCGCCACGCTTAAGAAAATCCTGGTGGACAACCCCGCTCGCTTGTTTGGATTCGACGAATGAAACTGCTGACTTATACGTATGAAGGCCGCACGCACTTTGGGGCGCTGCGTGGCCAGGATCAGATCGTGGCGCTGGATGGAAATGGTTTTGCCAGCCTGCGCGCCGCACTGGAAGCCAACGCCCTGCCCGCGCTGGCCAAATTGGCCGACACGCTTCCCGCCACGCACAAGCTGAACGACGTGCGGCTGTTGCCGCCGATCCCTTCGCCAGAAAAAATCATCTGCGTGGGTGTGAACTACGGCAAGCGCAATGAGGAATATAAAGACGGCAGCGCGCCGCCCGCCTACCCCAGCGTGTTCCCCCGCTTTCCCGGTTCGTTCGTGGGCCATGGCGAGCCCTTGCTGCGCCCGCCGGAATCCGAGCAACTGGATTACGAAGGCGAGATCGCCATCATCATCGGCAAGGCCGGACGCCGCATTGCCGCCGAAGACGCCTGGAACCACATCGCGGGCCTGACCTGCCTGAACGAAGGCACGGTGCGCGACTGGATCAAGCACGGCAAGTTCAACGTAACGCAAGGCAAGAACTTTGACGCCAGCGGCTCGATGGGGCCGTGGATGGTGACGGCCGATGAGTTCGATCCCGCCGCGCCGTTGACGGTGACCACGCGCGTGAACGGCGAGCTGCGCCAGCAAGACGGAACCGACAACCTGATGTTTCCGTTCGCGGAACTGATCCGCTACATCTCGATCTGGACCACGCTGCAACCCGGCGATGTGATCTCCACCGGCACGCCCATCGGCGCGGGCGTGCGCTTCACGCCGCCGCGCTTCTTGAAGCCGGGCGATGTCGTTGAAGTCGAAGTGGCCGGCATCGGCGTGTTGTCCAACCCCGTGGCCGACGAGTTCGCCGCGCACTGATCAGGAGCCTTCCATGCTTAACGACGAAGACCGCGCCCGCGCGGCCAGCCTGCTGCTTGAAGCCGAGCGCAGCGGCGTGCCCACCACGCAGCTTGATCAAGCGTTTCCCGGTATTGAGATTGCGGATGCGTATGCCATCCAGCAACGCAATATCGACCAGAAGATTGCCGACGGCGCCAAGCTGCGCGGCCACAAGATCGGCCTGACATCCAAGGCCATGCAAAGCACCGTGGGCATTGACGAGCCGGACTACGGCCATTTGCTGGACACGATGTTCTTTCAAGATGGGCAGACCATTCCCACCGACAAGCTGATCGTGCCGCGCGTGGAAGTCGAACTGGCCTTCGTGCTGGGCAAGCCGCTGCAAGGGCCGGACGTCAGCTTGTTCGATGTGTTGGACGCCACGGATTATGTGGTGCCCGCGCTGGAACTGATTGACGGCCGCAGCAAATACCCGCGCCGCATCGTGGACAACATTGCCGACAACGCCGCGTGTGCTGGCATCGTGCTGGGCGGCCGGCCGGTGCGTCCGATGGATATTGACCTGCGCTGGGTCGGCGCCCTGCTGCTTAAAAATGGCGTGATCGAGGAATCCGGCGTGTCGGCGGCCGTGCTGGGGCATCCGGCGCTGGGCATTGCCTGGCTGGCGAACAAGCTTGCGCAGCACGACGCCGGGCTGGAAGCCGGGCACATCGTGCTGGCGGGGTCCTTCACGCGCACCGTCGCTGTCAAACGCGGCGACACGCTGCATGCGGACTACGGCAAGTTGGGCAGCATCTCGGTGCATTTCTCCTAAGGCGGCGCGCATGGAACTCCCCATCAATACCTTTAAACGCGCGCTGCGTGAGCAGCGCCATCAAACCGGGCTGTGGGTGACGCTTGGGCATGCGAACAGTACCGAACTGGTCGCGGCCAGCGGCTTTGATTGGCTGCTGCTGGATACCGAGCACACGCCCGTGGTGCTGCCGACGGTAATGGCGCAGTTGCAGGCGGCTGGCGCGTATAAGAGCCATCCGGTGGTGCGTCCGTCTTGGAATGACAAGGTGCAGATCAAACAGTATCTGGATATCGGCGCGCAGACGTTGTTGCTGCCGTATGTGCAGAACGCGGACGAGGCGCAAAGCGCGGTGGCCGGTATGCGTTATGCGCCGCGCGGCGTGCGCGGTGTTAGCGGCACGATGCGCGCGACGCGGTATGGGCGCGTGCCGGACTATATGCGCCGGTGCGAAGAAGAACTGTGTTTGCTGGTGCAGGCCGAGACGGGCGAAGCGCTAGAGAACCTGGACGCCATGATTGCGGTGGATGGCGTCGATGGGGTGTTTATCGGCCCCGCGGATCTGGCTGCCAGCCTGGGGTATCCGGGTGAACCGCAGCATCCGAAGGTGGTGGCGGAAGTGGAAAACGCTATTCGCCGGATACGCGCGGCAGGCAAGGCGCCGGGGGTGTTGACGGGTGACGAGGCGCTAGCGCGGCGGTATATCGAAGCGGGTAGCTTGTTTACGGCTGTCGGCGTGGACGCGGCGATTCTGGTGCGATATTGCGATGCGTTGGCGGGGCGGTTTGCGGGAGTGTGACGACCTTGACTGGCCGTCTGACACGGGTCGTCTGACACAAGACCGTTCAACTCCTACCGAAAAATGCAGTCTGACGCCATATTCCGGAGATCAATTGCTTCGGCGCAACCGATCCGTCGACTGCTTGTTCAAGCGCTGCGCTTCCTCTTCCGCGTAGTCTTCCTCGCCCTGCTCGTATTGGCCTTCATACATGCAGCTGCTGCGGACCAGTCCGCACTCGCCAACGATTGAAGAACACCCGGAACTCAGCGCAGCAAGAAACAGCACTACCCCGTAACGGCCCAACTTCTGCATCGACATATTGCTCCTTGATGATCCGGGTAGTGTACGGGCGAGGATGCCGCATGCGGCCGCGTGGCTCAGTAAAAAATGGTGTCAGACTGCGGGGGTGAGTTAGCGGAACCGTGATCTGGCATCATCGTCCCTTTCGACCGATAGATTCTCCATGGCCAAGCTTTTAAGCCTTCTAGACAGCATCGAAGCCATCGCTGCCTGTCACGACGATAGGGATGTATGGGACCGCTATTCCTGGGTCTACGTGACGGATGGCGTTCCGCTCGTTAAGGCGCAGGTCTATTTGTCTTGCGGCGAAGACGAGATCGAACCGGTGATCAATGAAGAAGGCGAGGAACATCCCGTATTCGCCGTCGAGCATGGGCTGGTCACTTATCTAGAGGCCGCCACCTTCGCCGACGTGCTAAGCGTTCAAAAACGGCAGCAGCCGCTTTCACAGCTTGAAGATTATGCGGCTGCGCTTGAGCACTACGCCGAACAAGATGCATTTTTGGATCGCGGGGAGTTTTATACCGGCGACAACGAGCCGCAGCCCTTACCCGGCATCTCGCGTGACCTTTACGCTGAGTACGATCTGCACCTGATGACCTGCCCGGCGGACCGCATCGCTGCTGCGGCACGGGCGACCGCTGAACTGCTGCAGATTGGCGTAGCCGACGCGCTTGCCCGTTGTAGGCGGCTGCCATTGGTGCTTGGCGAACGCATCGATGCGCGGGAGCGCGATCGCATCGAAGCGCGGTTCGCCAGCATTTCCTTGCCGCTGCAGCGCACGATCCATGTATCGTTTGCTTGGCAAACGGGCCGCTAGTGCCGCGCTATCAGCTCGGTCTGACGCCGTACCGTGCCAATCACCTGTTCCCTTGTCTCTCGGACTATCCATGGCCAATCGCTCCTATCTCTACAGCTTGAGCAATCGTCCCAGCTCCTACGCAGACCGCCCCGAGACAATTTCCGGCCTGTCCGAATGGCCTTACGCCGTGCCATTCATGTATCGCCTGCTGATGTCGGGAGATCCACAGCTTTGCGCATCGCTCGTGGACGATGGTTTCGATAGCGACGAGTCCGACGAAAAGCCGCGCCTGTATGCGATCAGCAGCGAATTCGATACCGGATTCCAGCGGGTGAAACGCTTCGCGGAGATTGTGCGCGCGGCGGCCCGCCTATCGGCAGGTGGGCCGCAACCTGCCGCCACATCGCAGTCGCCGTCCTTTGTCAGCCGACTGAAGCAGGTATTCGCGTCTGGCCAAGCCACATCCGTGGATCCGGAGCCGGCGCCGCCTCCGGAGGTCGACGACCTGCTCGCCGGCCTTGACGAAACCATCACGTTTCTGGATGCCCACCGCGACGCATATCTGCTATTGGAAACCTTCGAGCTGGACACCATGTCCGAATCTGAAGAGGCCCGGTTAAAGGCGCGCGTCGAGCAGGAAATGGCACGATGCGTACAGGCAGGGGCAGCTGTAGACGCGCTTCCGGCCGACATCGGACAGGCAGGACGACAACTGGTATTGGCGACCCGCCAACCCGGCACGCCCCCGCTGGACGCCTTTTTCGGCTTGCGTTTGGACGACGAATTCGACAGCACGCGCACGGGTGAAACGGAATATCCGTTGGGGTTGCAGTGGTTCGATACGTTGTGCCTGGAATTGCTCAACCGCAGCGAATTTGACGCGCAACAAGACTAGTAGGCAACGGGCGCCCTACCGCCAGTAAGCCACTGAAATAGCGCCACATTTGTTACTCCCCGGCGGCCTCCGATGGTGCAAAACTGTCTTTACATCACCGCACTTCGGAGGATTCTTAGCCATGACCACGCCTACCCCATCCAGCGGCCGCGTCGGCCAGACCGCCATGCACACGCCCCCCATCGTCACCCCCGATGAATGGGAATCCGCCCGCCAGCGGCTCTTGCGGAAAGAGAAAGCCCACACCCGCGCCCGGGACGCCTTGGCGGCCGAACGCCGCCGCATGCCCTGGACGCCCGTCGACAAGGAATACGTCTTCGAAGGCCCCGACGGTTCCGTCACCCTGCGCGACCTGTTCGACGGCCGCCGCCAACTGATCGTCTACCGCGCCTTCTTCGAACCCGGCGTTTACGGCTGGCCGGAGCACGCGTGCCGTGGCTGCTCGATGGTGGCCGATCAGGTCGCCCATCTGGCCCATCTGAACGCTCGGGACACCACACTGGTTTTCGTTTCCCGCGCCCCGCAAGCGGACATCGCGCGCTTGAAGGCGAGCATGGACTGGAAGATGCCGTGGTTCACGCTGACCGACAGTTTCGATACGGACTTTGGCGTGGACGAATGGCACGGAACGAACGTGTTCTTTCGCGACGGAGACCGCGTATTCCGCACGTACTTTTTGAATAACCGCGGCGACGAGCAGATGGGTGGAACGTGGAACTATCTGGACATCACGCCGCTAGGCCGGCAAGAGGCTTGGGAGGATTCCCCTGAAGGGTATCCCCAGACGCCGGCCTACCAGTGGTGGAACTGGCACGACAGCTATGTCGCGGGCGCGCCGCCGGACCAGAAGTGGGTAGAAGTCTCTGATGCAGGCGAGAAGGCGTTCAGGGAGCATTGCGCCGGCGCGAAGCCGTCGACGTAGCCACCCCGCTTGCCAAGCACGACGCGCTGATTATTTGGCCGGCGCAAATATTATCTTGACCGGATTGTCGGGCTTGTATGAGGCGGATGCAGGCCCGAACTTGGGATCAAAGCTCGGATGCCAGGCCCTAAGCTCCACGTCGGAAATCCATTCCAACTGCAGTTGGTCATCCGGCGAAAAAGAACCGAATTGCGCCAGCGCATTCACCGCGGACTGGCAGTTCTCTGATGTGCCGGACTTTAAGACCGACACCTGGGTTTTCTCGGTCCACGTCATGGCGCCCGGTTGAGGGCATTTGCGCACTTCAACGTGGTATTGGCCCTGGGGCGACGGCAGATCCACGATGATCTTGTTTGGGCCGCACCCGGTCAAAAGCGCAGTCAAAAGCGCGATCGAAAGCGCAGCCGATGGCGCCAGGAGGGCAAGTCTGTTTCTCATCGAGCTACCTTGTGACTGCCAGGGCAGCCGGTCCGTGAACACGTCGATCGCCATGATACCCGGCGCGACGTTTCGGGACGCAGAAGACGACTTACCCCTGCTGGCTCAACGCCCGGGCAATCCGGTTCCGCGACACCGTCGTCTTTGGCACCTTGAACGGGAACCACGTCCGCACGTCTTCTTCAAGCCCGATGCCGTGCATGTAGTTATAAATCGCCTTCTTCAGCGCTTTACCCAACGCATCATGATCCACGCCGGTCGGATCATGAAAACCGATATCGTTCTTGGCGAATGTCACGTCGGGCAGCGGCTGTAGCGTCACCCCGTATTCTTCGGGATTCTTCCCCACCGGCGAATGCACCGTACAGGCGAACCGGTGGAAGAATCCGCTTTGGATACAGCCGTTCTCGAACAGTTGCCGCACATATTCCAGCGCGTCCACGGTGTCTTGCACCGTTTGCGTGGGAAAACCGTACATCAGGTACGCGTGCACCAGGATGCCGGCGTCGGTGAACGCACGGGTGACGCGCGCCACCTGGTCCACCGACACGCCCTTCTTCATCAAGGTCAGCAGCCGGTCCGACGCGACTTCCAGGCCGCCTGATACGGCGATGCAGCCGCTGTCGGCCAGCAATTCGCAGAGTTCCGGGCTGAAGGTCTTTTCGAACCGGATGTTGCCCCACCACGAAATGCCGGCGTTGCGATCGATCAGTTCCGTTGCCAGCGCCTTCAGGGATTTCGGCGGCGCGGCTTCGTCGACGAAGTGAAAGCCGGTTTGCCCGGTTTCTTGCACGATGGCTTCGATGCGGTCGGCCAGCACCGCCGCCGATGCGCCTTCGTAGCGGCCGATGTAGTCCAGGCTGACGTCGCAGAAGCTGCATTTCTTCCAGTAGCAGCCATGCGCCACGGTCAGCTTGTTCCAGCGGCCGTCGCTCCACAGGCGGTTCATCGGGTTCAACATGTCCAGCAGCGACAGGTAGCGGTCCAGCGGCAGGCCGTCCCAGGTGGGCGTGCCCACTTCGGCAAAGGCCACGTCGGGTTCGACCAGGTTCACGTACTTGACCTCGCCCGAGTCCTTGTCGCGCACGAAGGTGCGGACCAGGCGCTGGCGCGAGCGCTTGCCTTGCACGTGTTCCAGGAGCGCCAGCAAGGGGCGTTCGCCGGCGTCCAGGCAGACGAAATCGAAGTAGTCGAACACGCGCGGATCTTTCAGTTCGCGCAGTTCGGTGTTGACGAAGCCGCCGCCCAGCACCGTGACGATACTGGGGTCTTGCGCCTTGATGGTCTGGGCGATGCGGAAGGCGGCGTAGACGGCGCCGGGAAACGGCACTGACAGCAGCACCATGGTCGGCGTGTGGCGAGCCAGCGCGTCAAGCGTCAGTTCGCGCAGCGTGTCGTCCACCAGCGTGGGCGGGGACGCCAGGGCGTTGGCCAAGGGATCGAAGGTGGGCTGGCTGCCGGCCAGGGATTCGGCGTAGCGCACGAATTCAAAGCGCGGATCAATGGCGTCGCGCAGCACGTCGGCCAGGTCGTTCAGGTACAGCGTGGCCAGGTGCTTGGCGCGGTCGTGCAGGCCCAGCGCGCCAAATGCCCAGCCCAGGGGGTCGCCGCCGTCTTCGTCCAGGTAGACGTCCAGCGAGCTGAAACGGGGGCCTTCGGGCAGGAAATGGCGGCCGACGATGCGGTGCGCCAAGGTGGAGTCCCGGCCTTGCAGGAAGGCGATCGTCGGTCCGATGGTGGACAGGTAGCGCGACTGCATCGCCACGAACGCCTGAATGGGAGGCGTGTGTTTTGCAATGGGCATCGCTTCGATGCGTGCCGCCACGGCGCGCAGGCCGTCGGTGGACAGCAGGCGCAACACTAGCGCCAACGCCAGGTCTTCCTGGAAGGCGGTGACGTCACGCGAACGCAGGAAGCCCGTCAGGTAGGCGGTGGACGGGTAAGGGGTATTAAGCTGCGTCATCGGCGGGATGGCCGACAGCACGCGTACAGGCGAGGTGGACATGAGGCACGGCAGGGTTGCCGTCAAAAAGCGGGGATTAGGGGAATTATAGGCAGTGCCAGCCGACTCGCCCGCCGCCCGCTTGAAACGCGGGAGCCTTCCAATGTTGAAATTCGCCTGGGGATCTATCGATAATCGCCAGGAAACCTGTACGCTCACCCCGAACATCGAACAGAAACGCACGCCTTGCCCATGCGCACCCCAGACCTCTTCGCCCCGCCCAGAAAACAGCGCCCTGCCCGCCAGAATTCCCTGATTTGGATTCTTGAACCGCTGGAGCGCGATGCCGAGTACGCACGCCGGAAGATGTTCGGTTGCGATGCCGCGTACCTGGACGGGCTGCTGTATCTGGTGGTGGCCGACCGTGAAGCCCCCTGGGACGGCGTCATGGTGTGCACGTCGCATGAACGCCAGGCGGCGCTGATGGCCGACTTTCCAAGTCTAGTTCCCCACCCGCAACTGGGAAAGTGGCTGTACCTGCCACAGGGCGACGAAGCGTTCGAGGCGATCGCGGCCCGGCTTGTACAGCTTGCACTCGCGCGGGACCCCCGGTTCGGGGTAGTGCCTAAACCGAAGGCCCGGCGCCGCAAGCCCTGGCGGACCGACGATCACGCCGGCTGACGATAGCGTCGGTTAACGGTTACGGCGCCACGCGCACCACCAGCTTGCCGAAGTTCCGCCCGTCCAGCAGGCCGATGAACGCCTGGGGCGCCTGCTCCAGCCCGTCGACCACGTCTTCACGCCACCGCAGCTTTCCTTCTTTGATCCACTGCGCGGCCTGGCGCTGGAACTCCTGCTGCTGCGCATCCGTGAAGTCAAACACCAGGAAGCCCCGCAGCGTGATCCGCCTGGCCAGGACTTCGCGCATCGTGGCGGGCAGGCGGTCCGGGCCGCTGGATGTCGCCGGGTCGTCGTTGTAGTTCGCGATCAGGCCGCACACGGGCACGCGGGCGAAGTCATTCAGCAGCGGCAGCACGGCATCCCACACGTGGCCGCTGACGTTCTCGAAATAGACGTCGATGCCATCGGGGCAGGCTTCCGCCAATTTCTGCGCGAAATCGGGCGCGTGGTGGTCGACGACCGCGTCAAAGCCCAGTTCATTTTTCACGAAGGCGCATTTCTCGGGGCCACCTGCGATGCCCACGGCGCGTGCGCCGTGAATGCGGGCGATCTGGCCTACGATCGAGCCTACCGCACCGCTGGCGGCGGCGACGACGACGGTTTCACCGGGTTTGGGCTGGCCGATGTTCAGCAGCCCGCCGTACGCGGTGAAACCCGGCATGCCCAGTACCCCCAATGCGGTGGACGGCGGAGCAATGGCGGGGTCGAGCCGGCGCAGGCCGCTGCCGTCCGACAGCGCGTAGCGTTGCCAGCCGGATTCAGACAGCACGATCTCGCCTTCGCGCCAGTCGGGATGGCGGGACGCCTTGATCCGGGCCACCGTGCCCCCAACGATGACGTCACCGATTTCAATCGGCGGCGCGTAGGACTTGGCGGCACTGACGCGCCAGCGCATGTAGGGATCCAGGGACAAGGTCTGGATTTCCAGCAGCACCTGGCCGTCGCCGGGTTCCGGAATGGGGGCATGTTCAAAGCGGAAGTCGCTGGGCTTGGGGCGTCCGACGGGGCGGGATGCAAGGACGACGCGCAGGTTTTGATGGTCAGACATGGGAGGAATCTCCGGGGTTCAGGTGGGCCGATTGGCAACAACTCGATCCTAGGCATCCTCGAGAGATAAAGGTAGACTGAATTCCCATAATGCAGACTTAACGGATTGATAATGTCAGGCGACTTCGACCCTGCCCTGTTGCGCACCTTTGTTGCCGTTTGCCGCCATGGCAGCCTGAGCCGCGCCGCGGACCAGGCCGGGCGGGCGCAGTCGGCGCTAAGCACGCAGATACGGCGGCTGGAGGAAATGGTGGGCAAGCGGCTGCTACACCGCACGGGGCGCGGCATGTCGCCCACGACCGAAGGCGAATTGCTGCTTAGCTACGCCAACCGCATCCTTGCGCTGGGCGAAGCGGCTGCGGCCCGGCTCCGGGAACGCGCGGTGGCGGGCAGCGTCCGGATCGGCCTGTCCGAAGACGTGGCGGTAGCCGCCCTGCCCGCCGCCCTGGGCCGGTTGAAACGTTCATGCCCCCAGCTGCATCTGGAGGTCGTGGTGGACGATGGCGAAAGACTGGCCGCGCGCTGGCAGGAAGGCACGCTGGATGTGGCCGTAGGCGTTTGCGCCGGCTTTGTGGATGAGCCCGTCGAAACATGGTCAGTGGACCTGCACTGGGTGTGCGGCATCGACGATGCGCCGGACCCCGACCTGCCCCTGGACATGATCGTGTACGCGGAACCGTGCTCGTGGCGCCGGCTGGTGTTCGATGCGCTGACCGCGGCGGGACGCGACTTCCGGGTAGCGCTGACCAGCCACAATGTGGGCGCCACCATCGCGGCGGTCGAAAACGGTCTGGGCGTGGCGGTGCTGACGACCGAATGCGTGCGGCCCGACACCATGCGGATTATCTCGATCGGACCGGACGGCGCTTCCGGCCTGAGCGCGCAGTTCGGCATGTACGCGTCGAAACGGCTGAACGAAAGCGGCCGGGCCGCGGTATCGTTGCTGCGTGAAAGCCTGCGGGGCTGGACCGCGCCCAGGATTGCCACGGAACGCGCCGGCCTGGCTGGCCTGGTGGAAGCCTGAACCCGCGCCGCTTACCGGAACCGCAAATGCCGCCGCTGCAAATCCGCCACGGACCTGCAGCCCATCAGCTTCATGGCGCGTTCGATCTCGATGCGCATCAGTTCCAGCGAGCGCTCCACGCCGGGCCGTCCGGCTGCCGCCAGCGGGAACAGGTAGTAGCGGCCCAGCCCCACCGCCTTGGCGCCCAGCGCCAGGGCCTTGAGCACGTGCGTGCCGCGCTGCACGCCGCCATCCATCATCACGTCGATCCGGTCGCCCACGGCGTCCACGATTTCAGCCAGCTGGTCGAAGGCGCTACGCGAACCGTCCAGTTGCCGGCCGCCGTGGTTCGATAGCACGATGCCGGTGCAGCCGATGTCGACCGCCCGTTTGGCGTCTTCCACCGACATCACGCCCTTCAGGCAAAACTGGCCGTCCCATTGCCGCACCATGTCGGCGACGTCGTCCCACGACATCGCCGGGTCCAGCATTTCGGTGAAATAACGGCTGATCGACATGGCGCCGCCGCCCATGTCGACGTGGCCGTCCAGCTGCGGCAACCGGAACCGTTCGTGCGTGACATAGTTGAATGCCCAGGCGGGCTTGGCCGCAAACTGGGCGATGCCGGCCAGATTGAGCCGGAACGGAATGGCGAACCCGGTGCGCTTGTCGCGTTCGCGGTTGCCGCCAGTGATGCTGTCCACCGTCAGCATCATGACCTGCACGCCGGCGGCTTTGGCGCGCACCATCATGTCGCGGTTCAGGCCCCGGTCTTTGTGAAAATAAAATTGGTAGACCTGGGGGCCGCCGCTGATCTTGCGCGCTTCTTCCAGGCTGACGGTGCCCAATGAGGACACGCCGAACATCGTGCCGTACTTGCCTGCGGCCGCCGCGACGGCGCGTTCGCCATCGTGATGAAACAGGCGTTGCAGGGCCGTGGGCGAACAATACACGGGCATCGCCAGCTTCTGGCCCATCACGGTCACCGACATGTCCACCTGCGCCACGCCCCGCAGCACGTCGGGCACCAGATCGCAGGCTTCGAACGCCTGGGTATTGCGACGGTAGGTCGTTTCGTCATCCGCCGCGCCGTCGATGTAGTTGAAGATCGGGCCGGGCAACCGCTGGCGCGCCATGCGGCGAAAATCGTGGAAATTCTGGCACTGGTTCAGACGCATCGGAAGGCCCTTATCAACGCTGCACGGGTAGACACGCGTACGGACGACGGCCGCTACGCCGTCGTCATCATATCGTCAAACGACCCATCCGCCGCCGAATCAAACTGGCGCCAGCGCCGCGAACGGGGTCTTGACGCCCGGGATGCCCATGACGTTCATGTCGACGCCGGCCGGGATGGCGTCAAGCCGTGGCCGGCATCGCGATCGATCTCCGCGATCAGGCCTTCAAGCCATGCACGATGCGCGGCGAAATTACCCAGTTGCGCCTCGGCGGCATGCCTTTCGCTAAGGTAGCGATCCAGGTACCGAAAGCCCACCGCCTGCGCGGCTTGCCGCAGCGTGTCGTCCGGCATGTCGCGTTCGTACAGGAAATCAAAACGATGCAGCCAGAACCCTTGCTCGGTGCGGGCGATCACGTCGATATCGCGCGGGCGTTCGATGCTGTAGCGGTTGAACTCCAGGCCGCCTTCGTCTTCCAGGACGGCGTAGACCATGCCGTCCTGGTCCCAAAGCGCAAGCCAGGCCGGGCCATCGGCAGCGGCGGGCCGGGGATAGGCGCGGGTGGGCGGCCCCAAGCAAACACCGCGGAATGCCTCGTGCAGGCAGTTGCCGGATGACAGCTGGATCAGCGGCTCGGACACGCCAAGTTGCCGCAGCGCCGCCGTCCGTTGCGCCTCGCTGCGTTCGGCCATGTCAGCGACCATGCCGTCGCAATGCCGGCACACGCGTGCGTCCCGCAGGATGCGCTTGCCGCATCCCGGACAATCGATATGCGCCGCCAGGACGGGCCGCCCGGCTCGGGCCGAGCGGTCGTCGATCACCCTCAGGAAGATGCCGGCCACGACCGGGCTGATCAGGCAGGCAAGAAGCGTCCAACCGACTGCATTGCGCCCCCGCCCGGCTGCCAGGAACCCAACGGCAATGGACAGCGCGACCCAAACGAGGATGAGGTAAATAAGCATGGCGCGATGTTAAACCGGGAGCGGACGCGGTTTTTTTTCGCGCCTGCTTCGAAAGCGCGTGCGTAGGCAGCCAGCGGGAGTAATCTTCGCCGTAGCGTCATCTCTGGCGCGACCTGATCGCTAGCAACCCAAAGGAAGCCTACATGCTCAACTCATTTTCAACCTTGCGTAAGACCGGCGTGGCGGCGCTGACGCTGGGGATAGCCAGCGTGTTCCTTGCGGGTTGCACGATGAACGGTCCGCAAGCCTCGCCGACGGCGGCGGAAAAGCGCCAGGAACTGAACACCGCCACGACCGCCACCTTGTCCAAGCTGTACGAAGCCGCGCCGCAGTCCAAGCAACTGGTCGCGCAAGCCCGTGGCGTGCTGGTGTTTCCGGCCGTGCTAAGCGCCAGCTTCATCGTCGGCGCGCAGCATGGAACGGGCGAGCTTCGGGTCAACGGCCAAGACAGCGGCTACTACAGCATCACGGGCGGTTCCATCGGCTTGCAGGCCGGCGCCCAATCCAAAGCCATGGTGCTGCTGTTCATGACGGACGATGCGCTGGCCAAGTTCCGCGCCAGCAGCGGATGGACGATCGGGGCGGACGCGACCGTCGCCGTGGCGAACCTGGGGGCCAACGGCACGATTGACTCGAACACCGTGCAGCAGCCCGTCGTGGGTTTCGTCATGAACAATGGCGGCCTGATGGCCGGCGTGTCCGTGGATGGCAGCAAGATTTCGCCGCTGCTGCTGTAAATCTGCCCGCCTGAACGGCAAGGGCCCGCCGGATGGCGGGCCCTTGCTTTTTCGGCTTGGGTTCAAGTCAGCATCGGGGCCATGTCCGGGTCCCCTTTCTGCATGGCGCGGCGATACGCCTCGCGTGCGCCGATGCGCTGTAGATAGGCCAGGATGTTCGGGTACGGCGCCAAGTCGAACGGAAAGTACAGCCGCATCGTCGTCAAGGAAAACACCGCAATGATGTCCGCGGCGGTCAACGCGTTGCCCGCCAGGTAATCGTGCGCCCCCAACTGCTTGTCGACCAGGGCCAGCGCCTGTTTGCGCCGGGCGTCGGCAAACTGCGCCACCGGCTTGTCGGCCGGCACTTCGGCGCGCGCCAACACCATGCAACGCATCAGGCTGGGCTGTAGCGATCCGTTGGCGAAATGGGACCAATAGAGGTAGTCCGCAAAGTTGGCGTCCGTGGGCGCCGCCGTCAGGCGGCCGTTGCCATGCTTGGCCAGCAGGTATTCGACGATGGCGGTGGATTCAGCCAGCACGGTATCGCCGTCGGTGATGATCGGCGCCGTGCCCAGCGGATGCAGGGCCTTGTACTCGGGCGGCGCCAGGCGCGTGACCGGGTCGCGGTCATAGACTTTCAGTTCATAGGGAATGGCGAGTTCTTCGCACAACCATACGATGCGTTCGGATTGCGATTTTTCCAGATGATGGACGGTCAGCATGAGGATTTCCCGGTGTGAATGCGTCTGCTAGATTCCCCCCAACTCTACCCTGCTTCGCTGTCGCCGCGATATCCTTGCAGGCCTACCCGGCGGATGCCGTCTTTCATGACGAGGAGACCTTCGTGATTACCGAACAGGACAAAAAACACCTTGCGCGGTGCGTGGCGCTGGCAAAGCAAGCGTTGGACGCGGGCGACGAGCCTTTTGGTTCCATTCTGGTTTCGGCCGACGGCACGGTGCTGTTTGAAGACCATAACCACGTCGCCGGCGGCGATCACACGCAGCACCCCGAATTCGAGATCGCGCGCTGGGCCGCCAACCATGTGCCGGCCGCCGAGCGCGCCGCTTGCGTGGTCTATACCTCGGGCGAACATTGTCCGATGTGTTCGGCGGCGCATGGATGGGTGGGCCTGGGGCGCATCGTGTACGCCAGTTCGTCGGCGCAGTATTCGCAATGGATGCGCGAATGGGGCGCGCCGGCATCCCGCGTGCGGCCGCTGGCCATCGCCGAGGTCGTGGACGGCATCGAGGTCGATGGGCCAGAACCGGAATTGGCCGAGCAGGTCCGTCTGCTGCACCAGGCGAAACTTAACCAATAGATACACAACACGGAAAACCGGCAATTATTAGACGCAATTCGCATGCTAATTTAGGCGCCCGTAGCTGCCCTCGACCGAAGGCGGCGCTGTCCTTTGCCACCTTATTCATGACCATGCACACGACGCCTGATCGCGATTTGACGATTGCCAAGAGAACGAAGCGGATGTCCCGACTGATTCCCCTGGCGCTGGGCCTGGCCCTTGCCGCAGCTTCGCCCATTATCGCGGCGCAGAATGACGGCGCGCTCCGGGCTCACGGCGGCGCCCAACTAAACGCCGGCGGCGCCCAGCAGAACAACGCTCCTGTCCAGCAAAGCGGCGCGCCGGCCCAGCCGGCTGGCGCCACCGCGCTTGCGCCGGTATCCAAAACCGAAATCAAGAACCAGGCCGCCTACGAACGCCTGCTGAACAACAGCGGCGTCAGTGTGCAATGGCTTTGGTCCGCCGACCGCGGCCACCTGACCGCCAAGGACGTGAACGATGTCGTCCGCATCGACGGCACGCAAGCCAACTTCGAAGGCACGTTGAAGATCAACGGGGAAATCGTCTCGATCGACAGCGACCGCTTCACCTTCCGCGGCACCATCCTGATCCTGGACGCGCCCGACAAAGGCCGCCGCTGCGAACGCACGGGCGACTACGAGTTCCGGGCGACGGGCAAGCGCAAGTACTGGCGCCTGCAGCAGATGGAAAGCTGCGGCCGCCTGACCGATTACGTGGACATCTATTACTAAGCCACCGGCACCGGTTCCGCTTCGGGAAACCGGTGCGCCGTCCCGCGCCCGACCTTCAACCCCGGACCCACAATGCCTCCTACCGCGATCAAATGGCTTGCCAGCATTGCCTTCGGCCTGCTGATCGGGCAAACCACCTACAGCTTGCTCAATCCGCTCTTGGTCATCGCGTTCGGGCTGAACGGGCCTGCCGCAGGCGCCGATGTCTCCGGTAGCGTGGAAAAGATGCAGATAGCGGGCGCGGTTGTCACGTTGCTGGTGACGATCGCGGCGGCGGCGGCGCTGGTCCGTATTCCCAACATGCGCCGCCTGATCGGCTGGGGCTGCACCCTGCTGGGGGTCGCGCTGTTGCTGACCGTGCCCGCCAGCCTGCTGTTGGTGGACCCCTCGGCGCACGAGGCCGCCACCGCAGGCGCACGCGCCGCCAATGACGCGAATACCGCGCTGTTCTTCTGGGCCCTTATCTTTGGCCTGCCTTACATTGGCGGCGGGCTGGCGCTGACGATCGTGGGCATCATGCTGATCCGGAAGAACCCCGGCCCGGCGCCGATCGAACCCGCGCCCCGCTGAACGCGGATCACACCACGGGCAGCTTCAACACCTGTTCCGTCGTCAAGACATCCCCGAACGTGTCCTCGATGCTGACCAGCGCGGCGCGATGCAGGCTGTCGTGGCTGACCACGCTGCCATCGGCGCGGTCCAGGTCGCGGGTGGCGCACGCGTCCTCGGCCACGATGACGCCATAGCCCAACGGCACGGCATCGCGCGCGGCGCCAGCCACGCAAGCATGCGTCATCAGGCCGGTAATCACCAGGGTCTTCACGCCGGCGGCTTTCAACTGCTGGTCCAGGTCAGTCGTGGGAAACACGCTGACCGAAGATTTGCGCACCACATGGTGGCGCGGCCCGGGCTGCAATTCGGCATGGAACGCGCCGGTCGGGCTTTGATCGGCAAAGACCGGGCTGCCTGCGGGCGTGACGTGCTGAACATGGTAGACGGGCATGCCCGCCTGGTCGGCGTGCGCGATCAGGCGTTGCGCGTTGCCCAGGGCCGTCTGTCCCGCAGGGATGGGCAACTTGCCGCTGAAATACTCGTTCTGGAAATCGATGACCAGCAACGCCGTGGTGGAGGCGTCGATGGAAGCCGGCGCGGCGGCGCCGGCCAGGGTGCGGATGGTGGGATGGTTCAAGGCTTGCCTCTTGAATGGGTAGTGGAAGAGCCACCAGTGTCCCGCCAGGCCCGCTTTCACGATAGTGGCCCGATGGACAACAATTGCTAAAATCGGGCCAAACGGATCCTGATCCTGGAAAACCATGCATACCGTCGCCGTCATTGCCTTCGAGGGCATCAGCCCCTTTCATCTATCCGTGCCGTGCATGGTGTTTGGCGACGATCTGGCCCAATTGGGCGTGCCACGCTATCGGCTGATGATCTGCGGGGAACGGGCGGGGCTGCTCTCCACGATGTCCGGATTCAAGATCGAGGTGCCGCACGACCTGTCGGCACTGGCCCAGGCCGACACCATCATCATGCCCGCCTGGCGCGACCCCGAAGAATCCGCGCCCCCTGCCTTGCTTGAGGCGCTGCGGGCCGGTCACGCCCGGGGCGCCCGCATTGCCGGGCTGTGCCTGGGCACGTTCGTACTGGCCGAAGCCGGCTTGCTGGACGGGCGTACCGCGGCCACGCATTGGGTATGGGGCGACGACTTCGAGCGCCGGCATCCGAAGGTCCGGTTGGACCGAAAATCCCTGTATATCGACGACGGCGATATCCTCACGTCCGCCGGCACGGCCGCCGCCATCGATTGCTGCCTGCACTTGCTGCGCCGCGATCACGGCGCCGAGATCGCCAACCGCATCGCCCGCCGCATGGTCGTGGCGCCGCACCGGCACGGCGGCCAGGCCCAGTACATCGAACAACCGCTGCCTGAGCGTCAGGGTGCGGACAAGCTCAGCGCCGTGCTGGATTGGGCTATTGAAAACCTGCGGCAGCCTTTGACGCTGGATATGCTGGCGGACAAGGCCGGAATGAGCCGGCGCAACTTCACGCGGCGTTTCAAAGCAAAGACGGGCGCCACGGTTTCCGGCTGGGTCCTGAACCACCGGCTGGCCTCGGCGCAACGGCTGCTGGAAACCAGCGGGCAGGCGGTGGACCTGATCGCCGAAAACGTGGGTTTCGGATCCTCGGTTTCATTCCGCCAGCACTTCACGCACGCGTTCGCGATTTCGCCGTCCGCTTACCGCAAGCAATTCAGGGCGGGCGGCGCGTAAACCGGCGGCGCAGCCGGGGCCGCCTGGCAAATGGCGCCGTCTACCGGTTCGCCATCAGCCATTCCCGTGGCGACGCGCCCAAGCTCAAACGCCAATCGCTGCGCAGTGCGGCGTAAGCCGAATTAAGCGCCGGGGACCGCGGCCCGGGTAAACCGGGCGGATCCCTAATTGGCGCGCGAGGCGTCCCAGAGCCGCATCAGCTGCGTGATCGCGGCATCGAAGGTCGGATAGCAGACCCCATCGCGCGCCAATGTCGACACCCCCACCAGGAAGCTGTCGAACACGCAGGCCATCGACCGGGCATCCGTGCCAGCGGACAATTCGCCGGTGGCGATGGCGCGTTCGACGCAATGGACAAAACCCGCGCGCGTGCGCAGGCGAGATTCCGTCAGCGGTTTAACCACGTCCGCATGCTCGGGGGTCGGCGCGCTCATGACGCCCAGCGCCACCATGCAACCCTTGGGGTGCCCGCGTTCGCATTGCATCCTGGCCGATTGGCGCAACGCCAGTTCCACGGCATCGCGGGCGGGCATGGCGTCATCCCACAAGCATTCCGTGACCTGGGCGTAGGTGTCCAGGTAGCGCTGGACGGTCTCTTTGAACAGCGCCTCTTTCGAGCCGAAGGCCGCATAGAAGCTGGGCGCGGAAATGCCGCCGCCGATACCGGCCTTCAACTGGCTCAACGACGTGGATTCGTAACCCTGTTCCCAGAATAAATGCAGCGCCTGGTCGATCGCCTGATGGCGGTCAAACGCGCGCGGCCGGCCCATCTGCGCCATGGCAGGCTCCTTTGCTCACGACATACATACTACTCGATACAAAAGTCGTTGACAACGCGATTGCGCGCCGCCTACATTTATACCGATCGATATATATATAGGACGAAGCCTTGGCCTTTTTCCAGGTGCTGCCCGTCCGTATCGGCCCCGATTCATCTTCCAAAGGATTTTTGCGTGAGCCATTCCTCTCTTCAGGCCGAAAAGCCTGCGTCCGATCGTCTGCCGGTATCCGGACTGCTGGCGCTGGCCATGACAGGCTTTATCTGCATCGTCACCGAAACCCTGCCAGCCGGCCTGTTACCGCAGATCAGCCGCGGCCTGGACGTCAGCGCGTCGATGGCGGGCCAGATGGTCACCGCCTATGCGTTGGGCTCGTTGCTGGCGGCCATTCCACTCACCATCGCCACCCGCGGATGGCGGCGCCGCAACGTGCTGCTGCTGACCATCGTCGGTTTCCTGGTCTTCAATTCCGCCACGGCGCTGTCGTCCCATTACTGGCTGACCTTGGTGGCACGTTTCTTCGCCGGCATGGCCGCCGGGCTGGCCTGGAGCCTGCTGGCGGGTTATGCCCGCCGCATGGTCGCCCCCTACCAGCAAGGCCAGGCGATGGCGCTTGCCATGGTGGGCACCCCCGTGGCCCTGTCGTTGGGCGTGCCGCTGGGCACGCTGCTAGGGTCCGCGGTGGGCTGGCGCGCCGCCTTCTGGATCATGTCCGGGCTGACGCTGGTCCTGATTGCGTGGGTGCTGGCAAAAGTCCCCGACTACCCCGGCCAGTCGGCCCACGAACGGATGCCGTTGCGCCGCGTATTCACGACTCCCGGCGTGCGGCGCGTGCTGGCCGTCGTCATCACATGGATGCTGGCCCACAACATTCTCTACACGTATATCGCGCCGTTCGTGGCGCCGGCCGGTCTGGGTGCCCGGGTAGATCTTGTGCTGTTCATTTTCGGCCTGGCCGCGCTGGCCGGCATCTGGATCACCGGCAAGCTGGTGGACCATCACTTGCGCTCGACGGTCCTGGCCAGCCTGGCGGCGTTTGGCGTCACGGCGCTGGCGTTCGGCGTGGCGCCGGCGAATCCGGCAGTGATCTACGCGGGGGTTGCCGTATGGGGAATCAGCTTCGGCGGTGCGGCCACGCTGTTGCAAACGGCCCTGGCCGACACGGCCGGAAGCGGCGCCGACGTGGCGTTGTCGATGAATGTGGTCGCCTGGAACGGGGCAATCGCCGGGGCGGGCGTGGCGGGGGGCATGCTGCTTGACGCTTGGGGCCCGGGCGCTTTCCCGTGGGCCTTGCTCGTCCTGGCGGGCATTGCGTTCCTGATCGCGCTGTCGGGCCACGCTTACGCGTTCCGGCCGGGGTTGCGCACGGCGGGCGCGGTCGCCGTCGGACATTAAGCCGCGCACGCAGTTTGAAACGTTTGAAATAATACGTCCCCCAATGCGAGCGACGCGACGCCGGTACAATTCCGGCGCTGTCCTTTCTTATTCACTCCCGGCCGCCCTCTTCCCATGTCCAACCTCATCGTCCACGGTGGCACGCCCCTGCGCGGCCGCGTCATCCCTTCTGCCAACAAAAACGCCGTGCTTCCCATCCTGTGCGCCACGCTGCTGACCAATCAGCCGCTGAAGCTGCACGGGGTACCGGACATCACGGACGTGCGCAAGATCCTGGACATCTTCCGCACGCTGGGCAGCGAGGTCCGGCTGGACGAAACGACCCGCACGCTGGATCTGCATCACCAGCACACCACGTTCGATGCCAAGGCCCATCGCCTGCCCGAAGAGATGCGCTCGTCCATCATGCTGGTACCGCCGCTGCTGGCCCGCTTTGGCGTGGCGCGCTTGGAAGACAACGTGAAGGGTTGCACGCTGGGCGTGCGCGAGATCGATCCGCATGTGGAGATCTTCCGTTCGTTCGGCGGCCAGGTCGAGCGCGCCAGCGGCTCGTTGCTGGTCCGCAGTAGCGGCGCGCTCAAGCCCACGCACCATTGGCTGGACTACGCGTCGGTGACCACGACCGAGAACTTCGTGCTGTGCGCGGCCGCGGCTGATGGCGAATCTTCGCTGACCAATGCCGCATCCGAACCGCACGTGCAGGAGTTCTGCCGCTTCATGGCGATGATGGGCGCCGATATCGACGGCATCGGCACGTCTCGCCTGACGGTCCGGGGCGGCAAGCCGCTGACCGGCGGCGAGTTCACGTTTGAAGAAGATTTCCACGAGATCACGACCTTCCTGGCGTTGGGCGCGATCACGGGCGGCGACGTGGTGGTGCGCAATCGCACGCCGGGCAATTTCCCGCTGATCGACCGCACGTTCGCCAAGTTCGGCGTGCAGATCGAGCACAAGGACGGCTGGTCACGCGCGCTGCGCGCGGGGCCGCTGAAGGTGCAGACGCCCTTCACCAGCAACGTGCTGACCAAGGTCGAAGCGGCGCCGTGGCCGTACTTTCCGGTGGACCTGTTGCCGATCTTCATCGCGCTGGGCGTATGCGCCGAGGGCAACGCGATGTTCTGGAACAAGGTCTACGACGGCGCGCTGGGCTGGACGGGCGAATTGTCGAAGTTCGGCGCGCACGTGTTTTCGTCCGACCCGCATCGGGTCGTGACGTTTGGCGGCAATCCGCTGACGCCGGCCGTGGTCGAAAGCCCCTACATCATCCGCGTGGCCATCGCCTTGTTCATGGTGGCCAGCAGCATCAAGGGCCGCTCTGAAATCCGCAACGCCACGCCGATCCGCCGGGCGCATCCGCAGTTTGTTGAAAACCTGCGCAGCCTGGGCGTGCAGGTGGAATGGACCAGCGAAGAGTAAGACGGCGGCGCATCCCCGCTCTTTTTCGACCATCACATAAAAAGCACCAATTCCAGTGATGTTCAGGCTCCCCCCGGAAGAATAGTCTGCCGCAGGTCAGACCACGCCCCGACCCAGCAGGGGCATTCCGGGAGGCGGCATGCAGAATCTGTCCCATTCGAACGGCGTCCAGCACCTGGACATCGGCGTTCGCGCGATCCAGCGAGACTACGACGCGCTGATACGGCATCTGAAAGCAAACGATGTGGTTGCCGCGCAGACGACAATCCGCGCGCTCAAGCACAACATCGACGCCATGAAATCGCTGAGCGGCTTTGCAAAAGAAGCCGCCCTGGCGACTCAGGGAGCGATCGTGTACATGATCAAGGGGCTGATCGATCTGATGACGGAGACCGAATCCAACATCCGATCGTTGACGGCGCAACAGGACGACGTTCTAGCCAATCAAAGCACCTTGAAGAAGGCCCTCGAAGACAAGCAAAAGGCGCTTGATCTCGTAGCGGCGAAAATAAAAAAGGCCAAGGACGAACTCGCCGAGAAAGAACGCGAGAAGGCCGCCCAGCGCAGTTCCAACATTCCGATCTGGAAATGGCTAAAACGGGCCTTCTATGCCGCATTGGACGCGATCAATACCGCCATCGAAGCAATCAAGAAAGCCCTGAATCTGGCCCACGATCAGCAGAAAACGCTTGAACGGGAGCTGGCGGACCTGGCGCGGGACCAAGCGAAATTGCAAGCCGCCATGGCGAAGCTCAAGGCCCGGAATCAAGCGCTGCAGGCCGAACTGGATCAGTTGAAGCCGGTCAAGCGTTCCCTTGTCGACCTCAAGAAATACATGGAAACCCAACTCGTGTTTTTCAACGACGTTGCGAACTTCTACGTCCTGGCGGCCAACCGTTGCGACAGCGTCAACTACGACATTGCCGACATCGACGAGATCATTGTGCTGCTTGGCGACAGCAATCCCGTCATCGACTACTTCGAAGACACCCGCATCGAGCGATTGTCTCTACTGGATGCCGTGATCCGATTCGACCAGATGGTCGTATCCGCATACCAGGCACTTGAGGCCCATCCGGCCTGATCGCCTTTCCCACACGTTTACCTCCCACGCAATGCCGCCGACTCGCGCCGCGAAACGGCGGCCCCGCGTCCGCAATCAGTGTTTTCCTGAACCTTCAGCGCTAATAACTACGGAGAAGCAACATGGCTGCCGAATATGAAATCCTCATCGTTGAAAACCGCGAATACATCCTCAACGAACGTCCGTCGGCCGTCGACGTATTGGTTCTGCAGAAGCAGAAGGAAATCCTGGGCAACCTGCGTCTGGACACCGTCATCAACAATCTGGACCTGTGCGTGGACATGTACCGGCTGGCTTATATCGGCGCCACCGCGGCCAACGCCGGCGTCGTCAAGTCCAAGGTCATAGACCTGCAAAGCGAATTCGGCAAGATATGCGTGCTGGCCAATGAAACGATGCTGACCCTCAAGGACAGTTGCCAGCAAACCTTGAAGCTGCTGGACGCAGCCTATGCCTACCTGATCCAGGGCAGCGACGGCGTAGCCCTGGCCAAATTGGCGCGCTGCGCGGATCAGGCCAAGAGAATGTCGGCGGCTGCGGCAAAATTGTCCGACCAGTTCCTGGACCTGCAAGGAAAATCCGCCGAGGCAAAAAGCGAAGCGGCCTTGGCCCACGCTTCCGAAGAAGAAAAGCGGCGCCACGCCCATCAGGAAATGGTGAAACTGAACGCTGAACTGAAGGGTTGCCAAACCAGCATAGGGAACCTTGTCAAGGAACTCGAAAAGGTCAACGCTGACCAGGCGAAGGCCGAAAAGGAGTTGTCGGCCGACAAGAAGCGGGGCTTTGTCCTTGGCATCATTTCGTTGGTAAGTGGCGTGGCGGCAGCAGGCTTGCAGACGTATGCGCAGACTCGCAATCCGCTATCGGTGCTTGTCGCGCAGAACCAGACCGGCACCTTGGACAACGCTGAACTCAAGCAGATAACCGAAAAATGGGAAGCGGCAAAGAAGGAGCGAGACGACGTCAACAAGAAGCTGAGCGATCTGACCCGCAAGCTGGATTGCGCCAAAGAGACCATCGCCTTGAGCCAGAAGGAAATCGACGATCTGAAAGCGCAGCCTGACGGCGAGACCGCAGAGGGCAAGGACGACGCTGCGAAGAAGACCGGCCGGGACAAGTCCATTGCGGACAAGCAGGCGATCATTCAAGCCGAAACCAAGAACGTCGCGCAGTTTGAGGCCGACATCAAAGACCTGAAAGCGCAGTCGGTCGCGGCGGGTGAAACGTATGCCGCCCTGGGCGCCTCTGCGCGGAAGCTGGCGGAAGGCACCGACAACATGGCCAAACAGTCATTCAGCGCTGCGGACCAGTCTCAGTCAAAACTCGAAAAGATCATCGACATCAAGCGTCAGGTCAATCAAGAACGTAACGATCTTGAGATAAAGATGGGCGGGATGGTCGGGCAATTGGCAGCCACGCAGGTCGTCGGCGCCAATGCCGAGGTCGCGGTCAAGGCGTTGCAGGTGGCGATGTTCGCCATCAGCCAAGTCATCGTGGCGCTGAATGATGCGGCCATGTTCTGGCGGCAGATTTCGACGGCGTGCGAGAACTTGCGCCAGGACAGCATGGACAAGCAGGTGATCGACCTGGAGTCGCTGTCCAAGGACGAGCGTATCGCGGAATACAAATCGCAAGTCTTCATGCTGTCATACCTGGAGCACATCTGCTCCTGGGCCGCGCTGCACGAGATCGCGCATCAATACACCATCAGCGTCGAGCAGTCTCGCACGCTGAACAATCAGCACATCAGCCATTCGATCGATGATCCGGAGCAAGCCGCGAAGATCGTCTCGACGTTGGCCAAATCGATCAACGACAAAATCATGCTGCAGGCCACCCAAAGCCTGGCCGTGCTGGAAGCCTGACGATCGCCCCCCCAACTCGAATCAGTCTCTACTCCATTGATCAAGGACGACCCGCATGCCTTCCCCATACCAAACAGTACAGTTCGTCGGTCACAGTTTGTGCTCGGCGCCAGAGCAGGATGCGCAAGGCACCCTGACTTATTTGGGCAATTCCAACACCAACCAGGACTACGCCCTGCGATGCGACGTGGTGGACCAGGCGATCCAACAGGCGGTACGGCAGGACAGTATCGACAACAACCCGAGTTGCCTGAAGATCTACATGATGCCGGAGTTCTTTTTCCGCGGCGTGGACGGGGCCTACCCGGTAGACCGGACATCGGCAGTCGTGTTGAAACTGCAAGAGCTGGTCCGAAAGCCGGAATACAAGGACTGGCTCTTTGTGTTCGGCACCATCCTTTCTCAAAGCATCGACACCGGGGTTGACCGATACCAGGCGTATAACCACTGCCTTATCCAGAAGGGCGGCGCAACGCCAGCCCCGGAAGACGGCCGTCTCGTCATCAAAGAATTCAAGTCCACCATCGACTTCATCAAATGGCAAAGCCTTTCCGCCGGTAGGAAGCTCTTTCCGCTGACGGACGAATGGACCGATCACCTGAGCCGGCTGCCGTCATCCATGGCCGGCATCCCCAGCAGCGAATGGCAGTTGCGCCACGACGACGGACACTGCATTTTTGTTCTGGACGGCCTGACGATCGGGGTCGAAATCTGCCTGGATCATCTGATGCAGAGAATCAAGAACTCCATGACGCCGCCGGCCCTGGACATCCAGCTGGTGACCTCGTGCGGCATGCAGTTGATGGACTCGGCGTTGAATCTGCGGGACGGCGGTTTGGCCTTTTGCACCGACGGTGCCGCGCTGGACGGCAGCACACACGCCGGGCGCCCGTACAAGACAGAGGTCAAAACCGTCACGAACGGCCAGATCCAAGCCATGACCGCGACCCATGGCGGCCCGGTCCAGCGGGTGCCGCTGGCCATTTCCGCCGCGGCCGCACTGTTCTTCGGCGGCGCAGGCAGCCTGGAAATCTACCCTGCCCTACCGCTTTAACCCCGAGGACAGGTCAATCAGGCCAGGCAGCGGGCAGTGGCGGCCTTACCCCGCCGCCCTGCCCAAAAATTCCAGCACGGCCACGTAAGACCCTTCGTTGCCCGCGGCGTTCGCGGCGGGCGTGCCGCCCGCGTCCAGCAGCAGCCCCGACATTGCATGCGGCTTGCTGATCAGCGTTGCCGGCAGGTAGGGATAGTGCACATGGTGCCCCGCCCCCATGCAGACGTGATGAAACGTGGGCAGCCCGTGCGACTGGCGCTGCCGCATCACGATCTCGGAATAAGCGGTGCTGGGCCAGAAACCGTCGTCGGACGCGCTGACCAGCATGACCGGGCCGGGATAGTTCTCCACCGGGATGCGAGCACGTTCGAACGCCGCGCTATCGCGGGTGGCGCTTAGGAACGCATGCGTCTGGCGGTAGGGCGGCTCGGACGCGTAGGCGGCTTCCCAGTCGGCGCTGGCGTTGTCTTGCCACAGGTGCGGTAGCGGTTGGCCGCCCTGGGTCCAGACCTGGGCGTTGCGGCCGGTGCCCGGCGCGCCGGCGCTGACCACGCCATGCGTGACGGGCGACGGCACATAGGCGACAACCGCGCTGACCAGTTCGGGATAGTGCGACGCCACCAGCAGCGAGGTCTCGCCGCCCCGGCTGATGCCCGACAGCGCCACGAAGCCGTCGCGCGGCGCGAGTTCAGCGCGGGCCCACTGCAGCACATGCTGGAAATATTCCAGGGGCATGTCGTTCAAGTACTTGGGCCGCCCTTCGTAGTTGAAGATGGCCAGGGCCAGGCACTGGAATCCCCGGGCGGCGAAAAGCGCGGCGCGCGGCGCGTTGACGCCCCCCGACGAACCGTTCATGTAGATCACCAACGGATGCGGTCCGGGGCCCGCCGGCGTGTAGAGTTCGCCTGACACCGTCATGCCGTCCACCTGCTCGCGCACCGCGCGGTGGGTCACGCCCTCTTCCAGGAATTCCTGCACCAGCCGCGCCGAAGCGCTGCGCACGCCGTCGGTGGCGTCGATCTGGATGACCAGCGGTTCCGTGCGGTCAGGGGGAAAGACCACCCGGCTCATGTCTTCGCACACCATGGACCACACGATGCCCATGGCCGAGGGTTCGGCATAACTGCCCGAAACCGGGCTGTCGCGCCCCAGGTCCAGGCTGCCGTCGTGGCCTGCCATGAACACCGCTTGCGAACGCCATGGCGCGCCGCACATCTGCATGGTGGCCGTGACGGTGATGAAGGCATAGGCGGGAAAGCCGTCGATGCGGATCTCGCGCGAGACATCGATCAGGGCGAATTCGGGCGTAACGGTGATGCGGGCTTGTTCAATCACAGCGATTCCTCAGGCTTTCAGGTCAGTCTTGGGCACGCCGTTGGCCTTGATGACCTGGGCCCACATGGCGGATTCGTCGGCGATCACCTTGTCCAGGTCGGCGGAAGACGTGAACTCCACCGCCACGCCCTGCTCGGCGAATTGCTGGACCAGACCGGGGTCGCGCGTGCCTTCGCGCACGGCATTCTCCAGCACTTTCACCACTGCCGCGGGCATGGCGGCGGGGCCAGAAATCATCATGCGCGTGTACAGCTCGAAGTCATCCACGCCCGCCTCCTTCATGGTGGGCACGTCGGGCAGGCTGGAGAGGCGCTTGTCGGCCGTTACGGCCAGCGCTTGCAGCTTGCCCGTCTTGATGTTGGCCAGCGCCGACGTGGGGAAATCGAACGTGCTTTGCACCGTGCCCGCCATCAGGTCCAACAGCGCGGGACCGCTGCCCTTATAGGGCACGTCCTGGAATTGCGTGCCGGTCTTGGACTGGAAATGCAACAGCGCCAGATGGTTGATGACGCCCCGCCCGGCATGGGCGCAGGTCAGGTCGCCCGGTTTCTTCTTGGCCAGCGCGATGAATTCCTGCACGTTCTTCACGCCCAGCGCGGGATGCACGATCAGCAACATGGGCGACTTGCCCATGGACCCCAATTGCTTGAAGTCCGACTGCTGGTACGGCAGGTTGTTGTACAGCAAGGGGTTCAGGATCATGCCGTTGGTGCCGGCGAACCCCAGTGTGTAGCCGTCCGGCTCGGCGCGCGCGACCGCCACCGTGGCAATGATCGCCTGGCCGCCCGGGCGGTTCTCGACGACCACGTTCTGCTTCAGCGTCTTGCTCATGCGCTCGGCCAGCGCGCGGGCGGCGATGTCCGTCAGCCCCCCGGGCGCAAAGCCCACCAGCAGCCTTACGGGCCGCGTTGGGAAGGTGCTTTGGGCCCAGACGGGACGGGACATCAGGGGCAACGCGGCAAGCGCGCCCAGGGCATGGCGGCGGTTCATTCGCATACGGGTCTCCTGGCAAGGAAACGGTATGTTGTATGCAATTCGGCTTGCCCGCCATTTAGGGATATCCCGCGCAAAAAAAAATGCCGGCAGCGCCGGCATTTTTTCTCTTCGGGATGGACGCGCTACTTGAACCCGGCTGCCGGGTCATCGCTGCCATAGGTACTGGTGCCATACGAGGTATCCACCTCGATCTTCACCTTGCTGGCGTCGACCTCGGCGGCATCGCTCTTGTAGTGCATGACCAGGCCCGGGAACGCCATGACGGCGGCCACCATCGCCAGCTGGATCACGATGAACGGGATCGAGCCGCGGTAGATCTGGCCCGTGGTCACGGGTTCGATCATCCTGCCGGTCACTTTGTCCTTATATCGGTCCTTGGGCGCCACCGACCTCAGGTAGAACAGCGCGAACCCGAATGGCGGATGCATGAACGATGTCTGCATGTTCACCGCCAGCAGGACGCCGAACCAGATCAGGTCGATCCCCAGCTTGTCCGCCACCGGGCCCAGCAGCGGCACGATGATGAAGGCCAGTTCGAAGAAGTCCAGGAAGAACGCCAGCACGAACGTCAGGATGCTGACGGCGATCAGGAAGCCCATTTCGCCGCCCGGCAGGCTGACCAGCAGGTGTTCGACCCACAAGTCGCCATTGACGCCGCGAAAGGTCAGGCCGAACACCGTGGAGCCCACCAGGATGAACACCACGAAGGTGGACAGCTTGGTGGTGGTGTCCATGGCCTGCTTCATCAGGTTCAGCGTCAGGCGGCCGCGGATCATGGCCATGACGATGGCGCCCACGGCCCCCATTGCGCCGCCCTCGGTCGGGGTGGCCACGCCGATGAAGATCGTGCCCAGCACCAGGAAGATCAGGAACAGCGGCGGGATCATCACAAACGTGACGCGCTCGGCCAGGGCCGAAAGCATGCCGATCTTGAAGACCTTATTGACGCCGGCGATGATGAAGGCGGTCAGCCCCCAGATCAGCAGCGACAGCACGATCTGCTCGTCCACCGGCGCCGTGTCGGCTTCGATGTACTGGCCGACGAAGTACGCCGACAGCGCCGAGATGATCATCAGCACCAGCAGCGAACGGCCGCCGCGCGTGCCGTTGCTTTCGCGAAACGAGCGCGCTTCCTCGGGCAATGCGGGCGCCGAGTCCGGCTTCAGGTACGACTTGATGATGACGAACACCACATACGTGCCTGCCAGCAGGAAGCCGGGCAGGATCGCGCCGCGGTACATGTCGCCGATGGAGCGGCCCAGCTGGTCGGCCAGGATGATCAGGACCAGCGACGGCGGGATGATCTGCGACAGAGTGCCCGACGCGGCGATGATGCCGCTGGCCAGCCTGCGGTCATAGCCGTAGCGCAGCATGATGGGCAGCGAGATCAAGCCCATCGAAATCACCGACGCCGACACGACGCCCGTGGTGGCAGCCAGCATCGCGCCCACGAACACCACCGCAATCGCCAGGCCGCCGCGCACGGTGCCGAACAGTTGGCCGATGGTCTCCAGCAGGTCTTCGGCCATGCCTGATCGTTCAAGCACCAGCCCCATCAAGGTGAAAAATGGCACCGCCAGCAATGTGTCGTTGGAGATAATGCCGAAAATGCGTTGCGGCAAGGCCTGGAACAAGGCCGCGTTCAACAGTCCCAGCTCAATGCCGATCAGCGCGAAAAGGATGCCGTTGGCCGCCAGCGCGAACGCGACGGGAAAGCCCATCAACAGGAACACCACCAGCGTGGCGAACATGATGGGGGCCATGTTTGCAGTTAGAAATTCCATGGTCAGCGTCCGTCCTGTCCGTTCTGGTCGCGGGCGCCGCCTGGGGCCTGCCTGCCTTGCGCCGCCAAGGCGCGTTCTTCGCGCAGCCGCGCTTCTTCCGCGATTTCCTGGGCCAACGCCTCCTCGGCCGAGATATCGGTGGCGCGCGCGCCCGGATCGGGGCACTTGCCCATCAGGAATCCCACGCACTTGATCAGGTGGGACAGCCCCGCCAGCACCAGCAGCGCGAAGCCGACCGGGATCAGCAGTTTCACCGGCCAGCGCACCAGGCCGCCCGTGTTGGACGACTGCTCGTTGCTTAGAAACGAATCGATGAACATCGGCCACGACAGATACGTGATCAGCAGGCAGGCGGGCATCAGGAAGAAGATGACGCCGAAGATGTCGATATAGATCTGCTTGCGGCGCGGCAGGCGCGAGGACAGCACGTCGACACGCACGTGCTCATTGCGCAGCAGCGTGTACCCGGCGGCCAAGAGGAAGATGGCGCCGAACAGGTACCACTGCAATTCAAGCCACGCGTTGGAACTGATCTGGAAAGTCTTGCGGACGACGGCATTGCCGGCGCTGACCAGGACGACGACCAGCGTCAACCACGTCACGCACCGGCCGACCACCGTGTTGATCGCATCGATCAACCGGGATAGGGCTAGTAGGGCATTCATGTCGGATATCCGGACCCCGCGCGAGGGCATGGCGCGCGGTCAATGTGCAAATCGAGAGAGGAGAAAACCAGCAAGCGCGCGCGGATGCGGGAAGAAGCCCAACGCCAGTACGGCGGCGGGAAAGGCGCCCCGCCCTAACGGCCGGCACGATCAGGTCCGCCGCTTACTTGCGGTTGATCGTGCCCATGTAACTGTCGTAGCTGCCTTCGGCGACGCGGAACCAGGGCAGTTCGTTATCGCGGAAGTTCTTCATGCTTTCGTAGACTTTCTTGAACACCGGGCTCTTGGCGCTCATTTCGTCGTACAGCTTGACCGATTCCGCGAAGCACGCATCCATGACGGGCTTGGGGAACGATTGCAGCTTGGCGCCCTGGGCGATCAGGCGGCGCAGCGCGGCCGGGTTCTCGGCATCGTACTTGGCGATCATGTCGTTGGTCGCCGCGGCCGATGCTTGCGCCAGGATGGCCTGGTAGTGCTTGGGCAGCTTGTTGTAGGCGTCCTGGTTGACGTACAGGGACACTTGCAGCGTGCCTTCCCACCAGCCCGGGTAGTAGTAGTGCGGAGCCACCTTGTTGAAGCCCAGCTTTTCGTCGTCATAGGGGCCGATCCATTCGGCCGCGTCGATGGTGCCCTTTTCCAGCGCCGGGTAGATATCGCCGCCGGCGATCTGCTGCGGCACGACGCCCAGACGCGACAACACCGCGCCCGCGAAGGCGCTGACACGGAATTTCAGGCCCTTCAGGTCGTCGACGGTTTTGATTTCCTTGCGGAACCAGCCGCCCATTTGCGTGCCGGTGTAGCCGCAGGGGAAGTTGACGATGTTGTAGGTCTTGAAGACCTCGCGCAGCAACGACAGGCCGTCGCCGTGGCGCATCCACGAATTCATCTGGCGCGTGTTCAGGCCAAACGGAACGGCGGCGTCGAAGCTCAGGACCGGGTCCTTGCCGTAGTAGTAGTACGACGCGCTGTGGCCGCATTCGATCGTGCCGTTCTGCACGCCGTCCAGCACTTGCAAGGCCGGGACGATTTCGCCCGCCGGGAACACGCGGATGGAAAACTTGCCGCCCGTTGCCTCCGACACGTACTTGGCGACGCTTTCGCCGCCCGAAAAGATGGCATCGGCGCTACGCGGGAAACTGGACGCCAGGCGCCAGCTCAGCGTGGGGGCCTCTTGGGCGATGGCGGGCACCGCCAGGGTGGCGCCGCCTGCTGCGGCCCCCAAGGTGGCTTTCTTCAAAAACGAACGGCGTTGCATGCAAGTCTCCCAACTTTGGATAAAGTTTGTGCTGGTCCCGGGGCGATTTGGTGGAGCCCCTGGCGCGATCCAGTGGGTAACAAATGGTCGCGCTTTATGATTTTGGGGGCGATGCTATCGGCAAATTTATGCCGGGACGTAGCGGGAAAACCCTTGCCGTAAGTTTCGTGAAATCTTTCTCGTGGGTGTCGCTGGTATGACCAGCGCATGCCAGAAGCACCATCTGCTCTGCTTGGAAGACCCTATCAGCTGGCGTTCCGGGGGCCGGGTCGCCTGAATAAGCGGCCGCCCCTATATAACTAGAAAATATTTAGCACAGGGCCGCCGGCGCCGGGCAAGCGGCGGCCCCCCTGCCCGGCCTCAGGCCTTGGTCATCAACTTCTTCCAGCCTTCCAGACCCAGCTTGTTCATCGTCTCGATGTTCTTTTCGTAGATCTCGGAGGCGTCCGGGAAGGACTCCACCGCGCGATCGATGCTGTCTTCGCGCAGCAGGTGCAAGATGGGATATGGCGACCGGTTCGTGTAGTTCTCGATATCGTCCGGCTGCGTCTCGGCAAACTGGAACTGCGGGTGGAAGGTTGCCACCTGCAGCTCGCCCACCAGGCGCATGCGCTTGAGCAGGCGATCGGACAACTCTTCGAAATCGTTGAAATCCAGAAAGTCGTCCAGCGCGTCGGGAATGATCAGCAAGGTCGTGTCGACCTTTTCAGGGTCGGTCTCGGCCAGTAGCGCCAGTTCGTCCTGCAGGTCGGTCAACACCCCTTCGGCATCGGTGGCGTCGCTGACCGCAAAGCGGATCTGGTCTTTGACCTGAACCGCCTTGGCGAACGGACAGAGGTTCAGGCCGATCACGGCCTTGGTCAGCCAATCGCGGGTTTCGGCCACTACGTTGGCGTAAGCGTCGGAAGTGGAAATCATGCCGGCATCGCCGCCATGGTCTGGGCGACGGCAGCCGTCAGCTTCTTGCCGTAAGGCACGTGCAGGAATTCATTAGGGCCGTGGGCGTTGGACTTGGGGCCCAACACGCCGCAGACCATGAACTGCGCCTTGGGGAAGCCCTTTTGCAGGATGCTCATCAGCGGAATCGTGCCGCCTTGACCGATGTAGCCGCACGGCTGGCCGTAATACTGCTGCGAGGCCGCGTCCAGGGCCTGGGTCAGCCACGGCACGGTAGCCGGGGCGTTCCAGCCGGTGGCGGCGCCGTCGTTGGCCTTGAAGATCACCTTGGCGTTGTAGGGCGCGTCGGCTTCCAGCAATTCCTTGATTTCCTGCGACGCGGCCACGGCGTCCACCAGCGGCGGCAGGCGCAGCGACAGCTTGAAGGCGGTGCGCGGACGCAGCACGTTGCCGGCGCTGGACAGCGGCGGCAGGCCTTCGGCGCC
>LNAP01000976.1_pt1 | contig 36523 bp, 29 predicted proteins | sample 602601 | NCBI WGS metagenome assembly LNAP01 (sample SAMN02440304, study PRJNA202911) | soil metagenome | biome: Subtropical and temperate rainforests or woodlands; isolation source: soil samples (1 kg each in a 20% v/v slurry with milli Q water) were... ... | reverse complement strand
GCCAAGGGCTATTCGGCGGGCGCCAACCGATTCATCACGCCGGAGTCGGCCACGCTCAGCGGCGTGGGGGCGGCGACCATGGTGGCTGGCATGCTGTGGCTGGCGTTGCTGCCGTCGTCGGTATCCAATTGGTTCATCGTGGCGGGCATGTTCGTGGCCGGAGTGGGTTTCGGCTTCTTCCAGACGCCCAACAACCGCGCCATGTTGTCGGCGGCGCCCCGCTCGCGTAGCGGTGCCGCGGGCGGCCTGCAGGCGACCACCCGGGTTTTCGGCCAGAGTTTCGGCACGGCGCTGGTGGCCATCGCGTTCAGCGTCAGCGTCGCGCATGGCCCCGGGCTGGCGCTGGTGCTGGGAACGGTTTGCGCCGCGCTGGCGGTGGTGGTCAACACCGTCCGGTTCAACAAACTGCGGGTCTAGCGCCGGTTAGTGTCGACGGGGCCTGGGGCGGGTCCGCCCTTGCGCCCTGGCCGCTTCTATAATGGCGGCCAGCGCCTGGTCCAGGGACCGGGCGCGCAAGATTCCCTATTTTGAAGGCGTGCAGGCATGAAAATCACGGTCGTGGGTACCGGTTACGTGGGGTTGGTGTCGGGAGCGTGCCTGGCCGACATGGGCAACGACGTCATGTGTCTGGACGTGGACGCGGCGAAGATCGCCCTGCTGCGCCAGGGCGGCATTCCCATCTACGAGCCCGGCCTGGAAGACCTGGTCCGCCGCAACGTGCAGGCAGGCCGCCTGCATTTCACGGACGACGTGGCGCAAAGCGTGGCCTTCGGCGACGTGCAGTTCATCGCCGTGGGCACGCCGCCCGGCGAAGACGGTTCCGCCGACCTGAAATACGTGCTGGCCGCCGCCCAGAACATCGCGCGTCACATGACGTCCCGCAAGCTGATCGTGGACAAGTCCACCGTGCCCGTCGGCACGGCCGACCGGGTGCGCGCGGTGGTGGACAAGGAACTCGCCGCGCGCGGCGTCCAGATCCCGTTCAGCGTGGCGTCCAACCCCGAATTCCTGAAGGAAGGGGCCGCCATCAACGACTTCATGAGCCCGGACCGCGTGATCGTCGGCGCCGACGACGACTACACGGTTGGCGTGATGCGCCGCATCTATGAACCGTTCCAGCGCACGCACGACCGCCTGATGGTGATGGACGTGCGCTCGGCCGAGCTGACCAAGTATGCCGCCAACGCCATGCTGGCCACGCGCATCTCGTTCATGAACGAAATGGCGAACTTGGCCGAAGCGCTGGGCGCCGACATCGAGCAGGTGCGCCGCGGCATCGGCGCGGACCCTCGCATCGGCTACCACTTCCTGTACCCCGGCGCGGGTTACGGCGGTTCCTGCTTCCCCAAGGACGTGCAGGCGCTGGTCAACACCGCCGCGGAAAATGCCTTGCCCATGCGGGTCATCGAAGCCGCCGAGGCCGCCAACCATGCGCAGAAGTTCCGCTTGTCGGAAAAGCTGGTGGCACGCTACGGTGAAGACCTGCGCGGCCGCAAGATCGCGCTGTGGGGCTTGTCGTTCAAGCCGAACACCGACGACATGCGCGAAGCGCCCAGCCTGACGGTCATTGCCGAACTGACGCGCCGTGGCGCCGAGGTGCGCGCTTATGATCCGGTGGCCATGCACGAGGCCGCGCGCATGCTGATCGGCCAGCCCGGCATCACCTTCGCCACCGACATGTACGACGCGCTGGACGGCGCGGACGCGCTGCTGATCGCGACCGAATGGAAGGTCTTCCGCGCGCCCGACTTCGACCGCGTGAAGGCCTTGCTGAAGACGCCGTTGATCATCGACGGCCGCAACCTCTACACGCCGGCCGACGTGCGCGGCCAGGGCTTCGAGTACTCCGGCATCGGGCGCGCATGAAAATCCTGCAACTGAACTTCGAAAAAGGCTGGCGCGGCGGCGAACGGCAGACGCTGTATTGCATGCGCGCCTTCCGCAAGGCGGGCCATGACGTCGAAGTGATGTGCCGCGAGGGCGCGCCGCTTGCCGAGCGCGCCCGCCAAGAGGGCTTTGTGGCCCACACCTGCCGCAACGTGCCGGGTCAATTGGCGTTCCTGGCTGGCGCCGGCCGCTACGACATCATCCACGCGCAGACCGCCAACACCATCACGTGGGCCGTGCTGACGAAATGGCTGCATCGCAGTCCGGTGGTGTTTTCGCGCCGCACGTCGTTCGTGGTCAAGCCGGGCGATGAGTGGAAGACGGGCTTCAAGTGGCGCCATGCCAACCTGTTCGTGGCCATCAGCGAGATGGCTGCAAGCGAACCGCGCCGGCTGGGCATCGAGCCGGTCATCATCCGCAGCGCCGTCGAACCGCACGAGATCAACGCGGAAAACGTTGCCGCCCTGGTCCGTGAATTCGATCTGGCGGGCAAAAAGGTCATGGCGACGTCTGCCGCGCTGATCCGCGACAAAGACCCGGTGACTTTGGTGCGCGCCGTGGGCGAGCTGGCCAAGACGCGCCGCGACTTCGTCTTCCTGCATTTCGGCGCCGGCGGCGATCGCGAGCAGCAGGCCAAGGACGAAGCCAAGAAGCTGGGCATCGAAGACGTCTACCGCTTTGCGGGCTTTCGCAAAGGGGTCGAAGACTTCTACAGCATTCTCGACGTGTTCGTGATGAGCTCCGAAGAAGAAGCGCTGGGCAGCAGCGTGCTGGACGCTTTCCTGCAGCGCGTGCCGGTGGTGTCTACCGACGCGGGCGGCTTGAAGGAAAGCCTGGCCGACGGCCGCGGCGTGCTGGTGGCGGTGGGCGACCACCAGGCCATGGCGGCCGGCATGGCCCGCTGCCTGGACGACGCCGCGTTCCGTGACGACGTCACGCAGCGCGCCTACGCATACGTGAAGACGGAACACGACGTCCAGGAGATGGGCAACCGCTACCTGGCGCAATTCGAGCGCCTGCTGGGCCGTCGGTAGACGGGACGCCTGGCGTCACCCGCGCACGTCGATCCGCGTCTCGAACTTGGCGCGGTGCACCGAGAAGAACGTGCGCACGTTGCGCACATTCGCCTGGGCCGTGAACGCCCGGTGCACCAGCGCGTGATAGGCCGGCATGTCCTTGACCTGCGCGATCACCACGAAGTCCGGCCCTGGCGACACCCGATAGCACTGCAGCACGGCGGGTTCGACCAGCATGCTTTGCTCGAACGCATCCAGGCTCTCCGCCGCCTGCACGTCCAGCGTGATTTCCACGATCGCGGTCAGCGTGCTGCCCAGCTTGTCGGCAGCCAGGAGGGCGACCTGACGGTCGATGACGCCTTCGTCCAGCAGTCGCCGCACCCGCCGCAGGCATGTCGGGGGCGACGCATGCACCCGCGCGGCCAGATCCTGGTTGGTTAACGAGCTGTCTTCTTGTAACTGTTCAAGAATGCGCCGGTCCAGATCATCAAGTTCCGGTAGCAAAATCGGCACGTTTTGCATTATTAATTCAAAAATGTAGTTTTGAAGAAAGATAATTTAATCACAATTATGTAAGGGAATTAAATTCCACTTATTCGAACATAAAGAAATCATATTTCTTGATGGGTCGCGCACAATGCGTCGGTACACGAACTTAGCGGAGTCTCTCCTATGTGCGGCATTGTTGGCGCCGTCGCCCAGCGCGACATCACCCCGATCCTCGTTGAAGGCCTGAAGCGGCTGGAATATCGCGGCTACGATTCCTGCGGCGTCGCCGTCTACGCCGACGGCCATCTGCGCCGCACGCGCAGCACGCAGCGCGTGGCCGAACTGGCCGAGCAGGTCGCCGAAGACAAGGTGCAAGGGTTCACCGGCATCGCCCACACCCGTTGGGCCACGCACGGCGTGCCGGCCACGCACAACGCCCATCCGCACTTTTCGCACCTGGGCAACGACGAACCGCGTATCGCGCTGGTCCACAACGGCATCATCGAGAACCACGACGAACTGCGCGCCGAGCTGCTGGCCGTGGGCTACGTCTTTGAAAGCCAGACCGACACCGAAGTCATCGCGCATCTGGTGAATCACCTGTACGCCGGCGACCTGTTCGAAGCCGTGCAAAACGCCGTGCGCCGCCTGCATGGCGCCTACGCCATCGCCGTGTTCTGCCGTGACGAACCGCACCGCGTCGTTGGCGCGCGCCAAGGTTCGCCGCTGGTGGTGGGCGTGGGCCAGAATGAAAACTTCCTGGCTTCTGACGCGTTGGCCCTGGCGGGCACCACCGACCAGATCATTTACCTGGAAGACGGCGACGTCGTCGACCTGCAACTGTCGCGTGTCTGGATCGTGGACGCCGCGGGCAAGAACGTGGACCGCGAAGTGCACACCGTGCACGTGCACACGGGCGCCGCCGAACTCGGGCCTTACCGCCACTACATGCAGAAAGAAATCTTCGAGCAGCCGCGCGCCGTCGGAGATACCTTGCAAGACATCGAAGCCATCACGCCCGAGCTGTTCGGCGACGATGCCTTCAAGGTCTTCAAGGACATCGATTCGCTGTTGATCCTGGCTTGCGGCACCAGCTACTACGCGGGCCTGACCGCCAAGTACTGGATCGAGTCCATCGCCAAGATCCCGGTCGCCGTCGAAATCGCCAGCGAATACCGCTATCGCGACAGCGTGCCCAACCCGCGTTCGCTGGTGGTGACGATCTCGCAGTCGGGCGAAACCGCCGATACGCTGGCCGCGCTGAAGCATGCGCGTTCGCTCGGCATGGAAAACACGCTGACCATCTGCAACGTGTCCACCAGCGCGATGGTGCGCGAGTGCAAGCTGTCCTACATCACGCGCGCCGGCGTTGAAATCGGCGTGGCGTCGACCAAGGCCTTCACCACGCAGCTGACCGCGTTGTTCCTGCTGACGCTGACGCTGGCGCAAGCGCGCGGCCGCCTGAGCGACGAACAGGAAGCCGAGCACCTGAAGGCGCTGCGCCACCTGCCGGTGGCCATCGGTTCGGTGCTGGCGCTGGAACCGCAGATCATGGCGTGGGCCGACCGCTTCGCGTCCAAGGAAAACGCCCTGTTCCTGGGCCGCGGCATGCACTACCCGATCGCGCTGGAAGGCGCGCTGAAGCTGAAGGAAATCAGCTACATCCACGCCGAAGCCTACCCGGCCGGCGAACTCAAGCACGGCCCGCTGGCGCTGGTGACGGAGCACATGCCCGTCGTGACCATCGCGCCCAAGGACGAGCTGCTGGAAAAGCTGAAGTCCAACATGCAGGAAGTGCGCGCGCGTGGCGGCGAACTCTATGTGTTCGCCGATGCCGACAGCAAGATCCAGAGCGCCGAAGGCATGCACGTGATCCGCATGCCGGAGAACTACGGCAAGCTATCGCCGCTGCAACTGCTGTCGTACCACACGGCATGCGCGCGCGGCACGGACGTGGACAAGCCGCGGAATCTGGCCAAGAGCGTGACGGTGGAGTGAAGCGGCGAAAATTCGCCGGTCGTGAAAACTTGAAATAAAGCCGGTCGCAAGGCTAATCGTCGCGCGTAGCGCCGCCTGGGGCGTTTTACAGCTTCCGAGTTGTAAAACGCCAATACAAGCCACGCGTTGTAGTTGTTCTTTACAACCTAAATTGAGTATTTCGATTTTACTCAGTATAATTTGTAAATCAGCAAAACAACGTGAGGCCTGTATGCCCGATTTCACCGTCCGCACGGCGGAGCAGCTGCCAGCGCTGCTCCAGGGTTTTCGCAAACAGGCCGGCCTGACCCAAGCGGATACGGCTATGCGCCTGGGCGTCAGCCAGCAGGCCTTGTCTAATCTCGAGCGCCATGCCGACAAGGTCAGCGCCGACCGCCTGCTGGAGCTTCTGAGCATCCTGGGCGTCGAGCTCGTGCTGCGCAAGACCAGCGAATCGCCGTCGCCCAAGGCGTCGGCTGGCCCCAGCTGGTGAGCCCATGGGCCGACGCTCACACACCCGCACCCTGAATCTCTGGATGAACGGCGAATTCGTCGGCACCTGGAGCGTGCAACCGCATGTCGGAGAAGTCCTGCAATATGCCGACGCCTGGGTGGCTTCCGAGCAGGGGCGCCCGCTGTCGCTGTCCCTCCCCTTCACCCCGGGCAATCCCCCGCACCGTGGCGAAGCCGTGCGCACCTACTTCGAAAACCTGCTGCCGGACAGCAAGGAAATCCGCGAGCGCGTCGCACGTCGGTACCAGGCCGGCTCGACGAACGCGTTCGCCCTGCTGGCTGAAGTTGGTCGGGACTGCGTCGGCGCGCTGCAGGTGGTGCCGGGCCCCGAGGCGCCGGACGGCGTTCAAGAGGTGAACGCGGTTCCGATGACCGACGCCGAGATCGCCCAGCTGCTTCGCAACACCCTGGCGCCTGGCCCTCTGGGCCGCAACGCCGCCGAGGATGAAGACTTCCGCATCTCCATTGCCGGAGCACAGGAAAAGTCGGCCATGCTCTGGTACGACGGGCGGTGGTGCCGGCCGCATGGCGCGACACCGACCACTCACATCTTCAAGCTGCCGCTGGGCCTGGTCGCAAACATGAAGTTCGACTGGAGCGATTCGGTCGAAAACGAGTGGCTGTGCTCCGAAGTCCTGCGCGCCTACCAAATGCCGGTGGCGCGCACCGAGCCCCTGATGTTTGAGGACATGAAGGTGCTGGCGGTCGAGCGCTTCGACCGAATGTGGTGGGAGAACCTAGAGGGCAAGCGCTGGCTCGTCCGGCTGCCGCAGGAAGACATGTGCCAGGCGACGGGAACCCCGCCGCATTTGAAGTACGAGTCCGACGGCGGGCCGGGTGTGCGCCAAATCATGAAGCTGTTGGCCACGTCGCGCGCTCCTGACCGCGACCGTCGCACGTTCTTCCAGGCCCAGCTCCTCTTCTGGATGCTGCGTGCCACGGATGGCCACGCGAAGAACTTCAGCATTTTCCTGCGCCAGGGCGGCACCTACGAACTCACCCCGCTGTACGACGTGCTTTCGGCTTACCCCGTCATCGGCAAGGGGGCGGATCAGCTGTCTCCGTACGACGCCAAGATGGCCATGGCCGTGCGCTCGGAAAACCCCCACCGGGTCATGCGCGACATCCTGCGTCGGCACTGGATTGCCGTGGGCACCGAGCATGGCGTAGTGAATCACGACGGTAAAGGGGTGGAGCATGTCATTGACGACCTGGTGGCGCGCACCCCCGAGGTCGTGAAGACCGTCCGCGCGCTACTGCCGGCTGGATTCCCCATGCACGTGGCCGACTGCATCCTCGACGGCCTGCAAGAGGCCGCCGACAAACTGGCAGGTTAGCGCCAGAGGACCCGCGGCGCGCTTCAAAAGGCATCCCCGTGCCGCACCGCCAGCGCCGCCGCCGCCGCGCGCGTTTCCACGCCGAGTTTGACGTAGATGTGTTCCAGATGCTTGTTCACGGTTCGTGACGCCATGCCCAGAATCTCGGCGATATCCCGATTGGTTTTCCCCTTGGCCAACCAGCGCAGCACATCGGCCTCACGCGGCGTCAGACCGTAGGCCGGCGCCAACGGCGCCTTCTCCTGCAACAGCAGCAACGTCTCGCCGCTACGCCGTGATGCCGACAGACTCAAGGTCAAATGCCCGCGCGCACTGACAATTACCAAGGGTTCAGCCGCCGGTCCGGCCGCCAGATTGACTGCCACCCAATCCGCCAAGGGCACCGGCAGGTCTGCCGCATCCTCCGTGCAGCCAAAATACGCTGCCAGCCAGATCCGCGCTTTGCCCGTCTTCCAGATCGGCAGTCCGCGCGCATCCAGCGCCACCACGGCTCGCGCCGCCGCATCGATCGCATCAAAGGCCGCCGACAGGCTGCGCGCATTGCGCAAATGCGTTCGCAGCCTGGCCACCACCACATCCGGGTCCAGCGGCTTGGTCACATAATCCACGCCGCCCACTCGAAACCCCTTCAACACGTGCTCGGGTTCGGTCAGGCCCGTCATGAACACCACGGGAACATCTCCCGCCGCCGGATGCGCTTTCAGGCGCGCGCAGGTCTCGAACCCATCCATCCCCGGCATCACCGCATCCAGCAGCACGATATCCGGCACCACGAAATCCACCCGTTCTATCGCCGACTGGCCATCGGTTGCCACCAGCACCTGATAGCCCGCTGCATCCAATGCGGTGGAGAGCATTTTCAGATTGTCCGGCGCATCATCGACCAGCATGACGAGGTTCTTATCGGGCGTGGGCATGGTGACGCTGTACATGATGTTTGAGCACTTGATTGAATTCACTCAGTTGAAACTCGCCCGCCAGCGCCCGCAGATGCATCGTCAGTTCGCGTGCTTCGGCCCGGCGGCCCTGTATTTCTTCCAGCTTGGCCTGTATGCCCTTGATATAGCCCATGGCGCCCAGTTCCAGCAGCGCCTCGGCATCCTCGCGCTCCAGTGCCACCCGATGCAGATCCCCCGCCGGCAGCGCCGCTTCCACCTGCGCCACCTGCCAGTCCAGCTTGAGCAAACTGCCGAGTTGATTCAGCAAATCATCAACCATCACGGGCTTGGCAATGAACGCGTCATGCCCGCTTTGCGCCGGGTCTTTCGGATCCAGCCCCAGGATATTGGCGGACAGCATCACGATGGGCACGGCCACGCCTTCATCACGCAGGCGCCGCAGGACTTCCCATCCCGTCATGACCGGCATGGACACGTCCATCAATATCAGGGCCGGCCGCAGCGTATGCACGCAGGCCAGGCAAGCCGCGCCATGCGGCGCTTCGTGGACCTCGAAGCCCAGCGGCTCCAGCAGGTCGCGCACCAGACGCCGCTGTGAAGGCTGGTCATCCACCGTCAGGATCCGCAGCCGCTCGCCGCGATAGCCCACCACCAGCCCCGACGGTCGGGCATCGCGGCGCGGCGAGCGCACCTCCGGCAAAAACAACTTGAGCGTAAAGACACTGCCGCGGCCGACGGCGCTGCGCACCGTCAACTCGCCGCCCATGATGCCGGTCAGCATTTGGCAGATGGTCAGGCCCAGGCCCGTGCCGGAATCGGCCTGCTCGACCGCCGCCCAGCTGCGTTCAAAGGGCAGAAAGATGCGTTCCAGATCTTCGGCCGGTATGCCTCGGCCGCTATCCTCTATTTCGAACAACACCATATCCGCCGCCGACTTCACGCGCATCGACACGTGTCCTTCCGACGTGAACTTCAGCGCATTGCTCAGCAGGTTGATCAGAATCTGCCGCAGCCGCTTTTCGTCGATATGCACGATGGACGGCAGTTCCGCCGCTTCATAGCGAAAGATCAGCCCTCTGAGGGTGCTCTGCGGCCGGAACATCTGCACGATCTGCTCCAGAAACGCCGGCAAGCGCAGTTCGCTGTTCTCCAACCTTAGCCTGCCCGCCTCGATGCGCGCGATGTCCAGCAAACCATCGATCAGGCCGATCAAGTGCTTGCCACTGCGATGAATCACATCGATGGCCTCACGCCGCGCCGGTGGCAGGCCCGGGTCGCGTTGCAGAATCTGCGCGTAACCCAGAATGCTGTTCAAGGGCGCACGCAACTCATGGCTCATGCCTCCCATGAAGCGGCTCTTGGCCAGGTTGGCGCTTTCGGCCGCTTCCTTGGCCTGTTGCAACTGCGCGTCGGTCTGCTTGTGCGCCTCGATTTCGCGCAGCAGCAAATGGGTCTGACGATCCGATTCCTCTTGCGCCACGCGTCGGCTTTCGTGCGCCAGCACCAGCCACCAGGCCACCACGCCGCCGATCAGCAACAAGGCGGCATACAACTTCAAGAAGGTTGGCCGCAAACCCGTGGGGGCCAGGCCGGCCCGCATGTGACTGGCGTATTCCTGGTAGTAGATCAAGCCCAGAATACCGGCTAGCAGCGAGCCCATTCCCGCCACGATCAAGAGGTAGTGGCCCAGGCGGCTATGCAGCAGCGGTGTGACCCGCGCCGGCAACAGCCAGCCCAAGACCGCCTGCACCTGATCCTTCAAACGTCCCTGCTGTTTGCAGCGATCCTGGCAGCGGGCATCCAGCGTGCAGCACAAGGAACAGATGGCGCCGTTATAGGCCGGACAATGCGCCATGTCCGGTTGTTCGAAGCGGTTGGCGCAGATCACGCAGACATGGTCCGAACCCGCGACATCGACCGGCGTCCGCGCCAGGTTGTAGCGACCGCGCGTGCGCCAGGCGATGACAGGCGCGCAGACAAAAGCCGCCAGCAAGGCCACAAAGGGCGACAAGGCCTGCGCCAGCGCGCCCGCCGTGCCCGGAAACACGCCGGCAAAGGCCAGCAGGCCCAGCGTCATGGCGATCAGCATGCTGCCCACGCCGACCGGGTTGATGTCATATAAATAGGCGCGACGAAACTCGATCCGCTTCGGCGACAGACCCAGCGGCTTGTTGATCACCAGGTCTGCCACCAGCGCCCCGATCCATGCCAGCGCAACGTGCGAGAACACCGCCAGCACGTGCTCCAACGCGCCAAACACGCCCATCTCCATCAGGACCACGGCGATCAGCACGTTGAACACCAGCCACACCACGCGGCCCGGATGGCTGTGCGTGATGCGGGCAAAGAAGTTGGACCAGGCCAGCGAGCCGGCATAAGCATTGGTCACATTGATCTTGACCTGCGAGACCACCACAAAGGCCGTTACCAGAGCCAGTGCCAGGCCGGGATCGCTGATGACATAGGTATAGGCCGCCAGATACATATGGGTGGGGTCCCCCGCTTTGTCGGCGGGCGCTCCCAGGGACAGGGCCAGCCAGGCCAGAAAAGCGCCGCCCAGGATCTTTGCCGCGCCCGGCAAAATCCAGCCCGGACCCGCGCAGATAAGGGCGAGCCACCAGCGTCTGCGGTTGGCCGCCGTGCGTTCGGGCAGAAAGCGCAGAAAGTCGACCTGTTCGCCGATCTGCGTCACCAGCGAGGCGGCCACCGCCACCGCCGAGCCAAACATCAGCAGATTGAAATTGCCGCCCCGGCCGTCATAGCCCGGAAACCGCAGAAACTCCTGCAAGGTCCCGGGATCCCGGAAGGCGATGAAGGCATAGGGCAAGAGCAGCAGCACCAGCCATATCGGCTGCGTCCATGCCTGCAACCGGCTGATGAAGGTAATGCCGTAAGCCACCATGGGCAGGATGACCACGGCGCACAAGAGATAGCCGATGGACAGCGGCAAGCCGGTGGCCAGCTCGATGGCCAGCGCCATGATGGCCGCCTCAAGCGCAAAAAAGATGAAGGTAAAGGAGGCGTAGATCAGCGACGTAATGGTCGAGCCGATATAGCCAAAGCCCGCGCCTCGCGTCAGCAGGTCCATGTCCAGGCCGTGGCGCGCCGCGTAATAGGCAATCGGCAGGCCGGTCAGAAAGGTGACCAGGGCCACGGCGATGATGGCCCAGAAGGCATTGATAAAGCCATAGTTCAGCGCCAGCGCGCCGCCAATGGCTTCCAGCGCCAGGAAAGACACGGCGCCCAGGGCGGTATTGGCGACGCGGAACTCCGACCATTTGCGAAACGACACCGGCGTGAAACGCAGCGCATAGTCTTCCAGCGTCTCATTGGCGACCCAGGTGTTGTAGTCGCGGCGGATCTTGACGATGCGTTGAGGCGCGCTGGCAGACAAATCAGGCTCCGAGGAGTTGGGGATACGTCATTGAACGTAGATGCCGTTGTAACGCCCGGGGGCAGGCCTGCCTCTACGTCAATCAACGTATGTTGCGCTGCGTCATAGGCTCCTAGTATGCCCTCACCCTCCGGGCTGCGGCATGTGCCGAGCATGCTCGGTTTCCCTGGTCGTGATCCATTGAGGAGTCATCGATGTCTGGCAAAACCCCTTTTGATACTGCCCCGGAATCGCCTTCGCGCCGGCGCCTGGCCCTGGCTTTTGCCTCCCTTCCGCTGTTCGGCATACCGGCGCTGTCGCGCGCGGCTGCCCCGGCCACCTCGGCCATCAACACCACCGGCCTTGCCATTACCGACACCGAAGTCACGGTGGGCCAGTTGCACTCGGCGACCGGCACCATGGCCATCAGCGAAACAGGGTCGATTCAATCCGAGCGCCTGGCCATCGAGCAGATCAATGCCATGGGCGGCATTCTGGGCCGCAAGATCAAGATCATCCAGGAAGACGGCGCTTCCGACTGGCCGACTTTTGCTGAAAAGGCCCGCAAGCTGCTGGTCAGCGACAAGGTCGCCACCGTGTTCGGCTGCTGGACCTCGGCCTCGCGCAAGGCGGTCTTGCCGGTGTTCGAGAAAGAAAACGGCCTGCTCTACTACCCGACCTTTTATGAAGGCCTGGAGCAATCCAAGAACGTTTTCTATACCGGCCAGGAGGCCACGCAGCAGATTCTGTCCAGCCTGGACTGGCTGTCGCGCGAGAAGAAAGCGCGCTCGTTCTACCTGATCGGCTCTGACTACATCTGGCCGCGCACATCAAACAAGATTGCCCGCAAGCATATCGAGAACGTGCTCAAGGGCGAAGTGGTCGGCGAGGAATACTACCCGCTGGGCCACACGCAATTCGGCTCACTGATCAACAAGATCAAACTGAAAAAGCCCGATGTTGTGTTCGCCGTGGTGGTGGGCGGCAGCAATGTGTCTTTCTACAAACAGCTCAAGGCGGCTGGCGTCACCAGCGGCAAGCAAAAGCTCTTGACCATCTCGGTGACCGAAGACGAATTGCTGGGAATCGGCGGGGAAAACGCCGAGGGTTTCTGGTCGTGCATGAAGTACTTCCAGAGCCTGGACAATGCCAACAACAAGAAATTCGTCGAAGCCTTCAAGGCCAAGTACGGCGCCAACGCCGTGATCGGCGATGTGACCCAGGCGGCCTACCTGGGCCCCTGGCTGTGGAAGATGGCGGTGGAAAAGGCCGGCAGCTTCGATGTCGACAAAGTGGTCGCCGCCTCGGCCGGCCTGGAATTCAAGGAAGCGCCCGAAGGCTACGTCAAGATCGACCCCAACCACCACCTGTGGAGCAAGACCCGCATCGGCCAGATTCGCAAGGACGGCCAGGTTGACGTGATCTTCGAAACCCCGGAACTGATCAAGCCCGATCCCTTCCCCAAGGGCTATCAGTAATCACCTCGATCCGGGCGCCGCGCGCGGCGCCCTTTTCACTGCCGGGAGCCATCCATGGAATCCTTTTCCGAACTCGGGGCCATCCTGCTGATGCAGGGCTTCAACGGTTTATCGGTCTTCAGCGTGCTGTTGCTGATGGCCTTGGGCCTAGCGATCATCTTTGGCCAGATGGGCGTCATCAACATGGCCCATGGCGAGTTCCTGGCGGTGGGCGCCTATTGCACCTATCTCTGTTCCGAACTGGTCCAGCAGTACGCACCCGGCTTGATGCCGGCCTACTTCTTCATCGCCATCCTGTTGGCCTTTGCCGTGACTTTCGGCCTGGGCTGGCTGGTCGAGTGGTTGATGATCCGTCATCTCTACCGCCGGCCACTGGACACGCTGCTGGCGACCTGGGGCTTGTCGCTGGTGTTGCAGCAAACGCTGCGCTCGCTGTTCGGCCCGCGTGAAGTCAGCCCCACGCTGCCCGACTGGTTGATGGGTTCCTGGCAGCCGCTGGACGGTGTGGACATCCCCATCAACGGCCTGTTCGTCATGTCCATCAGCATCCTGCTGACCGGCGGGCTGCTCTTGGCCTTGTTCCGCTCGACCTGGGGCCTGCATGTGCGCGCCACGGTGCAAAACCGCGCCATGAGCGGCGCGGTCGGCATCGATACGAAGCGCGTGGACCGCGTGACGTTCTCGCTGGGTTGCGGTATCGCCGGTATTGCCGGCGCGGCCTTCACGACCATCGGTTCCACCGGCCCGACCAGCGGCTCGCTCTACATCGTCGACACCTTCCTGACGGTGGTGTTTGGCGGCGCGGCCAGCCTGTTCGGCACCATCGCGTCGGCCTTCGTCATTGCGCAGACGCAATCGATCTCGGAGTTCTTCATGACGGGGTCGATGGCAAAAGTGCTGACCCTGTCGGCCATCGTGATCATTCTGATGCTGCGCCCGCAAGGCCTGTTCAGCATCAAGGTACGCAAGTAGGGGCGCATCATGCAGAAATTCTTTCGCAATGTCGTGGGTGGGCGCGAAGGGCTGGCCGGGCTGGTGATTCTGGCGCTGCTGCTCTTTGTGGTGTTTCCGCTAGGCCTGGACGTCTTCCGGCTCAATCTCATTGGCAAATACCTGTCCTATGCCTTTGTCGCGCTCGGCCTGGTGCTGTGCTGGGGCTATGGCGGCATCCTGAGCCTGGGCCAGGGGGTGTTTTTCGGCTTGGGCGGTTACTGCATGGCCATGTTCCTGAAGCTGGAAGCTTCGACGCCGGAGGCCACCAAAATTCAGTCCACGCCCGGTATTCCCGACTTCATGGACTGGAACCAACTGACCTCGCTTCCCTGGCTCTGGGTGCCGTTCAAAAGCTTCTGGTTCACCTTGATGGCGGTACCGGTGCTGCCTTGCCTGCTGGCGTTGATCCTGGGCGCGGCCATGTTCAAGCGCCGCGTGGGCGACACCTATTTCGCCATCGTGACGCAGGCCGTGGCCCTGATTCTGTCGGTGCTCATCATCGGCCAGCAAGGCTGGACCGGCGGCGTCAATGGCATCACCGATCTGAAGACGCTGCTGGGCTGGGATATCCGCACCGACAGCGCCCGGCTGGTGCTGTATTTCATCAATGGCGTGCTGCTGTTTGCCTGCATCCTGTTCGGCCGCTACCTGCTCTCGTCCAAGCTGGGCAAGCTCTTGATGGCCATGCGCGACAAAGAAGAACGGGTGCGCTTCTCGGGCTATGACGTCGCCAGCTTCAAGGTCTTTGTCTTCTGCGTGGCGGCCGTGTTCTCGGCCATCGGGGGGGCCATGTTCACCTTGCAGGTCGGTTTCATGTCGCCCTCCTTCGTGGGTATCGTGCCCTCCATTGAAATGGTGATCTTCGCCGCGGTTGGCGGCCGCCTGTCCCTGTTGGGCGCGGTCTACGGCACGCTGCTGGTCAACTTCGGCAAAAGCTATTTCTCCGAGGCATTCCCGCAGCTGTGGCTGTTCCTGATGGGTGGCCTGTTCATTGCCGTCGTGATGGCCTTCCCCAACGGGCTGGCTGGTCTGTATCACCAATATGCCCAAAAACGCCTGGCGCGCAAAGCATCGCGCCGGCAGGCGGATGGCGCCACGGAGGCCGCATGAACCCATCCGAGTTCGCGTTGTACGTCGAAGGCCTGACCGTCTCGTTCAACGGCTTTGTCGCCGTCAACGACCTCAACCTGTATGTCGATCAGGGAGAGCTGCGCGTGATCATCGGCCCCAATGGCGCCGGCAAGACCACGCTGCTGGATCTGATCTGCGGCCGCACCAAGGCTACCGCCGGCTCCATCCGCTTCAAGGACACCGAGCTGACCGGCCTGGCCGAGTATGAAATCGTGCGCGCCGGCGTGGGCCGAAAATTCCAGACCCCCTCTATCTACGAAACCCTGTCCGTTCGCGAAAACCTGGAAGTGTCGTTCCCGGCCGGGCGCAGCGTGTTTGGCGCGCTGACCTTCCGGCGTAGCGCGGCCGTGATCGAACGGGTCGAGCAGGTGGCCGAAGAGATTTTTCTTGCCGATCATCTGGACCGCTCGGCGGAGTTGCTCTCGCACGGCCAGAAGCAATGGCTGGAAATCGGCATGCTGCTGATGCAGGAGCCCGAGCTGATGATGCTGGACGAACCAGTGGCCGGCATGAGCGTGTCCGAGCGTGAGCGCACCGCCGAACTGCTCAATCGAATCAGCCGCAATCGATCGCTCATCGTGATCGAGCACGACATGGAATTCGTGAAGAACATCGCGCACAAGGTCACGGTGCTGCACCAGGGCCGTGTGCTGGCCGAGGGCAGCATGGACAAGGTGCAGTCCGATCCGCGCGTGGTTGAAGTCTATCTCGGCCACTGAGGCCAGGAGGCAATATGTTCAATATCGCTGGCCTGGTTTCAGGCTATGGCCAAAGCAAAGTCATCCATGGTGTCGACCTGGCCGTGGCGTCCGGTGAAATCGTCGCCGTGATGGGGCGCAACGGCATGGGCAAGACCACGCTGTTCAAAACCATGATGGGCTTGCTGCCCACCGTGCAGGGCTCGATCTCGCTGGACGGCAAGGCGCTGGAACGGCTGGAGAGCCATCAGCGCGTGCGCAACGGAGTGGCTTACGTGCCGCAGGGCCGCATGATCTTCCCGACGCTGACCGTCGAAGAGAACATCCGTACCGGCATGCGCGGGCGGGCATTGCGCGACACCATTCCGGAAGACATCTACGCCCTGTTTCCGGTGTTGCACGACATGCGCGGCCGGCGTGGCGGCGATCTGTCGGGCGGGCAGCAACAGCAGCTTGCCATTGCACGCGCCCTGGTCACCAACCCGCGCGTGCTGCTGCTGGACGAGCCCACCGAAGGCATACAGCCGTCCATCATCAAGGACATCGCCCGCAGCCTGCTGGAAATCCGCAAGCTGCGCAATCTGGCCATCGTGGTGTCCGAACAAGTCTTGAGTTTCACCATGCAGATCGCCGACCGGCTCATCGTGATCGACAAGGGCCGCTTCGTGCACGAAGACCCGCGCGAGCGCGTTGACGAGAAGACGATCAGCAAATACCTGTCTGTCTGAAGTCGTTGTCCATCTTAAAGGAGCATGACATGCCTGAAACCCTGATCAAGGTCGACCTGGCCCAATCCCCCTACGAAAACGAAGGCGTGCACAATCGCTGGCATCCCGATATTCCCATGGCGACGTGGGTCAAGCCGGGCGATGATTTCGTGCTGGAAACCTACGACTGGACGGGCGGCGCGATCAAGAACGATGACGATGCCTCTGACGTGCGCGATGTGGACCTGTCCACGGTGCACTTCCTGTCTGGCCCGATCGGCGTCGAAGGCGCCGAGCCCGGTGACTTGCTGGTGGTGGACTTGCTGGATATCGGCGCCAAGCAGGAAAGCCTGTGGGGCTTCAATGGCTTTTTCAGCAAGAACAATGGCGGCGGCTTTCTGACCGAACACTTCCCCTCGGCGCAAAAGTCGATCTGGGATTTTGAAGGCATGTTCACGACCTCGCGCCATATCCCTGGCGTGCGCTTCGCCGGCCTTATCCATCCGGGCTTGATCGGCTGCCTGCCGGATCAGGCATTGCTGGACACGTGGAATGAGCGTGAACAGAAGCTGATAGACAGCGACCCCGAGCGCGTTCCGCCCCTGGCCAATCCGCCGGCGCCCAAGACGGCGCACATGGGCAAGCTGAAGGGGGCCGAGCGGGATCGCGCTGCCGCCACCGGTGCACGCACCGTACCGCCGCGCGAACATGGCGGCAATTGCGACATCAAGGATCTGTCGCGCGGTTCGCGGGTGTTCTTTCCCGTCTACGTCAACGGTGGCGGCCTGTCGGTGGGCGACCTGCACTTCTCGCAGGGCGATGGCGAGATCACCTTCTGCGGCGCCATCGAAATGGCGGGCTGGGTGCATATGCGGGTGTCGCTCATCAAGGGCGGCATGGCCAAGTACGGCATTCGCAATCCCATCTTCAAGCCCAGCCCCATCACGCCCAACTACAAAGACTATCTGATCTTTGAAGGCATTTCGGTCGATGAAGGCGGCAAGCAGCACTATCTGGATGTGCACATCGCCTATCGCCAGGCCTGCCTGAACGCCATTGAGTACCTGAAGAAGTTCGGCTATTCCGGCGCGCAGGCGTACTCGATTCTGGGCACGGCGCCGGTGCAGGGCCACATCAGCGGCGTGGTGGACATTCCCAATGCCTGCGCGACGTTGTGGCTGCCGACCGAGATCTTCGATATCGACATCCAGCCCAATGCGCTGGGCGACGTACCGCAGATCACGCGTGGCATGGACATGCCCATCGCCAAAGACCTTTGAGGAGCCGCCATGCCGCTCTATGACTATCGCTGCCAGGACTGCGGCGAGTTCGCCGTGCTGAGGCCCTTGTCGCAATGGCGTGACCCCGCGCCTTGCCCCGATTGCGGTGGCGCCTGCGAGCGCTTCGTCAGTGGCGCGCCAGCGGTCTCGGCGCTGTCCTCGGCAATGCATCGAGCGCGCGCGGTCAACGAACGCGCCGCCCACGAACCTCGCAGCACCCGCAGCGGCCACGGCATGGGTTGCGCTTGTTGCTCAGGCGCCAAAGCCACGGGCCGAACACGCCAGACCGCCGACGGCGGCAAAACCTTCGCTGGCGCCCGGCCGTGGATGATCAGTCACTGAAAGTGGGCAGCGACGGGCGCAGGTTCCGAGTGCGCTGGCAAGCTGGACGGACAGGCGGCTGCCGTCTGCTTGCCAATTAGTCCATCTGAATGTTTGCGTGCTGGATGACGGGCGTCCATAGCTTCAATTCATCCGCCATGATCTTGGCGGATTCTTCCAGGTGATTGATCGATCCTATCCCGGCCGATCCCATGTTGATCGCGTCCGGATGGGCTTTCGCATACGCTACGAACTGAACTCGCCTCGCACTTCTGCCAAGGGGCGGTCAAACACCCGAATACATGACTCGGCCGGCAATGGGCATCGGAGCCCGCAGGATGGATCCCGATTCGGACTCGGTGATGTAAAGCGCTTTTCGGTCCGGGCCGCCGAAGGCGATATTGGTCGTCAATGCACCCAGTGGCGAATTGATGCGCAACATGGGTTCGCCCCGGTTGCTGAAGAGCCAGACCGCACCCAGCCCCACATGTGCCACGGCCAGATTGCCGTCTTCATCAATGGCGAGACCGTCGGGACCGCCGCCGCCGGACATCTGGATGAACGTTCCGACCTTGGTTACGTTTCCTTCCCGCGTAAGGGGCACGCGCCAGATTGCATTCGCGCGTGTTACCGCGACATAGAGTACGGATTCGCTTGGGTCCAGCACCAGGCCGTTGGGGCTCGGGATGTTGTCCAGCAGACAATCGACACGGCCGTCGGCCCGGCGCCGGAAGACCCGGCCCGTCTGGTCGTGCCAGCCGGTCAGCCCTTGATCGGTGAAATACAGATCGCCGTTGGACGCGAACACCAGGTCGTTCACCGCTTTAAGGCGTTCGAGGTGGACGCGTTCGAGCACGGGCGTGGCGTCGCCCGTCTCGGGGTCGAGCTGCATGATGCCGCGCGCGTAATCCGCGATGAAGATACGCCCGTCCCGGTGGATCTTCAGACCGTTGGGTTCGCCGGCGTACTCGGCGATAAGTTCGAACTCGCCTTGTGCATCCACTCGGAACACGCGGCCCCAAGGCACATCCACGCAATACAGGCGGCCTTGTGCGTCAAAGGAAGGTCCTTCCAGCAGGGAATGCGGTGGCTGGTTGCCCGGCTGGTAGCGGTGCCATTCGGACGTGCCTTCCGGCTTGCGGAAGGCATCGGGCAGGCGGGCGAACACTTCGGCTTGAATGGCAGGCGGTGCGGCGTACATGGTGTCCCGGCAGTGAGTTGTTTACGGGGAGATGGCAGCGCTTTCTACAAGGGGGTCTCAGGAAATCCTGTCGGTGGTGCCGATGAACTCCAGCGGGCAGTAGAAGCCGCCATGAAACTGGGCGGCGATGGGGTCCTCGGGGATATCCTGGGCGAGTATTTCCGCCGCGAAGATTTCGGAGTCGTCTTGCGGCTCGTACCAAAGAAACGTCACATTGGAGTTGTCCCACCGGTTGCGTAGATTGTTCGACACGCCATAGATCACGGCGAAGTGGTAGGCCTCGTGCTCGATGCAACGGCGCGCCAACTGCGCCATGTCCCGGTGGCTGAGCCAGGTAAGGAGTTGGCGGGCTTCACTGGGGCGATCGGGCGTGCGGAATGTGCCGATCCGCAGGCAGGCGACAGACATGCCGTACTTGTCGGCATACATCCGGCCCAGAGCCTCGCCGAACACTTTCGATACGCCGTACAGGGAGTCCGGGCGGGGTTCCACGGTGTTGTCCAGGAATTTCTCCCTGCGGTGATAGCCCACGGCATGGTTTGAGCTGGCGAAAATCACGCGTGGCACGTTCTGGCGACGAGCGGCTTCGAACACGTTGTAGCAGCCATCGATATTCATCGGCAGGATCTTGTCCCAGGTGTCCACGCCTGGAATCCCGGCCAGGTGCACGACACAATCCATGCCTTCCATGCAACGCGCGACAGAATCCATGTCGCGCACATCCAGCGTGCAGATTTCCTCGCCCGCTTGCGCGGGTTCCTGGACGGCGATGTCAGCCAGGCGCAACAACGCATAGCGGCCGCGCAGCTGCTCTCGCAGGCACTTTCCTATGTTCCCCGCCGCGCCGGTGATCAGCACCCGCAGGCTTTCAGCTTTGGTGAAATGAGTCATCGCTCTCTTCCTTTCTTTTCCCGGATGGCGGGGCATGGATTATTTCTTGGCGGTGGCCGTAGCCGCGGCCTTGGCGGCGATCACGGCGTCATAAAGCGCCTGGCCGTTAGGCGCATCGCCGACCAACTTCTTCACAACCGGCCGGGTAGCCTGCACCAGGGAATCGATGTCGCTGGGATAGACCACCGTGACGCCCTTTTCGGCCATGGTCTTCATGCCTTCGTCGTAGACCTTTTTGTAATAGTCGCGGGCATAGGCCATGGCTTCATCGGCCGCCTCCTTCACCATTTTCCGCTCGCTGTCGGAGAGCGAATCCCAACGCGTCTTGGACATGACCAGCAGCGCCGGATGGATATTGATGTGCGTCATGTTGAAGTACTTGGACACCTCGATGAACTTGTCGGAGACGAATTGGTCCGGGGTGGTCTCACCGCCGTCGATGACCTTTTGCTGCAGCGCCAGGTACAGTTCTGAATACGCCATCGGGGTGGCCTGCGCGCCCAGCGTTTTGTAGCTTTCGACGTATCCCGGTGACTGAATCACGCGAATCTTCATGCCCTTCAGATCGCCAGCGGAATTGACGGCCCGGTTGCCAAAGACATTGCGTTCGATGGCGGAAAACCAGCCAAGACCGACGAGGCCATACTTAGGCAGAATGTCCATGAACTTGTCGCCCACGGGGCCGGCCAGGATTTCATTGGCTTGCTGCACGTTGTCAAACAGGAAAGGCGTGTCAAAAACCAGAAACTCCTTCACCACATTGTTCAAGGCGGGTTGACCCGTGACGAACAGGTCCGTCGCGCCGGCCACGGCACCTTGGATCATGGTGAGTTCGCCGCCTAATTGCGAATGGGGAAATACCGTGACGTTGATTTTCCCGTTTGATTTCTCTTTGAGGATATCGGCGAATTTCTGCGTGCCGACGTGGAAGGGGCTGTCCGTCGTCAGCGTGTGGCCCACATCCATGTTCAATGCATAAGAGGGCGCCGATAGCAGCAAAAGGCTGATGGATCCGGCTCCAATGATCTTCTTGAGCATGCGCATTGCTTGTCTCCTGGGTGATTCTGGTTTGTTTTTTTAATGAAAATCATGCGACTGCCCGGCGCGCTACCTATAGAAACGCCGTGCTGAGGCTAGGTACATACGAGATGATCAGGATGTCCACGATCAATACCGCCAGGAAGAGGACCAGGTAGCGGGCCAATTGATGCATCTTCAGCTGGGCGACTTCGCACACCACGAACAGATTCACGCCCACTGGCGGGGTTACCATTCCGACCGCCAGGTTGGTGATGACGATCATGCCGAAATGGATCGGGTCGATGCCAAAGGCCACGCTGATGGGAGCCAGGATTGGCACGATAATCAGGATCGCCGCCAGCGCTTCGATGAACATGCCGACCAAGAACAACATGACGTTCACGAGCAGTAAGAAGATGATGGGGTTGGTGGTCACCGAGCCCAGCATGGCGGCGACGCGCTGCGGCACCTGGTTGATTGTCAGGAGATAGGCAAACACCGCGGCAAAGGCGACGATGAGCAAGATGATCGCGGACATCACCGCGGCTCGGCCGAAAATGCCAAGCAGGTTCCTGGGCGTGATTTCTTTGTAGACGAACATCCCCAGCACCAGACCGTAGAGCACCGCGACGCAGGACGCTTCAGTGGGCGTGAACAAGCCGCCATAGATGCCGCCAAGAATGATGACGGGCATCATCAGTGCCAGCATGGCGTCACGCAAAGCCGTCAGCACGCCTCTTGTCCAATCCTTCAGGCTTAGTACACGCACGGCGTCGAAACCCTTGACGCTGGCGATCACGCAAACCGTCAGGATCAGCGACAAGGCAATCAGAAGCCCCGGCAGAATGCCCGCAATGAACAGCGCGCCCACTGATACGTTGGCCGTCAGTGCATAGACGACCATGGGAATGGACGGCGGGATGATGGCCCCCAGTTCCCCGGACGACGCCGCGATCGACGCGGCGAAGGATCGCGGATAGCCCTTTTTCTCCATTTCGGGGATCAGCACCGAACCGATTGCCGCAGTCGTCGCCGACGACGAGCCGGATACGGTGGCAAATAGCAAGGAGGTGAGCACCGCGACCGCGCCCAGGCCACCGCGGATCCAGCCGACGAACGCATTGGCCAACTGGACCAGCCTTCGCGCGACACCGCCCGACTGCATCAGATGACCCGCAAGGATGAAGAACGGCACGGCCATCAGGCTGAATGAATCCAGGGACTGGAAGGCCATCTGCACGACGATCAACAGCGATCGATCGCCCGATTGCAATGCCATCGCGGCGGACAGCCCCAGCGCCGTCATGATGGGCGCGCCGATCAGCATGATCAGGAAGAACGACAAGCCAAGCACCAAAATCATAATGCCCCCTCGACACTGTTCTTGATTTCCATCGCCTCTTCCATTTCCGCTGACTCTCGGTGTGGCAGGTCCACATTCAGCAGCTCTTTGGCCGCATTCGTGAGGGTGTTCGCACACATAAGGAGACAGCCGATCGCCATCGACGCGTACACGTAGGCCATTGGCATTTCCATCGCGGGCGACCATTGCTTGAAGCCCAGTTCAATCAGCCGGATGGATTTCCAGACCAGCAAAAGCGCCAGGGCCAAGGTCAGGAGATGGGACAGCAGCCTCAGCCAGCGGGCAATACGTTCGGGGACAATGGTGACGAAGACATCGACGCCGATCAGGCGCAGGTGGTAGGCGGCCACCGCACCGCCGATAAACACGCTCCCGATCATCAGGAAGCGCGCGAGCTCTTCGGCCCATGGCGTCGACAAAGAGATGCCGGTATAGGTATAGAGCAGCCGGGAGAAAACAGAAATTGAAACGGCGACGATCATGCCGAGGAGAAAAAGCCCGGCGCATTTTTCTGCGGCGCTGTTGACGGAATCCATGGTTCGTTGCAGCGCCAGGAACTTTCCATGAGAGGCAGAGGACCCGTTCATCGTGCCTCCCCGTTTTTTTTGTCTCGCTTCATCACATCTCCCCTTGATCCTTGATAGGAATCCGCACTGCAGATTTGCGTGGTTGGTCTTCTATGGATGCTGCATGTGCCGTGTAGCGTGTGTCAGTGGGCCACCTCTTCATCCGACAGGATCCGCGCGGCTTTCAGAAGTGCCGCTTCGTAGCGACGCTGCTCGATCTCCACTTGTTCGGGTGTCCATTGGTAGAAGCCGCGCAGCGTGGGCGATTTCACGCCGATGTCGCCGTTGGCGACCAGTTTTCGCATATAGGCGCTGGGCTCCTGGTCGGTGCGAAGGTAGGGATACATCGTCGTCGCCGCCGCGCAATGGATGTCGATGCCGGCCAGGTCCTTTTGCAACAGCGGGCCGGCCGCGATGTAGCGGAATCCGAACCCATAGCGCACGGCGGCGTCCACGTCTTGCGCCGAGGCGAACCCTTCTTCGACCAGGGCGATCGCTTCGCGCATCAAGGCATGCTGGATGCGGTTGGCAAGAAAGCCCGGGATATCGCGCTTGACCCGAATCGGCTTTTTCCCGACTCCGCGCATGATGGCGCTGACGTCGTCGGCGGTCGACGCATCGGAGGCTACGCTGCAGACCACCTCCACCGCCGGAACCAGATGGGCGGGCATGAAAAAGTGCAGCCCAAGCATCCGGCGTTGCGTCGCCAGACCTTTTGCGATCTGGCTTATCGGAAAGCTCGAGGAATTGCTGGTCAAAGGAGTCGGAGCCGGGCACAGGGTTTCAAGTTCAGCGAAGACCGCCTGCTTGAGTCCGAGATCCTCGAATACACATTCAATGACGATGTCGACATTCGTCCAATCGACGTCTATCAGCGCGCCATGAACGGCAAGCGGGGTTTCGTGCCCATCGGCGCCAAGCGCCCGGGCTGCCGCGTCTACCTTTCCAGGCAAGGCATGCCGCGCCGTCCCGTCCGTCTCGACGACGTGAACGCGCCACCCGGCCACCTTGAACATGGCTGCGACCGCGCATCCCATCGTTCCGCCGCCTACCACCACCATCTTTCTGATGCTGCTCATCATTTGTTCCTGGTTAGAGGTCTGGACAACTGCTGCACCACAATTTACATACGCGGTAGTGATCGGTAAAATTCAAATAAACGAATAGTGTCTTCAAAAAAATCAATAGTTCATCCGGTGCGTCATCGACATGGAGGGCGGTAATGCTGGGTGATCTCAAGCAGTTGCGCGCGTTTCTCGCTATCGCCCGCCTGGGCAACTTCACCCGGGCCGCGTACGAACTGAACATTTCTCAGTCGGCGCTGACGATCCAGATCCAGCAGCTTGAAACGCATCTGCGTACGCAACTGTTCGACCGCAATCGCCGAAGCGTGACGCTGACGCCGCACGGGCAGGAGCTGTTTCCCCGCATCGAACGCGTGGTTGCCGAAATCGAAGATCTGGTCACCCATGCCCGAGAGGCAAACGACCCCGACCGGGGCACGGTGACGGTGGCGGCGTTGCCTTCGGTGGCTGCGGGGTTGCTGCCTCGTGCGATTCATCGGCTCAATCGCGACTATCCGCGTATCACGGTCCGCATCCGCGACACCGTAGCCGCGCGCCTGAACTACATGATCCGAAACGGGGAAGTGGATTTTGGCGTTGGTAGCCCCGTCAAACGCGATCAGGAGCTGTTCTGGGAGAAATTGATGACCGACCGCTTTTGCGCTTTTGTCGCGCCGGACTACCCGTGGACGACACGGAATTCCGTGACCCTCAAGGACCTGGCCGGTCCGCCGCTCATCCTGCCGGTCAGGGAAAGCAGCATCCGCATGCACATCGAGGCCGCGGCCGACAAAAACAAGATCTCGCTGCCCGCGGCCTATGAGGCCGTCTATAACTCGACCATCATTGCGATGGCGGCTCAGGGACTTGGCGTGGCCATCCTTTCAGAGCTGGTTGTAAGCGGAGGCGATGCACAGCGCCTGCGGCGCATTTCGATCGAGAATCCCCCCCTGTATCGATTCATCGGCATCTTGCGCCGCGCAGGGCGATCATTGTCCCGGCCGGCCGAATTGCTGATTGGCGCCTTGCGGGAAGTGGCAAGCGCGAACTGAGGGTCAAGCCTTGAGCAGCCAAGCGCTAGCGAATTTCGATGCGCACGGCAGGCAGGTATTAAACACAAGGTTGATCGATGTTTCCAATTAAGAGGTGATGGAGGGGTTTGGCCGTGTAAGCCGGCGGGTTTACGGGCGTGAGGCCGCGCTGATTCGCGCGCTATAAGCCCAATATGTGGGACGATCAGATCATTTATCCCGTCATTACCCCGGAGTATTAATAAATAGCGCCCGCTGGGGTATTATGTCTTTTCAGTTTGGTTAAACCAAAATAAGAAAAACGCTTTTTAATATTTATTAACAACTTGGCGGCTCGCCAATGTTGCGGTTTGTGTAATGAATGTAATTATTTGAGGGGATTCCCTAGGTTTATTACCGACCCCCCCGACTTATTTGCACAGCAATAAAAATTTTTAGAAAGAAGTTTGCTGTGTGACCCATCTACGATTCGTTGGCTCGTCGCCCAACACGTATATCTGGGTATCGAGCTGTAATCAAACTTAAGCAATCTGTCAGCCCAACCCAGGACAAACGTCCTTCGATTTCATATCGAATACGTGTCGTTGGGCGTCGATTTCTAGTGTCTTCGACACGACGAAAACAGTGAGGTCCCCCGTGGTAAAGAGAATCGCAGTGTGTGGCCTTGGATATGTCGGCCTGCCCGTAGCCGTCGCATTTTCCAAGCGCTTTGATGTCATTGGCTTTGATGTGGACAAGCGTCGAATCGCACGGCTGAAAGAGGGTGATGACTGGACTGGCGAAATCGAACGCGACGCATTGCTGGCTTCCCCCATGCAGTTCACCGACCAGGTGACGGAATTGGAAGGCTGCGACTTCTTCGTCGTGGCCGTGCCGACACCCGTCGACGAGAAGAACAATCCGGATTTCTCGCTGCTGGTCCGGGCTTGCCGGTCGATCGGCCCCGTGTTGCGTCCTGGATGCATCGTGGTCTTCGAATCCACCGTCCACCCGGGCGCAACCGAGGAAATCTGCGGCCCCGAGCTGGAGAAGGTGTCCGGCTTGCGCTGCGGCGTCGACTTCAAGCTGGGCTACAGCCCTGAACGGATCAATCCGGGCGACCGTGAGCATCCGCTGGAGAAGATCGTCAAGATCGTGTCCGGCCAGGACGAGGCCTCGCTGGAAGTCATCGCTGGCGTCTACGAGAAGATCATCGACGCGGGCGTGCATCGCGCCTCTTCGATCAAAGTGGCCGAAGCCGCCAAGGTGCTTGAGAATACGCAGCGCGACATCAACATCGCGTTGATGAACGAAATGTCGAAGATCTGCGATCTGGTCGGCATCCGCACGTCGGAAGTGCTGGCTGCGGCAGGCACCAAGTGGAACTTCCTGAAGTTTACGCCCGGCCTCGTCGGCGGCCACTGCATCGGCGTCGACCCGTACTACCTGACGTCCAAGGCGCAAGAGCTGGGCTATCACCCCGAGGTGATCCTGTCGGGCCGCCGCATCAATGACGGCATGGCCAACCACGTTGCCTCGCGGATCGTTCAGACCCTGGCCCGCAACGGCCGCCTGAATGCGTCGACCCGCGTCGGCATCCTGGGGATGACGTTCAAGGAAAACGTGCCCGACATCCGCAATTCGAAAGTGGTCGATCTGTACAACGCGCTGGGCAAGTACGGCATTACGCCGGTGGCCTGCGACCCGATGGCAGACGCGGGCCAGATGGAGCACGAATACGGCATCAAGCTCGTCGAGCGCGGCGAGTTCCGAGACATGGATGTGCTGATCCTGGCGGTTCCGCATCGCGAAACCATGGACGCCATCTGGGAAGACATGCCCAGTCTGGTCAAGAGCGGCGGGATGGTCTGCGACCTGAAGTCCGTGCTTGACAGCAAACGGCTTGCCTCCGACCTCTTGTACTGGACTCTTTAAGTTCGGTCTCGCTACCCATCACTGCAGGAGAGACCCAGAATGACTGCATTTACCACTGCTCCGATTGGCACGTGCCGCATCCATACGCCGCTGCGCGATGCCGTGGGACGTTATCCGATCAAACTGCAACTCGGGCGTAACTACGGTTTCGTGCATACCAGCGCCGAGGCGCTTCAGCAGGCCCGGTTCATGTTCGGCCACGGCGATATTCCCGCCGACGTCCAGCGCCTGATCTTCCGCCCCTCGAATGGCGAGCAGGCTCGCCGCGGAACGCATAAGCCGGCCGATCTTTACATGGTCGAGCTATCTTCGCGCAAGCTGCTGACCATCGACGGTTATCCCATCCAGTCCAACTACGTGGTGCGCTACTTCAGCGAATTCTTCGCCGACCGTACCCGCACCCGCACGTTCTGGTCGATGGCGCATGCTGACCGGCTGGCCGAACGGCGCGCGTTGCTGGACCAGGATCCGGTCTTCAAGAGCCTGTCGTCCGAGGACCGCGAACTGCTGGCGCGTATCGTGAAGCGCGATCAGACGGATGAAGAGATCGAAGCGGAAATGCGTCAGCTGGTCGATCTGATCGGCCAGGACAAGGTGGTGTTCGTCACGCACGTCAACGCCCTGACCCCTGACAACATGCCGATCGAGCAGCGGCAGCAGCTGATCGCCGCGGTGACGGAAATCGCGCAGCGCATCGGCGTGCCTTGCTACGATCCGACGCCGCTGATGAACAAGGTCGGGCAAGCCGAAGCGATGGAAAACGGCGGCCTGGACCTGACCCACTACACCCCGCTCTTTGCCGAACGCCTGTACGTGGACTGGTTCAAGAATTTCATGCGTCCGCGGATGAGCGGCACCACGCCGCAGGTTGCGGTGCCCAAGCTCGCGGCCGACGAAAGCGCCGAACGTATCGAAAAGATCTGGGATTCGGGCAACTTGCGCGAGGCATCGCGCCGCGTGCGCGACGTGCTTCGCCGCCATCCCGGTCTGCCCGATCATGTGCTGTTGTTTGCCAGGATCCAGGAGGAGCTGGGCGACTACGAAGGGTCGCTTGCACTGCTGGGCAGCGCGGACGGCGCGGACGGCGTGGCGACCGGCAGCAAGGCCGAGCAGATCCTGATGCGCAATCAGTTCAAGCTGGGCCGCTATGACGTGGCCTACTCGCTGGCGGCCGGCCTGCTGGGCGACGAAATCGAGACGCCCGAAATTGTCCGTATCGCCGCCGTGTCCGCGGCCCAGCTGGGCTACGTGGACGAGGCCCTGGGCAATTGGAAGCAGTTGTTCCGCATCTCGTCCCCGGAAGACGCAAGCGCGGTCGAAGCCGCCGATACGGTCCTGTCCATGCTGCAGACGAGCGGCGACATGGAAGCCGCCATCCGCTGGGTCCATGAAGTCCGCGCGGTCATGCCCGCATACGGACGCGGCTTTGCCGTGCTGTGGCGTGACCGCCTGCTGGCCGGGGATCGCACCGGACTGCGCACCTTGGCGACCGAATCCCCCGCGCTGGACGACGTCGTTGCGCTGGAGCTGGTCAAGGAAGCCTCATGGCGCGGCTTCATCATGGCCGCGGCGGCGCTGGCGGCGTCTTGCCACCTGGCCGACAGCGAGCAACAAGATATTTCGGAATGGCTGCTGGCGCAGTCCACGGCATGGGCCGAAGAAGGCAATCGCGCCCTGGAAGAAGGACGCCTGCGCGACGCGGCCGAAAGGATTTGCGCGCACCGCCTGCTGAATCCCAACGCCTTGACCGGTGCGCGTGCGCAGCGTGCCTTCGAGCGTGCCATGCGTCTTGGCGTGCGGGCCGCGCTGCTGGCGGGCAACCACAAGGAAGTGATCGACCTGACGGATATCGCCATCGATACCCAAGTTGCCTTCCCCGAGCTGGACGCCATGCGCGGCCGGGCAGCCGACGCGCTGGGCGACAAGCAAACCGCCATGCGGCACCTTGCACAGGCCGCCGCCGGCGAATCCGCCCCGTTTAGCGCGCAGTTGTTCTTTGCGCGTGCCGCGTTCAACGGCGGCTGGTACGGCGAAGCCATCGACGCCTACAAGATGGTGCTTTCCCATCCGTCGGCCGACCAGGGCGCCAAGGAAGAAGCAGAACGCCAGTTGGGCAGGCTTGGACCGCGCGCCATTCGTGGCGCCCGTGAAAGCCTGTCCGCCGGCGATCATCAGGCGGCCTGGACCCTGCTGGAGCGCGTTGCGCAGTCGTGGCCCGAGATGACCGAAGTCGACCGTGAAAAGCGCCGCATCCTTACCGTTCTGTATGCCGAAGCGCGTGCGCTGGACCCCGCAAGCGCGACCGAACGCCTGGCGCTTGGCGAGAAGATCGTGCAACTCGTGCCGGAAGACCCGATCGGCCTGCGTCTGGCCGCCGTTGGCGCCATGCGGCTGCATCGCTTCGAGCAGGCCTTGCCGCACTGGAAAAAGCTCCAGGAACGTTCCGATAATCCGGCTCAGTTCGACCATTACATCGAGCGCTGCCAGGTCTGGATCGACAAGCTCAACCGGAGAAAGGCGGCATGAATCCACCACTGATCACCGAGCGTGCGGACGCCAAGTCCGACCTTCAATGGGTTCAGGCCCAATTAGAGGAAATCGTCGCGGCTTCAGGGCGGGTTCAAGTCGCACAGGAAAACCTGGCTCGCGCGAAAGTGCTGGCGCGCGATCACTTGGAAGATTCGAAAGTCCGCTTTCTTCTGCTCAGGCTGAAGGAGTCGGCGGGCTTGAACGAGGGCATGGCGGAGCAGTGGGCAACCCTGTTGCAGGAATGCCCGGACGACCTTCAGATCGTCCGCTATTGCGCAACCCGCCTGGTGAAGGAACGGCATGTCGACCAGGCGTTGGAGCTGGTCGACCGCCATCTGCCCGAGTCGACGGATAATCCCGACCGCTTGTTCGCGCGGGCCAAGCTGCTTAGCGACATTCGCGCGCACGACCAATCGGACGCGCTGTTCCGCCGGCTGATCACGCAGTACACCGACCGGAACATGCGCGTCGAGTTTGCCAAGCGTTTGCGCAAACGCGGCTTGCTGGCCGATGCGTTCGAGGCGATTGCGCCGGTGGCCAAGCACCTGACGCCGGGCAGCAAGGCGGCGGAACTTGCCGACGGACTGGCAAGCGACTATGCCTTCTACCAGCGCTTCGAGTCCGAAGAGGGGCTGGCCGGAAAGGACATCAGGATCGTGTCGATGAAACACGCGATCCTGCACTTTCGTGATCGGCAGGTTGCCGAGAATTCGCCGGATAAACCCGTGTCCGTGGCGCTGGTTACCGGCAGCCTTGGGCCGGGTGGTGCCGAGCGCCAGCTGACGCGGCTTGCCGGCGAACTGACCCGTCTGGCGGCGTTTCCCGAGCAGCGGCCGGCCGAGGTGCTCATGAAGCCGAAGAAGGTGGAGGTGCTGGTGAAACAGCACACCGAACCACCGGGTTCGCCCAAAAAGCAGGAGCTGGATTTCTTCCTGCCCGTGCTGGTCAAGGCGCAGATTCCCGTCACGGAAATCAACAAGCTGCCCGCCGTGTCCGTGTCCCATCAGGCCGTGCCCGAGGGTAGCCTGGCGCGTTTGCTGGAGCAATTGCCCCCGCCGGTTCACTACGGCGTGACGCGCCTGGCGCCGGTGTTGCGTGCCGTCTCGTTTGACGTGGTAAGCCTGTGGCAAGACGGAACCTGCCTGTTTGGCGCATTGGCGGCGCTGCTTGCCGGCACGCCGACCATTCACCTCGTCTTCCGCGGACTGCCGCCCAATATCCGCAAAGACCGCTTCCGCGAAGAGTATCCCGAGCTCTACCAGGCCTTGGCCCAGGTGCCCGGGGTGGTCTTCGTCAGCAATAGCCGCAAGGCGGCGGAAGCCTATTCCGAATGGCTGGGCATCCCCATCATGCGTTTTCACATCCTGTACAACGGCGTGCCGGATCTGGCGACCGACGCCTCCGACGCCGATAAGGAAAAGTGGAAGGCGTTCCAGGAAAGCACGACGGACGCGACCGAGACCATTGGCGGCGTTTTCCGGCTGGAGCCGGATAAACGTCCACAACTGTGGATCAAGCTTGCCGCGCTCTATCTGAAGGAACGCCCGCAAGCGCGCTTCGTCATCGTGGGCGATGGCCGTCTTCGAGAGAATATCGAGGCGCTTGCAGAAGAGCTGAGCGTGACCGACCGGCTGCTGCTTGTGGGCTTATCGAACCACGTCGGTTATTGGTATTCCCAAATGGATGCCAGCGTGCTGCTGTCCCGGTACGAAGGCTTGCCGAACGTGCTGATCGAAGCCCAGCTGCTGGGGGTGCCGGTGATCTCGACGCCTGCTGGTGGCGCGGGAGAGTGTTTCGTCGAAAACGAGACCGGCCACTTGCTCAGCGATGTCGATCATCCCGATCTGCACGAGGCATGCGAAAAAGTCGCCTCGATGGTGGACCAGGTGCGCACCAACGAGCAACTGAGGGCGCATAGCCGCCACCGGGCGCAAAAACTGTTTTCGCTTGACGCGATGCTGACCAAGTTCCTGGCGCTGTGCATGCCCGTGTCCGAAAACGACGAGAGCATGGATCTGCAGCCCATGCGCTTGATGCAAGCCTGATTGGCCGCTTATCTTTTCGAGCTGCTAACGCTAAAGGATTTTATGCAAATGAACGTCCCGGCTCCGGGCCTGCGGCGCAACGCGGCCCTGGCCCTGATGCTGCTTTCCGCGCTTTCACTGACGGGCTGCCAACTGCCGCGTTCTGGCCCGATGCTAAGCGAGATGACGGGGGCACACGACGACAAGGATGTCGTGGTGATGCCCGTGTCGCGTGACCTGGTGCAGAAAAGCAGGGTGCCCGACGTGGCCGATTTTCCCGTGCGCTATCGCGATCTGACGCAAGCGGGCTTCGATAGTCTGGTGCCTGGCGACGGTATCAATGTGAAGGTCTGGGAGCGCGGCGGGCTGGGCGTCTTCGCCGCGGACCCGTCCGGCGTGAGCGACCTGGGTAACCAGGAGATCGACCGGTCGGGGAATGTCACGTTCCCGATCCTTGGAAAATTCAAGGCCGAGGGCCTGACGCTGGGCAAGCTGCATGATGCGATCGTTGCGCGCCTGGCCAAGCTGGTCGTGGGCGCTGACGTCAGCGTGACCCGTGCGGCCGACGCGCGCGGACAGATGGTGACGGTGCAGGGCAATCTGACCAAGCCCGGCATGTTTCCCATCACGCAGACCGCGCAGCGCCTGAGCAGCGCGCTGGCGCAGGCCGCGCCCGTGCAGACGAATCCCGAGCAGCTCGTCATCAGCCTGCGTCGCGATAACCAGGTTGCGTCGGTGCGGCTGTCGGATATCTACCGCAACCAGAACAACGACATCCTGCTGCGGCCGGGCGATGTCATCACCGCCTATGACTCCCGCGAATATCTGACCGTGCTGGGCGCGGCGGGCACCCAGGGGCGCGTGGCCATCAGCAAGCGCAACTACAGCGTGCTGGATGCCCTGGCCGATTCCCGGGGGCTTGACGACAAGCTGGCCGACCCGCGTTCGGTGTTCCTGTTCACGCCTGCAAAGGCTGGCGTGGCCGGCAAGCCCGACATGCTGCCCGTGGTCTACCAGTTTGACTTGACCCGGCCGGAGCAGGTGGCGCTGGCGCGCGAATTTACCGTTCAGGAAGGCCAGGCCATCTACATTTCGGATGCGCCGTTCACCCAGGTGCAGAAGGTCTTGTCGGCGTTCCGCGTCACGATGAGCGCAGGCTTCAGCGCCACGCGGGCTATCGACAGCGATTCGGGCTCCAGTTCATCCGGCGTATCGCAATAGCGTGTCGATGAGCAACGAGGATCGGATCAAGGGCTGGCGCTCGCGCCGGAAGGATAGCAATTACGCGGTAGGGTCCGGCGTCGCCGCCTGGCGGCTGGATCCGGCTGCGCTGTTTGAGGAAAAGGCCACGCCGGCCGTGTTGCTCAAGCCGTTGCTGGCCCGCCTTCAGGGCGAGCCGCACGACTCCGTGGCCGCCCGGCGAACGGTGTACGAGGCCGTGCAGGCGGAGCTGGACGCAGAGATCGCGCGTAGCGGCGTCAATGAGACGCTTGCCGACTTCTCGCGGCGCCGCTTGCGGCTGATCGTGCGCTTGCTTGAGCAGGATATCCGCGCGGGCACCGACGTGTTCGTGCCGGGACACATGCCCGCCAAACTGGTGGCGGAAGACGAACGCCTGGCCGCGGCGCATGCGCGTCGCGTCGAGCGGCGCAAGCAGGATGAAGCGCGCGAGGCGCGGCGCCATGCGTCGCGCAACGATATTGCGCTGGAAGTCGAGCTGTCCGGGGACGAGGCCGGCGACCTTGCGATTCTGCGGGATCGCATGGCCGCCTTGCATGAAGGGGATCACCCCCGGGATGCGGGTCGCGGGCGGCCGGTGGGGCGCACGTTGCTGGCGTTGTTCGTCTATCAGCTGCGGGTGATACACGGCGAGAGCCGGATCGCCCTGCTGTGGGCCCTGGTGGGCCCGGTGGTGCTGCTGACGTTGATCTCGTCGCTGTACATCCTGATGGGCACGCATTACATCCTGGGCATGGACGTGCAGACGTTCTCGCTGTTGGGGGCAACCACTTGGATCATGTTCCGGCAGATCATCTTCAGAAGCAGCGCGGCCTACATATCGGCCCGCGGCCTGCTGAACTTTCAGGGCGTGACGCCATTGATGTGCGCGCTGGTGCAGGCGTTGATCTACCTGTCGGTGTATCTCGTGGTGTTCGGCGTGTTGATCAGCGCTGGCCATGCGCTGGAACTCATTACCTTGCCGGAAAGCTGGGCGGGGTTCGTGCTGTTCGTCGTGCTGATGGGTGTCTGCGGTGCGGCGATGGGGGTGTTGTTCGGGTCGATCGCGACCTTCTGGCATTTCTATCTGAGGCTTGCGCCGGTGATCGAGCGGTTCCTGCAGATTTTCTCCAGCGTCTTTTTTGTTTCGGAACAGTTGCCGGAACATCTGCGCCAGTGGATTCTCTGGTCGCCGTTTGCCCACGGCATGCAACTTTTGCGCTCGGCTTACTTCGAGGCCTACGACTCCCAGGATGCAAGCCTGGGCTATTTCCTGACGTCGTTGGTGTTCTTGATGGTGGTCGCCCTGGCAGCCGAACGCCTTGCGCGTCCCAATGTCCAGCCGATGTGAGGGAAGACGATGATTCATTTGAATGGCGTCACTGACGAACCCTATGCATTCGGAAGCCGGCAGCCGCTGCTGCTCAATGCCGACCTTGATATACCCGTTGGCCGCTACGCGTTGCTTTCGCATTCGCCGGAACTGCATCGTCAGATCGTCGATGTGCTGTGCTGCCTGCGTCCGCCGCGTCAGGGGTTCGTCAAGCACGACGGCGTCGTGTCTTGGGCGATCGGGCGGCAAGGCTTCATCCGCGGCAAGGCAAGCGGCCTGAGCATCATCGATTTCGTGAGCGAGATGTACGAGATCGATGCGGCGGCCACGTATGAATTGGTCGCGGATCTGATCAGCGATCCCAAGTGCCTGGCCAAGCCGATGGAGCATTGGCCGCTTTACGCACGGCAGGAGTTCTCGTTCGCCCTGGCGCTGGCGCCGGCGTTCGATGTCTACGTCATCGAAGGGGCCATTCCTTTCGAGCCCTGCCGTTTCACCCGCCTCTGGCTGGCTCTCTTTGAAGAGCGGCTGATTGGCCGGACACTTATTTTTTCCAGTTATCGCCAGAATCAGATGGCGGATTACTGCCTAAAAGGCTTGATTTATGAACGAAGCGCTCTCAGCATCGAAGACGACCTCGACCAGTGCATCAGCAGGTTCCCCCCGCGACGATCACGGAGCGAATCCGGCACAGGCGACGACGGCTTCGGCGGCGGCTTCGACGAAGGGCAGCTCGGCCTCTGAGGGCGGGTCCGAAATCGAACGGCGTCGCCGCGAACGGCAGTCGTCGCTGCGCGAGCGCCGCCGCCATCGGTGGATCAACGCCTTCATCGTCGTGGCGCCGGTCGTCCTGGCCTTGGTCTATGTGCTTTGGATCGCCACGCCGCGCTATGAGGCGGAGTCGCGCTTCTTCGTGCAGTCGGGATCCGGCCAGCAAGGCGGCGGAGGCGGCGCGGCAAGCCTGCTCACCACGGGGAACATGGGCGGCATGCTTGGTGGCTTCGTGGATGGATGGGCGGTCGCCGACTTCCTCAAATCGCGCGATGCCATGCAACAGCTGGACAGGAAAGTCGGCCTGCGCCAATACCTGATCCGTGCCGGCATGGACCCGCTCAGCCACCTGTCCGAAGATGCCAGCGAGGACGATCTTTATCGCGCCTACCGGGCGTCGGTCCAGGTCTCGTTCAACGCGTTGGAGCAGATCGACGTACTGCGCGTAAGCGCGTTTTCGCCGGAAGACGCCGCGACCTTGTCGAAGGCGCTGATCGGCCTGGCCGAGGCCTTCGTCAGTTCCATGAACGAAAAAGGCGTGGCCGACAAACTGAAGGTAAGCGAAGAGTCCGTCCGGCTGGCCGAGCAAAAGGCGTTTGCCGCGAGAGAGGCGCTGACGGCATGGCGGACGACGCACGGCAACATCGACCCGACCGCGACGGTGGCGATGTTGTTGAACTTGTCGAGCCAACTCGAGTCGGAACTCAATAGCGCGCAGATCAATCTGGACAAGATCCGCGCGCTGGGCAATAAAGACCATTTCATGCTCAAGCCCGCCGAGCTGCAAGTCGCGGCCCTGAAAAAGCGGATCGCGTCGTTGCGGCGTCGTCTGAGCGGCGAAGGCAATACGGAAGCGAAACAGTTGAAGTCGTACGAGACCCTGCGCAATACCCAGGCCTTCGCGGATTCGAACCTGACGTTGGCGCAGCAGACCTACCAGCAAGCGGTGACGGATGCCCTGCGGCTGCAGCGGTACTTGTCCATCATTGCGCAACCGGTGCCGACCGATCGTCCCAGCAGCCCGCGCACAGGGATCTTGCTGCTGCAAGCATTGGCGCTGGGCTTTGTACTGATGTTCATCTTCCGCGTGGCGATGGCATTGTTGAGGGGGTTGCGTCATGGTTGAGACGGCTATTGCGAATCGCCAGGCCCAGGCCGACGCCACGACACGGCTGCGCGAGGTCATCAAGAGCATCCACGCCGCCGCCGACCCGGCGCGCGACATGGCGGCGCTTCCGCCCGCGCTGTCGCCGGTGGAAGACGGTTGGCGCGATGTCCGACGATTGCTGGTGTCCCCGTTTGTGCGAGAGGGCAAGTTTGTTCCGGCGATCGCCGCGCTTGAGGTGCTGGTGGCGGCATATCCCTCGCGCATCGATGACCGCCGCCTGCTGGCGAGCCTGCTGGGGCGAACCGAACAGTGGGGCCGCGCCATCGCCGTGGCGGATGCCGCCGCGGGCATCGAGCCCGATGCCGCGGCGCTGCACGCCGCGCGAATCCAG
>LNAP01000716.1_pt1 | contig 36540 bp, 35 predicted proteins | sample 602601 | NCBI WGS metagenome assembly LNAP01 (sample SAMN02440304, study PRJNA202911) | soil metagenome | biome: Subtropical and temperate rainforests or woodlands; isolation source: soil samples (1 kg each in a 20% v/v slurry with milli Q water) were... ... | reverse complement strand
CCGCGCGGCTTCATATCGACCATCTCGAAGTCGATGGTCCGTTCCTCCAGGTTCACGCGCGCCACGCGAACCTTCGCTTCGTCCCCGATGCGGTAAATTTTCGACGTCCGCTCCCCGATCAACGCCAGCTGCATCTCGTGGAAATGGTAATAATCGTCGGTCAAATCGCTCAGGCGCACAAGCCCTTCCACCGTGTTATCGAGCTCGATGAACATGCCGAACGACGTGACGGAAGAGATGATGCCTTCAAACTCTTCCCCGATCTTGTCCAGCATGAACTCCGCTTTCTTGAGCGCGTCGGTCTCCCGCTCCGCGTCGACGGCGAGCCGCTCCCGCTCCGACGAGTGCTGAGCGTAGTCCGGCATTTTGCCCCCGAGTTCTTCCATGCGGCGTTCCGGCAACGCCTCGCCGTTCTCCAACACCTCGCGCATGACGCGGTGAATGATCAGGTCCGGGTATCGCCGAATCGGCGATGTGAAGTGCGAATAATACTCCGCCGCCAAGCCGAAGTGACCAAGCGACTGCGCGTCGTATTTTGCCTGCTTCATCGAGCGCAGCATCACCGTAGAAATAACCGTCTCTTCCTTAGAGCCTTTAATCTCCTCAAGAAGCATCTGAAGCGCCCGCGGGTGCACCGTATTTGCCGTCCCCTTCACGATGTACCCGAAATTCGTAATAAACTCCATAAAATGCAGCAGCTTTTCCGAATCCGGATCCTCGTGAATCCGGTATAGGAACGGCACCTTCAACCAGTGAAAATGCTCCGCCACCGTCTCGTTCGCCGCCAGCATGAACTCTTCGATAATTTGCTCGGCGATCGTGCGCGTCCTTTTGACAATATCGACCGGCTTCCCGTTCTCGTCCACCTTTACCTTCGACTCGCTGAAGTCAAAGTCGATCGCTCCGCGGCGCATCCGCTTATTGCGCAAAACGAGCGCCAATTCCTTCATCAGCTTGAACTTCGGAAGCAAATACTCGTACCGCTGCACCAGCTCCGGCTCCGCCTCATCCTCCACCAGCAAGCGAACGTTCGTGTACGTCATCCGTTCCACCGTCTTAATGACCGAGGGGAAAATGTCGTGCCGCACCACGCGGCCCGTCGGATCGATCTCCATCTCGCACGACATCGTCAGGCGGTCCACCCGCGGATTCAGCGAGCAAATGCCGTTCGACAGCCGGTGCGGCAGCATCGGAATGACCCGATCCACCAAATACACCGACGTCCCGCGGTTGTACGCTTCCCGATCCAGCTCAGAGCCTTCGCGCACATAGTAGCTGACGTCCGCAATGTGAACGCCTAACACATAGTTCCCATTCTCAAGCCGCTCCACATTGACGGCGTCGTCGAGATCCTTGGCGTCTTCGCCGTCGATCGTAACGATCTGCCGATCCCGCAAATCGCGGCGCCCCGCAAGCTCGTCCGGATGGATTTCATCCGGCACCGCTTCCGCCTCTTCCATCACCTCCGGAGGGAATGCCTCCGGCAAACCGAACTTGCGGATAATCGACAAAATATCGACGCCCGGATCGTCCTTATGCCCGAGAATTTCGATAATTTCACCTTCAGCCGCAGCCCGTCCGTCCGGATACGTGTTCAGGTGAACGACGACCTTTTGCCCGGTAACCGCCCCGCCGAACTTCTCCTTCGGAATAAAAATATCCTTCTGAATCCGTTTATCGTCAGGGATCACAAACGCGTACGTCTCATGGCTCTCGAATACGCCGACGAGCTGCGTATTGGCCCGCTTCACGATGCGCACGACTTCTCCTTCCAGCTTGGTGCCGTTCGGTCCGCCCTTCCCGGTCACGCGGCCGAGGATGATATCGTTCTGCATCGCGCCTTTCATATCGTTCGCATGAATATAAATATCCGGATGATCTCTGTCGTCCGGAATGAGGAATCCGAACCCTTTCGGATGCGCCTGCAGCTTGCCGCGAACGAGATTCATCCGCTCGGGAACTCCATAGCGGTCCGTCCGCGTACGCAGCACCTCGCCTTCGCTCTCCATTTCGGCTAACAGCTTCACCAATTGCTTGAAATCGTTCGCATTGTCCAAGCCGTAATGGGCTTCAAGCTCCTGCACCGTCATCGGCTTGTACGCCGTTTCGCGCATAAATTCTAATAGCCCTTGTTTCGTCAGCATCACAACTCACCTCGTTTATCGCCGTACTTTTCAATATTTGTTCGCATTTTACTCAGTGTACCCCTTTTTATTGAAAAACAAAAACAGCAGGCTTATTTTCACCTGCTGCGCAACCGTTCATGTATGAATGATCTCCGATTAAACCACGTACGCGACAACCACCGTCAGGATGAAAAAGCCCGCCGCGAGACCCATCGTCAACCGTTGGAGCACCAAATCCAAACCGCGTGCCTTCGTCTTTCCGAAGAGATGCTCGGCACCGCCCGTAATCGCTCCGGACAAGCCTGCGCTCTTGCCTTTTTGCAGCAAGACGATAGCAATCAACCCTAAGGAGAAAATAATAAGAAGCACTTTAAGAAACGGTTCCCAAAATTCCATACCTTCCACCTCCAAAGCACAAACTCACATACCCTTAATAGTAGCACAAGACCGCAAAGAAGACAACCCGGGCTCCTCCGCGCCATTTTTCAAGAATAATACCCGCTTTTCGGCCCCCAAATTCCTCGCTTTCGGGGAGGGACAAAATGCCCGATCGCGCGTTTGGCGCACGCGAGCGCAAACACAAGGAACAACAGGCCCCATGCAATCGCCGGGATTCCGGTCGCCGCCGCTAAATTCGCAGCATCGCCCGCTTGGGCCGGTTGAGTCCACGCCGCCACCGTGATCGTCACGGCGCCCATGACCGACTCGACCAGCGTGAGGAACGCCAGCAGCAGGTAGTAGCCCACTCGCAGAAACCCGATCGGAACCAGGAACGCGACCGTATTTAACGCAAGAAAGCCCAGCAGCCACTGCACACCGAACTCGTTGCGCACGAACAGGATTAAGCTTGCCGACGCGATCGCCGTGATCAGGAACAACCCTAGCCGATGCTGACCGTGCTTGTGCAGCCGGAAGAGCAGCGCGGCAAACAGCGAAGCGATCATGTACCCGGACAGCGCGATCGGAATCACCCGCCATCCGCTTTGTACCGCCGACAGGGTGATGCCGCTGTGGTCTTCGTACAGGTGAATGTACATCACTTGTCCGGACAGCAGCAGAGTCGCCGCCGCATGCCCGAACTCGTGAATCATCGTGTCCATATACCGCAAATATGGGGAAAAAGGGAGCCATTCCGTAAGTACGAAGGAGCCCGCCAACAACGAAAGGGTCAAGATCCAGCGGCTCACGGGCGGCTCCCTCCTGTTTGTCCGTAATGCTTACATATATGCTTCGGCGCGGGCGAATGTTCCGCTTATTTCAACTTAAGGTTATAGAACGCGCTCTTGCCCGCGTATTGTGCCGACACGTTCAAGCCGTCCTCGATGCGCAGCAGTTGGTTGTACTTCGCCACACGGTCGGTACGGGACGGAGCTCCTGTTTTGATTTGACCGGCGTTCGTCGCTACGGCGATGTCGGCGATCGTGCTGTCCTCGGATTCGCCGGAACGGTGCGAAATAACGGCCGTGTACCCGGCGCGCTTCGCCATTTCGATCGCGTCGAACGTCTCGGTCAGCGTGCCGATTTGGTTTACTTTCACAAGGATCGAGTTGCCGATGCCCTTCTCGATGCCTTCGGACAGGCGAACCGTGTTGGTGACGAACAAGTCGTCGCCGACGAGCTGCACTTTGCCGCCGATTTTGTCGGTCAGCAGCTTCCAGCCTTCCCAATCGTCCTCGGAGCAGCCGTCCTCGATCGTAATGATCGGGTACTTCTCGACCCATGAAGCAAGCAAGTCCACGAATTCCGCAGGCGTGTACGACTTTCCTTCGCCTTCGAGATGGTATTTGCCGTCTTTGAAAAACTCGGTCGACGCAACGTCCATGCCGAGGAACATGTCCACACCCGGCTTGTAGCCCGCGCGCTCGATCGCCGTCATGATCGTTTTGATCGCTTCCTCATTCGACTCCAGGTTCGGCGCGAAGCCGCCCTCGTCGCCTACGGCCGTGTTCAAGCCTTTTTCCTTCAAAACGGCCTTCAAGCTGTGGAACACTTCCGCGCCGGCGCGGACCGCTTCCTGGAACGTGGATGCGCCGACAGGGAGCACCATGAATTCCTGCACGTCCACGTTGTTGTCGGCATGCGCGCCGCCGTTCAGGATGTTCATCATCGGCACAGGAAGCGTCTTTGCGTTCGTGCCGCCGAGGTAGCGATAGATCGGCACGTTCAGCGCATCCGCCGCCGCGCGCGCGACCGCCATCGATACCGCGAGAATCGCGTTGGCGCCGAGCTTGCCTTTGTTCGGCGTGCCGTCGAGCTCGATCATGCGGTTGTCGATCGCCACCTGCTCCAGCGCGTCGAGACCGATAATTTCAGGCGCAATAATTTCGTTTACGTTCTGGACCGCCTTCAGCACGCCTTTGCCGAGGTAACGGGATTTGTCGTTGTCGCGAAGCTCCACCGCTTCGTGTGCGCCCGTCGATGCGCCTGACGGCACAATCGCGCGGCCCGCCGCGCCGGATTCGAGATGAACTTCGACTTCCACCGTCGGATTGCCGCGCGAATCCAGCACCTCGCGGGCATAAACGTCAGTAATGATTGTCATGGGAGAAAGCACTCCTTGTCATATAGAAAATGGGAATACGTATAACCATTAAACAACATGAATATTTTACCTCAACGACATACAATTTTAAAAATGTTAAATAAACAACTCACCACGCATCCGGCACCCGACCGCCACGCAGCGAAAATTTCTTTCGTTTCTCCGGCAACACTCAAGCGTTGCTTATTTCACCAACGAACGGCCCGTCATCTCGCTCGGCTGCGGCACCTCAAGCAGCTGCAGCAGCGTCGGTGCGATGTCGGCCAGAATGCCGCCGTCCCGCAGCGACAGCCCTTCCTTCGTCACTATGAGCGGCACCGGGTTGATCGTGTGCGCCGTATTGCGCGTCCCGTCCTCATTCGTCACGACGTCCGCGTTGCCATGGTCGGCCGTGATGACGGCAACGCCGCCCTTCGCGAGAATCGCTTCGACGACGCGGCCGAGGCACTCGTCCGTCGCCTCGATGGCGCGGATGGTCGGTTCGAGCAGCCCGGAGTGGCCGACCATGTCCGGGTTCGCGAAGTTGAGCACGATCGCGTCATGCGCATCGGACTCAATCTCGCGGACGCAGGCGTCGGCTACCTCGTAGGCACTCATCTCCGGTTGAAGGTCGTACGTCGCGACCTTCGGCGAATTGATGAGCACGCGCGTCTCACCCGGCAGCTCCACGTCGCGGCCGCCGCTGAAGAAGAACGTAACATGCGGATATTTCTCCGTCTCGGCGATGCGCAGCTGCTTCAGCCCCTGCTGCACGAGCACTTCGCCGAACGTGTTGTCGAGCTCCTTAGGCTTGTAAGCGACGTATCCGTCTACCGATTCACTAAAGAGCGTCAGACAGACGAAATACAGCTCCTTAGGCGCCTTCTCCCCGCGGTCGAAGCCGCGGAAGTCGCTGTTCGTAAATACCTGCGACAGCTGAATCGCCCGGTCCGGACGAAAATTAAAGAATACAACCGCGTCGCCGGATTCCACCAGCCCGACCGGCTCCCCGGCCGCATCTACCATGACGGTAGGCATAACGAATTCGTCAAACACCGATTTCTCATGCGACTCGACAATCGCCTTCATCGGGTCCGTGTACTTCGGCCCCTCGCCGTACACCATCGCGCGGTACGACTTTTCCGTTCTCTCCCACCGCTTGTCGCGGTCCATGGCGTAATAGCGCCCTTGCACGGTTGCGATCCGGCCGACGCCGAGCTCGGCAATTTTCGCCTGCAGCGCGCTCATGTAGCTCATCGCGCTGTCCGGAGCGACATCGCGTCCGTCCAGGAACGCATGGATGTAGACGTCCTCCAGCTGCTCCTTCTTCGCCAACTCAAGCAACGCAAACAAATGCTGTATATGGCTGTGCACGCCGCCGTCGGACAGCAAGCCATACAGATGCAGCTTCTTGCCGTTCGACTTAGCGTGCTTGACCGCGCCGACAATCGTCTCGTTATCGTAAAACTCGCCTTCCCGAATCGATTTCGAAATGCGCGTCAAATCCTGGTACACCGTTCGTCCGGCGCCGATGTTTAAGTGCCCCACTTCAGAGTTGCCCATCTGCCCTTCCGGCAGCCCTACCGCTTCTCCGTGCGCGGTCAGCGTCGTATGCGGATACTGTTTCCAGTACCTGTCGTAATTCGGCTTGTTCGCCTGCGCCACCGCATTGCCTTGCGTGTCGCCGCGCAGCCCGAAGCCGTCAAGAATGATGAGCGCCACTGGTTTTGGTCGTTTGCCGCTCATGCCTGTGCCCCCTCCACGAGCGCCGCGAACGAGGCAGGCGTTAGCGATGCCCCTCCGACGAGCGCTCCGTCTATATGTTCCTCCGCCATAAACTCGCGTATATTGTCCGGCTTCACGCTTCCGCCGTACTGAATCCGCACCTTCGCGGCGGCTTCGGCGCCGAACTGCCCGGCGATCACGCTTCGTATGTATCCGATCACTTCGTTTGCATCGCCCGCCGTTGAAGATTTGCCCGTCCCGATCGCCCAGATCGGCTCATACGCAATGACGACGGCGGACGCCTGCTCTGCGCTCAAGCCTTGAAGCGCCGCCGCCGTCTGCACGCGGCACACTTCCATCGTTCGGCCCGCTTCCCGCTCCTCCAGCTTCTCGCCGACGCACACAATCGGCGTCAGCCCGTACCGGAACGCGGCGTGCGTCTTCTTGTTCACCGTCTCATCCGTCTCGGCAAAGTACTGCCGCCGCTCGGAATGCCCGAGGATGACGTAGTTCACGCCTAAGTCCACCAGCATCGGCCCGGACACTTCGCCCGTGAACGCCCCGGATTCCTCCCAATGCATGTTCTGGGCCCCGACGCCGATAGCCGTATCTCGGGCCGCGTTGACAAGCGCGGGAAGCGCCGTGAACGGCGCGCACACGACCGCTTCCACATCAGGCACTCGCTCCACGGCACCTTTGACCTCGCTTATGAACGCCGCCGCTTCGGAACCCGTTTTGAACATTTTCCAATTGCCTGCAATCATCGGTGTTCTGCCCATCGTTACTCCTTCCGGTCCCAACGATCGCACGCCGCCGAGACTCTTTCTTTATCTATCGTTCAACGCCACCACGCCCGGAAGCGCCTTTCCTTCCATAAACTCCAGGGAAGCGCCGCCGCCCGTTGAAATATGATCCATCTTCTCGCCAAGCGAGAACTTCTCCACCGCCGCCGCCGAATCGCCGCCGCCGATGACCGTATACCCGGACGTCTCCGCGCACGCCTCGGCTACCGCTTTTGTGCCTTCGGCGAACGCGTCCATCTCGAACACGCCCATCGGCCCGTTCCATACGACAAGCTTCGAAGCGCGGATCACTTCCGCGAATTTCGCGGCTGTTTCCGGCCCGATATCGAGCCCGAGCGTTTCCGCCGGAATGCCGTTCGCCGGCACAACCTGCGTAGTCGCATCGGCAGCAAAACGGTCCGCCACCACCGCATCCACCGGCAGCAGGAAATTCACGCCCTTCTCTTTTGCCTTCTCAATGAAGCCTTTCGCAACATCAAGCTTCTCAAGGTCCACTAGTGACTTACCGATCTCATAGCCTTGCGCTTTTAGGAATGTATAAGATAACCCGCCGCCGATGATGATGTTGTCCGCCAGCTCCAGCAGGTTGTTGATAACGTCGATTTTGTCCTTTACTTTGGCGCCGCCGATAATGGCCGTAAACGGCCGGTCCGGATCGCTGAGCGCCTTCCCGAGCACTTCGAGTTCCTTCTCCATCAGCAGTCCGGAAACGGCCGGCAGATGACGGGCGACCCCTTCCGTCGAAGCGTGTGCCCGATGGGCCGCTCCAAAAGCGTCGTTCACGTACAGATCTGCCAACGCCGCCAGCTGTGCCGCGAACTCCGGATCATTTTTCTCCTCACCGGGGTAGAAACGCACATTTTCCAATAACAGCAAGTCGCCGTTTTTCATGGCATCCGCCTTTGCCTGCACGGCCGGGCCGATCGCCTCGTCCGCCTTCTCGACCGGCTTGCCGAGCAGCTCCGCGAGCCGTTTGGCCGCCGGAGTCAGACGCATGCTCTCCACCACTTCTCCGTTCGGGCGTCCCAAATGGCTGACCAAAATGACCCTCGCCCCGCGCTCCGTTAAATATTGAATGGTCGGCACCGTCTCGCGAATGCGCGTATCGTCGGTAATCCGGTCCTCGTCTAACGGCACGTTGAAATCCACCCGGACAAGCACCCGCTTGCCGGACACTTGCACGTCTTTGACACTTTGCTTATTGTACGCCATATGTAAACAGACCTCCTTAAGCTTATCATAGCGTTAATGCAACAAAGTGCAACCCGGAGATCAGCCGACCACGCAGGAAAGGCGCCACCGAATCATAACGGGGCGCCTCTTTATTGTAGAAACGTAATTTATAAGCCCTTGCTCGCCATGAAAGCGGCCAAATCTACGACACGGTTCGAATAGCCCCATTCATTGTCGTACCACGACACGACCTTCACCATATTGTCTCCTACCACCATTGTCGACAGCGCGTCGATCGTCGACGAAGCAGGATCGCCGTTGTAGTCGCTCGATACGAGCGGCTCCTCCGAATAATTCATGATGCCCTTAAGCGGTCCGTTCGCCGCTTCCTTTAGCACGCTATTCACTTCCTCCACGGTTACGCTGCGGGACACCTCGATGACGAGATCCGTCACGGAAACGTTCGGTGTCGGCACACGAAACGCCATGCCGTTCAGCTTCCCTTTCAGCTCAGGCAGCACGAGTGCCACTGCCTTCGCCGCGCCTGTCGTGGACGGAATGATGTTTTCCGCCGCCGCGCGCGCCCGGCGAAGATCCTTGTGCGGCAGGTCGAGTACCTGCTGGTCGTTCGTGTAGGAATGCACTGTTGTCATCATGCCCTTCACGATGCCGAATTTGTCGTTCAGCACCTTCGCGAACGGCGCCAGACAGTTCGTCGTACACGAAGCGTTAGAAACGACGTTATGCGCAATCGGATCATACTTATCATGGTTGACCCCCATCACGATCGTGATGTCCTCATTGGTCGCCGGCGCAGAGATGATGACCTTCTTGGCGCCGCCCTTCAGGTGCGCTTCCGCCTTTTCCTTCGCTGTAAAAATGCCCGTCGACTCCACCACGATCTCCGCTCCGACGCTGCTCCATGGCAGTGCGCCCGGGTCCCGCTCCGTGAATACCTTGATCATTTTACCGTTGACGATCAGCGCCCCTTCCGCAGCCTCAACGGAAGCATCGAGTACACCGTGCGTCGTATCATATTTCAACAGGTGCGCCAACGTCTTGACGTCCGTCAAATCGTTGATGGCCGCCACCTCTATCTCCGAGCTGCCGAGCGCTGCGCGGAATACGTTGCGTCCGATGCGGCCGAAGCCGTTAATGCCTACCTTCACCATGGAAGAAACCCCCTTTTAATAATGGTCAAAATGTTATATCAAACGCCTACAGCGAAATTATCAAGTTAATGATGCCGTGTGCCGCCGCCTCGTCGAGGATGAGCACATCCTCGTGTCCAGCCTCCAGCACGGCCGCGATCGACGGCGCTTTGCTCGCTCCGCCGGCGACGGCGATGACCGTCTCGGTTCGTTCGATGTCATCGATGCCAAGCCCGACGGTCGGCATCCGATGGATCGCCTTCCCGGACCGGTCGAAGTAATAGCCGAACGCTTCGGCGACCGCCCCTCCCTCGCGCAGCTTGCGAACCGTCCCCTCATCCACACGCCGGCGCTGCGCCATGACTAGCGCCTCGCCGATGCCGTGGACAACGATTCGGGCGCGGCGCACAATGTCGGCCACCTCGCGAATGTGCGGCTCGTTCATCAAGCTCGCGATCGACTCCTCCCCGACATCGTCGGGGACGTGCATCAGCCGGTACTCGCCCCCGGTGCGGGCGGCCATCGCCGACACAATGGTGCCGGCCTGCAGCTCAACGCGCTCCCCGAGCCCTCCGCGCGCCGGAACGAACAGCGCGCTCTTCAGCGCCGGAGCCGATTGCAAATGCTGCGCCACCTCCACAAGGGTGGTGCCGCCGGTTACCGCGACTACGAGCGGGTCGGCGTCTGCGCTTGGGCGCTCGGCCGCCTGCGCGGCTTTCATAAGCGCCGCCGCTCCGGCGCGTCCGAGCTCGCGCTTCGTTTGCGGGTCGCGGTTCGTATCGCCGGGGACGACGACCACCTGCCGCAGCTTGTAATGCGCCCGGATGCGTTCCTCAAGCTCGGCCAGCCCGAACCACTCGCTTGCGACGGCTTCCAGATCGTCGAGCAGCTGCTGTCCGCTCCCGCTCAGCCGCATCCCGGAAGCATCCACTTCCAGCAGGCCCTGCCGCTTCAGAAATTCCGTCTCCGCGCGCAGCACGCGCTCCGTCATCTGCAGCGCCGAGGCAAGCGCCCGACGCCCGACGCCCGGCGAGTAACGGATTTGACGAAGGATGGTGTATCTCTTTTTAATGAGGTCAACGATGTCCGGGGCAAGCTTCTTTTGCAATTCTAAAATGGATCGCATGCTCTCTCCCCTTCCCCGTCGCTTTCGCCGCTGCTGCGAAACATTGTCACTCGCTACAGGTTTCAGTGTTCCCGATTGTGCATTCATCAACCAAAACCGCTTCTTTCGGGACGTATATCGTCCCACATGTTCATTTTATGTCCCGATTGCATTATCTTACGCCAGAACTTGGTGGTTTGCAACTCTTCCTTTGAAAAATTGACGCTGCCGTATTGCTTTCTCGCCCCTCCAACAGTTGGCATGCAAAAATAACTTGATTTTTAAAGAGGGATATCATATACTTATCTTCGCTGTCACTTTTAAGCATGCGCTCGTGGTCCAAAGGATATGACGCAGGCCTCCGGAGCCTGAGATCGGGGTTCAATTCCCTGCGAGCGCGCCATACATACTACAAAATCTCAATGCGTATCGCATAAAGCGATGCGTTTTTTATTTTCTGTCCTATACTCTCCCGCTTGCCTTCCCAACGACTCGCCCTTCATCGAACAAGACTACATTTGGCTTCCGAAGAACCTTCGATAGAGCGCCCGCACCATTATGTTTGACCTTCTTTGACTTTATTCAAGGGTTGGAGTATGATGTTTTTGGTAACACTCAATAAGGGAATTCGGAATGGAGGACGGCCACTATGAACATGAATTTAGTACCTATGGTTGTTGAACAAACCAACCGAGGCGAACGAGCTTATGATATTTACTCCCGATTGCTGAAGGACCGGATCATTTTTCTAGGGACTCCGATTAACGACATTGTAGCCAACAGTATCATTGCACAGCTGCTGTTTTTGGCGGCGGACGATCCGGAGAAGGACATCAGCATTTACATCAATAGTCCGGGCGGCTCCATTACAGCGGGCATGGCCATCTACGATACAATGCAGTATATTAAACCGGATGTATCGACCATCTGCGTCGGCATGGCGGCGTCGATGGGCGCTTTCCTGCTTACGGCAGGCGCCAAAGGCAAGCGCTTCTCGCTGCCGAACGGCGAGGTTATGATTCACCAGCCGCTGGGCGGCGCGGAAGGCCAAGCGTCCGACATCGAAATTCGCGCAAAGCGGATTTTGAAGATGCGCGACAAGCTGAACCACATCCTGGCGGAGCGTACCGGCCAGCCGCTTGAGCGGATCGAGAAGGACACCGATCGCGATTATTTCATGACGGCGGAAGAAGCCCGCGAATACGGCCTTGTCGACCGCGTCATCGAAAAGGTATAACGTATCCATCTTCAAAAATCCAAAAAAAAACAACCGCTCTCCGGAATGTCCGGCAGAAGCGGTTGTTTTCTTTCTTAGTTACATTTCGTACGTCACCGTTACGGTTGTCGTAAACTCCATCTCTCCCGGTTGGACCGAGGAGGATGCCGTTGCAGACTCGGCAACGGCATACGTCTTAGCCATTGGATAAACAATCGGTCCGCCGCCGCCCATTCCGTTCTGCTGCACGGAAAGCACGCCTTTCACGGACTGCTTGGCGTACGATGCAATCGCGTTCGCTTTCCCCTCCGCGTTCGCCATCGCCTTCTCAATCGCTTGAAGCTCGTAAGCCTCCCCCTTCTCCGTACCGAACTGGATGCCGTTGACCCGGTTCGCCCCCGCCTTCGACAGCGCATCCAGCATCACGCCGATTCCGTCCATGTCGCGATACGTGACGGTCACGTTATGATCCGCCGTATAGCCCGTAATGGTAGGCTCTCCCCCGTTCTGAGGATACGTGTATTCCGGCTGAACATGGAATCCGGTCGTTTTGATGTCCTTCGCATCAACGTCGAACTGTTCCAGAAGCGCTTTCTCTACCGCCGCGAACGATTTCGCATTCATGCTTTGCGCCTCGTTGGCGGTTTTCGCCTTCGAGAACACTCCCACGTTCACATAAGCCACGTCCGGCTGAATTGTGATTTTTCCTTCGCCGGTTACCGTTATCGTCCGTTTCATCGTCTCTTCCGCCGCCTTCGCTACGCCAGTTCCCTGCAGAGACTCGACCGCAGCAGGCCCCGCCCATGTCACCGACAACAGCAGCGCCGCCGCCATACCCGCCGCAATGATCCGCTTATTCCAGCTCATCATCCATCTCTCCCTCGCCATTTGTGGAAAAAGAACGCTCTCTTTCCAGCTTATCCATCAGACGCGAAGAAGTGCCGCAAGGTTGCTGCCATCGCCTCCAAAATCTAATCAAGTGTCGTCAAAATAATCGGTTCCCCGTCGGTGACGACGATCGTATGCTCGAATTGGGCGACCCAGCTATTGTCAGGCACCAGCAGCGCCCACCCGTCGTCTCCTTCTACGACACGCTGCGTCCCGGTGGACACGAAAGGCTCAATGGCGAGCACAAGCCCCTTCTTCAGCACGCGCTTGTCTTTTGGATCCGGATAATTAAAAACGTGGCTCGGATCCTCGTGGAGCTTCCGGCCAATTCCGTGGCCGGTCAAGTTGCGGATGACGGTATATCCGTTCTTCTCCGCTTCCCCGAGCGCGGCTCGGCCGATGTCGCGCATTTTCCCCCCCGCCTTCGCTTGGCCGATGGCGGCGAGCAGCGCCCGTTCCGATGCCGCCAGCAGCTTCAGCTTTTCTCCAAAGGGAGACAGCGCAGGCGCTCGGTACCCCTGCACCGGCGTCCCGACCACCATTGTCGCCCCCGTATCCGAATAGTAGCCGCCGAGCTCGGCGGATACGTCCACATTGACGATATCGCCTTCCTTCAATATGGTGTCACCCGGAATTCCATGCGCCACGCACGCATTCACGCTGACACAGGTTCCGCCCGGGAAGTTGTACATTCTTCTCGGCGCCGAAACCGCTCCGTGCTCGGTCAACGCGCGCTCTCCGATGCGGTCAAGCTCCAACGTCGTGATCCCCGGCCGGACGGCCGCCAGCATCGCTTCCCTTGCGGCCGCCACCGCGCGGCCGGCACGCTTCAACCCATTCAACTGCGCATCATTCGTGACGATCATAAGTGTAAATCCCTCCAGACAAAACAAAAGCTTCCGCTTGTCCGGAAGCTTTCGCTCTTATTGATGTTCTAGCTCTTCCTTGCTCACTAACGCTACTAAAGCGTTTACAGCCTGATCTGCATCCGCGCCGTCGGCACTAATGTAGATTTCCGTGCCCGAGCTGATTGCCAAGCTCATGATGCCCATGATGCTCTTCGCGTTTACCTTCTTTTCATTTTTTTCCACAAACACTTCGGATGTAAATTTATTTGCCTCTTGCACGAAGAGAGCCGCAGGCCTCGCATGGAGACCGGTCTTCAATTTCACAACCACTGACTGTTTCGTCATTTCGATTAGGTTCCCCCTAACGGTTTATACAATATTTCAAGTCCTTATTCAGTATTAATTGTTGTTGCCTATTATAGCATCTTTCAGACCTTGAAACTAGGTAGGAACGCCTCAACCTCTCTCATTTTAGCGTTTCCCTAAATTTCTCCGCCAATTCGTCAATTTTTCGCAAACGATGATTCACTCCGGACTTGCTCACCTTCCCTGGCAGCAGCTCTCCGACTTCCTTCAAATTCAAATCCGGGTACTGCAGCCGAATGACCGCGACCTCCCGCAGCTTATCCGGCAAATTTTCGAGACCGATTTCCTGTTGCAGCAGCTTTATATTTTCGATTTGTCGAACCGCGGCGCCGATCGTTTTGTTCAAATTCGCCGTCTCGCAATTGACGATCCGGTTTACCGAATTACGCATATCCCGCATAATCCGGACGTCCTCGAATTTCAGCAAGGCTTGATGGGCGCCAATAACGCTCAGCATTTCGATAATTTTTTCGCCTTCCTTGATGTACAGCACGTAGCCTTTTTTCCGCTCGATGCAGCGGGCGTTCAACCGGAATTTGTTAGCCAAAGCGCATAGCGCCCGGCAGTGCTCCTCATACATCGAAGCGATTTCAAGATGATAAGACGATCCTTCCGGATTGTTGACGGAGCCGCCGGCCAAAAACGCCCCGCGCAGGTACGAGCGCTTGCAGCACGATTTTTTCACGATATCCGGTTCAATTCCAGGCGTAAACTGGAAGCCCTCTTTAATGATGGACAGCTCCCTCAACAGCTCCTCGACGCGTGCAGGCACCCGTACCATGTAGATATTATTTTTCTTGAGCCGCATTTTTTTACGGACAAGCACTTCCGCGTGCATACCGAACGTTCGCTTCAGCAGCGAATAAATACGTCTCGCAATCGCCGCATTTTCGGTCGATACGTCCAGGATGATGCGGCCTCCGGTAATTTGCACGGCCCCGTTCATTCTTATGAGCGCGGACAGCTCCGCTCGGGAGCAGCATTCATCCGCTTCGATCAGCGTAAGCTCTTTCTTCGTCTGGGCGGCGAACGACAAAAGAAGCCCCCCTTTCTACCAGTACACTACGATTTCACTAGCCGGTATATATGATCGCTTAATTTGACCGCATCGTGACGGAGCACCCCTTGGAAAAGCACCAGCTCGTCGCAAATCAACGAATAGCCCCATTGGCGCACCCGTTCGAAATCCAGCTTAACGACATCGGCCCCCTGCTCGGCATATAAGCTCCTCACACTGCGGGGAATGCTGCTGCTATTTATGATGATATGCTCGAACAACCCATGGCCGACGTGCTCCGCAACGGCGTGCACATGATCCCCGACACTGTAGCCGTCCGTTTCTCCGGGCTGCGTCATGACGTTGCAGATATAAATTTTGCACGCAGGCGTTTCCCGGATCGCCTCCGCAATGCCCGGCACGAGCAAATTCGGCAGCAGGCTGGTATATAAGCTCCCCGGGCCCACAACAATCGCATCGGCTTGACGGATCGCATCGATCGCCTCGGGCAGCGGCGGCACATCCGCAGGCTCCAGAAACACCCGCTTGATTTTCCCGCGCGCCTTCGGAATTTTCGATTCGCCGGAAATAATCGTTCCGTCGGTCATTTCCGCCTTTAGGACAATGGCCCGATGAGCTGCGGGCAGCACCCTTCCGCGAACGGCCAGAACGCGGCTCAGCTCGCGGATGCCGGTTACGAAATCGCCGGTAATGTCTTTCAAAGCGGCTAAAAGCAAGTTCCCCAAATTGTGTCCGGCCAGCCCTTTGCCCGAAGAGAAGCGGTACTGCAGCATCTCGTTCAGCAGCGGCTCAACGTCCGCCAGAGCGCCGAGCACGTTCCGGATATCGCCCGGAGGCGGCATATCCAGCTCGTTGACCAGCCGCCCCGAGCTGCCCCCGTCATCAGCCACCGTAACGATCGCCGTAATGTCGACGGGCTTTTCTTTCAAGCCGCGAAGCATGACCGAAAGGCCGGTGCCCCCGCCGATGACGACGATGCGCGGCCTATACTCCTGCGGAGTTCCTCCCGTCTCCAAGCTGACGTCTCCCTTCTAGTGACGGTCGCGGTCCGCATCGCGGTGGCTGACCCGAATTTTCTCAGATTCGCTGCCGTCAAACGTTCTCCCTAAATATTCCGCGATCGCAACGGAGCGATGCTTGCCGCCCGTACACCCGATACCGATGACGACCTGGCTTTTCCCTTCCTTGCGGTACTGCGGGATCAGGAAGTTCAGGAGATCCAACAGCTTCACGAGAAAGGTCTGCGTCTCGTTCCATTTCATCACATAATCATATACTTCAGGCTCCCGCCCCGTGTTGGGACGAAGGTTTTCAACGTAATGCGGATTGGGCAAAAACCGGACATCAAAAATCAAATCCGCATCAATCGGAACGCCGTATTTAAAGCCGAACGAGATAATGTTTACCGACAGCGCATTTGTCTCCGCATCGGTAAATCGAGCGGCGATCCGCTCCTTTAATTGGGCAGGCTTTACATTGCTCGTGTCGATCACAAACGATGCAAGACCCTTCAGTTCTTCCAAAAGGATGCGCTCATGGCGGATACCCTCGAGCGGGGCGCCTGTCGGCGCCAACGGATGGCGGCGGCGGCTTTCCTTATAACGTTGAACGAGCACGGCGTCGGTTGCGTCCAAATATAAAATTTCATACGTAATCGTATAATTTTCTTGCAGCGCATGAAGCGATTCGGACAAGGCGGTGAAAAATTCCCGCCCGCGCAAGTCGATCACGAGCGCCACTTTGCCGATCCGCCCTTGGGACTGCTCAATCAGTTCGGCGAATTTCGGAATCAGCACCGGAGGAAGATTGTCAACGCAGAAGAACCCCAGGTCCTCCAAGCTCTGCACGGCAATCGTCTTGCCCGCTCCCGACATTCCTGTAATAATGACCAACTTTGCAGGATCTTTATGCTGTTCCATTTCTCGCTCTTCCCCCCGAACTTACATTGCGCGCAGATGCAAGCCTGCCGCACCCACGACGCCCGCATCGTTGCCCAGTTCTGCAAGAACAATGTCTACACCGCTGCGCACCGCCTCAGGCGTGAATTTTAGGAAGACTTCCTTCACTTCATCGATCAAAATGTCTCCGGCCCGCGCCACGCCCCCGCCGATAATAAAGCGCTGCGGGTTTAGCACCATAGCGGTGGCCGACATCCCCTTCGCGAGGTAGAATGCCGCGCGTTTGATAATCCGGACGGACGCTTCGTCGCCCGCTTTCGCCGCGTCGAACACATCCTTCGCCGTAATCGTCTCAAACGCTCCCAGCACGGTCTTGTCTCCGCGCTCCACGGCATCCTTCGCCATACGCACAATGCCCGTCGCCGAAGATACGGTCTCTACACAGCCGTATTGACCGCAGCCGCATTGAATTGCCTCCATATCCGGCACCACCTGCATATGGCCCAATTCGCCGCCCAAGCCTCGGAACCCTTCATAGACGCGGCCGCGGATCATAATCCCCCCGCCGACGCCGGTTCCGATCGTATACATGACCAGGTTTTCAATCCCTTTGCCGGCTCCCGCCCACGCCTCGCCGAGTGCCGCTACATTCGCATCGTTGTTTAGCTTCACCGGCTTCTCCAGCTTCTGCTCCAGAATCGCCTTCACCGGAACGTTGGCAAACCCGGAAAGGTTCGGCGAATGGTGAACGATCCCTTCCGGAATGTCCAGAAAGCCCGGAATGCCGATCCCGACTCCTTCGACCTGGGCCCAATCATAGCCGTTATCGGCTGTCATCTTGCGCACATAAGCAGATATATTCTCGAGCACCGCGTCCGATCCGCCTTCGGCACCCGTGCTTCCTTCAAACTTGTGAAGGAGCTCCCCATCCTCGCTGCAAATGCCCGCTTTAATGGTCGTGCCGCCGATATCAACCCCTGCATACAACCGTTGCGACATACGGTTCCACCTCATTGCGATTGTTTGTTCTGCTCCAACTATAAGGCAACTGACCCGGGAGGTCAAGGAATACGGCCCTGCGCCCACGCGGGCAAATTCCGCCATGCTTTCACGCGACTCAGCACCTGTTCTACAAAAAAAGGCCAACCGGCGCGTCGTCCGGTTGGCCTTCCCTTGCTATTTACTTCGCCGACAGCGATTCGCTCCAATCATGCGCCGCGCTGCCTTCCAAGAAGCGTTCCGCATCGAGCGCCGCCATACAGCCGCTGCCCGCAGCCGTAATCGCCTGGCGGTACTTGTTGTCCTGCACGTCGCCGCAGGCGAACACGCCCTCGATGTTCGTCGCGGAAGAGCCCGGCTTCACCTTAATGTAGCCGACTTCATCCGTATCGATGGCGCCGCCGAGAAACTTCGTGTTCGGCGTATGGCCGATCGCGACGAAGATGCCGTCGACTTCAAGCAATTCCTCTTGGCCCGTCTCGTTGTTTTTCACCTTCAAGCCGGTAACGCCCTTCTCGCCGGCCACCACTTCGAGCGGCGTGCGGTTGAGCGCCCACTTGATCTTCGGATTTTCCCTCGCGCGATCCTGCATAATTTTCGAAGCGCGAAGCTCCTCGCGGCGATGAACAACCGTGACCTCGGAAGCGAACTTCGTCAAGAACGAAGCCTCCTCCATCGCCGAATCGCCACCGCCTACCACGATGATCTTCTTGTTGCGGAAGAAGAAGCCGTCGCACGTCGCGCAGGTGCTGACCCCGCGGCCGACATTGTCCTTCTCGCCCGGAATGCCGAGATATCTCGCGGACGCTCCGGTGGAGAGCACGAGCGCTTCGGCTACGATATCGTCCTGGCCTTCCACCTTAAGCGTGAACGGACGCTTCGAAAGATCGACGCTGTTCACCCAACCCGTCTTAAATTCCGCCCCGAACCGTTCCGCCTGCTTGCGCATATTATCCATTAACTCCGGCCCCATGATTCCTTCGGGGAAGCCCGGGAAGTTCTCTACTTCAGTCGTTGTCGTCAATTGTCCGCCCGGCTCCGGGCCTTCGATGACCAATGGATTCATGTTGGCGCGGGCCAAATAAATCGCCGCAGTCAATCCGGCGGGACCCGTTCCGATTACAACTACTTTACGCATGCATTTCTCCTCCTTTAAAACCGGTTTGTCTCTTAGTATATCCGGTTTTTATCACCCGATCTATGAAACGCCCTTTCGCGAACTCCCACGGAAAAGACGCTATGAAAAGTTTACAACTTTTCATGAAAGTTGGCAAAGATCGAGCTCATTTTTTCGCGAAGTCCGCAAACCTGATCGATCATTTTGACCTGCTTGCTGACCGTTGTGATGGAGGTGTTGTACCGCTGCGCCACATCTTGATAGCTCACCGTGCGGCGGTGCATCTTCGCCGTCAAATATTCCAGCGCGCCCGCCCACCCTTCCTTCTTTGCAATTTTCGGCACGTTCGGGTAGCAGCGCGTCAGGAACTCCACCCACAGCGTCACCATATCGTGCCGTTGAATCATGCTGTACCGCGTCGACATCCGTATGAGAGCCACATCGACGACGTCCTGCCACACCTGTTCCCAAACGGGCAGATTCGGCGAGTACACGCCTGAATCAAAGGTAACCTCCCGGCCGCCGATAATCGCTTCGATCGGCCCATTCGCGCCCATATTCCGCAACGCGAACGCCGCAACCTTTTTCACATAGTCGTCTTCCTTCGGCTGAACGAGCAATTGGCGCAGCGCTTCCTCCACTTCGTCATCCGCCGCAGATCCATACGCTTGAATGACCTGCAGCTTCGTCTCACGGTCTCCGTAACGGAGCGCCCAGATGAAGGAGGCCCGCAGCAAGGGATCGTTGCGCAGCCGCTCCGACAAGAACGCGCCCGTGCCGTGGAGCCGCTGGAGCTGCTTAAACTGCTCCTCGTAAGGCAGCTGATAATGATAGCCTACCGACAGCGGCGCAGCGCCTCCGCTCCCCGCAGCCTCCGCCCGGTCGGCCACACTCAAATAGAAGCCCGGAATGTCCGATTCCGGGTCCAGCTTTTCCGCCTGCCTCCACAGCCGGCGCGCCTCGGCATAATGGCCGGTGTTGTAGCAAGACACCGCCGCATAATGAAACAAGCACGGATCGCTTTGTCCGGCTTCGCTTTTCAACAGCCGGCGAAAATGGCCGTAGGCGGTCTCGTGATACCCCAGCACGCCCATCGTCGTCGCCACCTTAAAGACGTGCTCCTGATGGAACGGCACCGTCTTGGAAAGCAGCGCCACCAGCTCGCCGAGTTCCTGCTGATTGCCGGTATGATGATAAAACACCGCTAGATTGCATAATCCATGTAAATTGCCGGGATCTATCTCCAACACTCGCCGCACCATTGCAAAGGCGTCCGCAAGCCGTCCCAAATAATAATACGCGAGCGCCAGGTTGTTGTGCGCAGCCAGAAAATCAGGGTGGTTGCGAGACAGCTTCTCGAGCAGCGCGATCGCTTCCGCAAAACGCCCTTCCTCGAGCAGCGTGCGCGCCTGATCGTGCTCAAACAGCTCCTCGCGGCTCTTTATGTTTTTGATCTGCATCGGGCGTTCCAGCTCGTAGCTCAGATACTCGATCATCTCTTCCGACTCATCGATAAACTGCCCCGTTGCATCGTGCTCCAAATAATGAACAAGCGCCTTCTCGGCCGCTTCGAAATCTTCCATGTTGGCAAAATTGTTCGCCATATAGAAATAGCATTCCGTCATGGAAGGATCAACGGAATCGAGAACGTGCTGAAGCACGCGGTTCGATTCCGCATAATTGCCCAACTCCGACAAAATGCCCGCCATGTTGCAGTGGTTGACCGGATTGTCCGGCTCATATTCCACGGCGCGGCGGAAATATTTCAACGCCTTATCGTAACGAAACCGGTCAAGGGATTGCACCGCTCTTTCAAAAAAGAACGTCGCATCCATCTTAAGCGGAATCACTTTGCGAGGCATGGCCAGATGCTTAGTCTTTTCCAAGTGCATAACCTCCGTCCACATGCGGTTTCGAATTCATGATGAGTATAACACAAGTGGCCGCAAAAGCCGTAACCATGATTCTGGTACACCATGGGGGCCGGAGAACACTTATCCCTTTACACGCCTCCGCTTTTGAACAGCACGGAGATGGAACCGCCTTCATGAATAATACGGATCGCATCGGCCAGCAGCGGAGCGATGCTCATGACCTCCACATTGCCCGGCAGCACTTCCGGCAGCGCAATCGAGTTCGTAACAAGCACCTTCCCGATGTTCGGATGGTTCATCCGCAAAATCGCGTCGTTCGAGAATACCGGATGCGTCGCGCACACGATGGCGTCGTTTGCGCCTTTTTCTTTCAGACCTTCGACCACGTTCACGATCGTCGACCCCGTGTCGATCAAATCTTCTATAATAATCGGCGTGCAGCCTTCCACCTCGCCGATAATATGCGTTATGACGGATTCGTTATGGGACGGGCGGCGTTTAATCATAATCGCGAACGGCACATCGAGATAGCCGGCCAGCTTCTCCGCCATCTTCGCCCTTCCCGCGTCAGGCGACACGACGATCGGATTCGGCACGTCCATCGCGCAAATCCGCTCGCAAATCATATCGAGTGCGGTCAAATGGTCGACCGGGATGTTGAAGAAGCCCTGAATCGCGGGCGCGTGCAGATCGAGCGTGACGACGCGCGAGGCGCCTACCGTCGTCAGCACGTCCGCAATCATCTTCGCTGAAATCGGCTCCCGCGGCGCGGATTTCCGTTCCTGCCGGGCGTAGCCGTAATACGGGATGACGAGATTGATCGTCCGGGCGGAGGCGCGCTTCGCCGCATCGATCATAATGAGCAGCTCGACGAAATGGTCATTGATAGAATCAGAGAAGGATTGCACAAGATAAACGTCGCAGTTGCGGATCGATTCCTCGTAGTGCACATAGATTTCACCGCTCTTAAAACGGGAAATTTTCATGCGGCCGGGCTCGATTCCGAGCTCCGCGCACATCGCTTCCGCAAGACGCGGATTGGAGGAACCACTGAACACTTTTACTCTTTCGGTCTGGATGGACATGCGGCTGACGAACCCCCTTTTTATCGTAACAATTGCAGCATGAATCGATTCTTTTGTGAAAATGTCGCGAGCTCCGTATACCCGATTTGCTTCAGCAGCTCTTCAGCTCGGTCCAGATACTGCCATACCCGCTCCGGCAGGTGGGCGTCGGAGCCAAGGGTAACGGGGATGCCCAGCTCATACGCCCGCTGAAGAATAGGACGGCTTGGATACTGCTCGTTCACCGCCATGCGCCAGCCGGACGCATTCAGCTCGATCGCGAGATCGTTGCGGCGGATCGTCTGCAGCGTCTCTTCTATTGTATCTGTCAAATCTTTCGTCGGTAAGGTCGGAGCGTACCGCTTGACCATATCGAGATGGCCCATATATGTGTAGAATCCTGTATCGGCCGCCTTGCGGACTGCGTCGTAATACCGTTCGTAAATGTCGTCCACATGCTTGCCTTCCCAATTGTGAAGCTGCCGCTGATCCGTCAAGTCCCACTCTCCAAGAAAATGAATCGAGCCGATCACATAATCCCACGCGTACCCGTTCACGATCCGCTCGACCGCTTCCTCGTACCCTTCGATATAATCGCCTTCAAGCCCAACGCGGATATCGATTTGGCCGCGATACTTATGCTTCAATTCGCTCGCTTCCTCGAAGTAGCGCGGCAGCTCCTCCATCGGCATCGCCATGCCGGAATAATACGACGTCGGATCGACATGCAGCAGCGGCATATGGTCCGATAGCCCGATCTGATCGAGCCCAAGCATTATAGCGTGCTGCACGTACGCCTCCAGCTCTCCCTCGGCATGCCCGCAGCGCACATGATGTGTATGATAGTCAATGCGCACCAACGGCTTTCCCTCCCACTTCATTGCTATAAACAAGCTCCCCGCACGTGCAAAAGAACCTTAAGCGCCGGCAGCCGGCCAGGCTTAAGGTTCCTCCGCTATGGCTTCGGCTGATGTCGGCGCGCAAGCTCCTTCAGCACTTCATCCAGCGGCAGCTTCTGCTCCTGCAGCAGCACTAGCAGATGGAAAATCAAATCGCTCGCCTCGTACCGCAGCTCTTCCGCGCTCCGGTTTTTCGCCGCAATGATGACCTCCGCCGCTTCTTCGCCAACCTTTTTCAAAATTTTATCTACGCCTTTATCAAACAAATACGTCGTGTACGCGCCCTCGGGAAGCTCCCGCTCCCGCTCCGCAATGACGCGCTCGAGCGTTTCCAGAATCGCAAACCGGTGAGCGCCCTCAGGCGCCGATGCCGCTTCGTTCGTCCCGCGGTAGAAGCACGATTGCTCGCCCGTATGGCACGCCGGACCGTTCGGCACGACCTCCACAAGCAGTGTGTCGCCGTCGCAATCAACCCGCAGGTTTACGACCTTTTGCGTGTTGCCGCTTGTAGCGCCTTTATGCCACAGCTCGCCTCGGGACCGGCTCCAAAACACCGTCTCGCCCTTCTCCGCCGTCAGCCGCAGCGACTCCTCGTTCATATAAGCCATCATGAGTACGTCTTTCGTCGCCGCATCCTGTACGATGGCCGGCACAAGCCCGCGCTCATCCCATCGGATTTCGCCGATCAATTCTTTTAACGGCTTGAAGATCGTATATCCGCTCATCGGACCTCCACTCCTTCCTCGCGCAAGTGATGCTTCACTTCGCCGATCGTCATTTCTTTATAATGGAAGATCGTCGCGGCCAGCCCCGCATCCGCGCGACCCTTCGTAAACACTTCCGCAAAATGCTCCACCTTCCCCGCACCGCCGGACGCGATGACGGGTATGCCCACGAGCTCCGAAACCGCGCCGGTGAGCGGCACATCGAAGCCGTCCTTCGTGCCGTCCGCGTCCATCGAGGTGAGCAGCAGCTCGCCTGCGCCGCGGCGTTCCGCTTCCTTCGCCCAATCGAGGGCGCGGATGCCGGTCGCGTTGCGGCCGCCGTGCGTGTACACCTCCCACGTGCCCCACTCCGGATTGAACCGCGCGTCGATCGCCACGACGATGCATTGGCTGCCGAACTTGCGCGCGCCCTCGGTAATGAGGTCGGGGTTTTTGATCGCCGCCGTATTGATGCCGGTTTTGTCCGCTCCGGCGCGCAGCAGCCGCTTCATGTCGTCGACGGACGAGATGCCGCCGCCGACGGTAAACGGGATCGTAATTTCGCCGGCCGTCTGCCGCACCACGTCCACCATCGTCGCGCGTCCTTCATGCGAGGCCGAGATGTCGAGAAAGACGAGCTCGTCCGCCCCCTCGCGGTCGTACAGCGCCGCGAGCTCTACCGGATCTCCGGCGTCGCGCAGGTTGACGAAGTTGACGCCTTTGACGACGCGGCCGTCCTTCACATCTAGACAAGGAATAATTCGTTTCGTCAGCATGGCCGGCTTACGCCCCCTTCGACGCCGCGAGCCGCTCCAGCGCTTGCTTCAAATCGATTGCGCCGGTGTACAGCGCCTTGCCGACGATGGCGCCGGCAACCCCCGCTTCGCGCGAGGCGTGCAGCTCTTCCAGGTCGGCGAGCTTCGAGACGCCGCCCGAGGCGATGACGTGCTTGCCGCACGCCTGAGCGAGCGCAACGATGGCCTCCGTATTCGGCCCCGTCATCGTCCCGTCCCGCGCAATATCGGTGAAGATGAACGTCTGGGCGCCTGCAGCCGCCAGTGCCTTCGCCAGCTCGTCGGCGCGCACCTCCGACGTCTCCAGCCAGCCGCGGGTGGCGACGTAGCCGTTCCGCGCGTCGATGCCGATAGCGATTTTGTCGCCATAGCGAGCCAGCGCCTGCTCGACGAACGCGCGGTCTTCGATCGCGGCCGTGCCGAGAATGACGCGGGACACGCCGAGCGCGAGCAGGCGCTCTACGTGCGCGAGGGAGCGCAGGCCGCCGCCCACCTGGACGGGCATGCGCACCGTGTGCACGATGTCTTCGACAGCCGCCTCGTTGACCGGCTGTCCGGCTTTGGCGCCGTCGAGGTCGACGACGTGCAGCCATTCGGCGCCCGCTTCGTCGAAGCGCGCCGCCATTTCGGACGGTCGGTCGCCGTAGACCGTCTCCTGGTTGTAGTCTCCTTGAAACAGGCGAACGCATTTGCCCCCGCGAATGTCGATCGCGGGATAAACGATGAACGTGCTCATAGGTTGTCTCACGAATCCTTCCCTGCCATTGTCTCCCGGGTCGCTCCAGTCAGCGCCAAGAAGTTGCTTAATAGGCGCATGCCCAGCTCGCCGCTCTTCTCCGGGTGGAACTGCATGCCGTATACGTTGTTCCGACCGACAATCGCGGTCACGTCGCCGTAATAATCCGTCACTGCGAGAAGGTCCGACGGCTCCTCGGGCAGCACATGATACGAGTGGACGAAATAGGCGTGTCCGCCTTCAATCCCTTGGAACAACGGGGTGTCCCGCTTCTGCATGAGCCGGTTCCAGCCCATATGCGGCACCTTGAAGTCCCCCTGAAACTTCACGACCCTGCCCGGCAGCAGGTTCAAGCCCCGGTGCCGCCCGTGCTCCTCGCTCTCGGTGAACAGCAGCTGCATTCCCAGGCAGATGCCCAGGAGCGGCTTGCCGCTCGCCGCAACGTCTTCGATGACGGCGTCAAGCCCCGTCTCGCGGATGAGCTCCATCGCGTCCCCGAAGGCGCCGACGCCGGGCAGAATCGCTCCGGACGCCGCGCGGATCGCCGCAGGGTCGGCCGTTACAACCGTTTCGCAGCCGAGCCGCTCAACCGCCTTGCCGACGCTGTGCAGGTTGCCCATCCCATAATCGATGATGGCGATCATGATGCTTTACAGCACCCCTTTCGTCGAAGGAACGCCCTGCACCCGAGGGTCGATCGACGTCGCTTCGTCGAGCGCCCGCCCAAGCGCCTTAAACACCGCCTCGATCATATGATGCGTGTTGCGTCCGTAATGGACGATGACATGGAGCGTAATTCTCGACTCCAGCGCGAGCTTCCACAGAAACTCGTGCACCAGCTCGACGGTGAACGAACCAACGGTCGCCGCCGGAAATTCGCCGCGCAGCTCGAAGTGCGGACGGTTGCTGACGTCGATCACGACCTGGGCCAGCGCCTCGTCCATCGGCACGAAGACGCTCGCGTACCGCTTGATACCGCGCTTGTCGCCGAGTGCCTCGCGCAGCGCCGCTCCGAGGCAAATGCCGATGTCCTCGACGGTGTGGTGATCGTCGATCTCGACGTCCCCGCGGGCATCCACGCGCAAATCAAATTGTCCGTGCTTCGTAAACAAATCAAGCATATGATTCAAGAACGGCACATCCGTCTCCAGCTCCGATTGGCCGGTTCCGTCCAATCCAAACGACAGCGCGATGTCCGTTTCGTTCGTCTTTCGGTTGATACTGGCCGATCTGCCGGCCGCTCCTTGCTGTTCCGCGCTCATTCGACGCACCTCATTCATCCGTAATGTACTCCCCGTTACCGCCGCTCCCGCTCAAGCCTCGCTTCAATCGCTCTTGCGTGGCCCTCGAGCCCTTCATGACGCGCAAGCGTCATGATCTTCTCTCCGTTCGCGAGCAGCGCATCGCGGCTGTAGGCGATCAAGCTCGACTTCTTCAAGAACGTATCGACGCCGAGCGGCGAGAAAAACCGGGCCGTCCCGCTCGTCGGCAGCACGTGGTTCGGGCCGGCGAAATAATCCCCCACCGGTTCCGAACTGTACGGGCCTAAGAAAATCGCACCCGCATGCTCCACCTTGCCGAGCCAGCTGAACGGATCCTCCACCATCACTTCCAAGTGCTCAGGTGCCAGTCGGTTGCTAATCTGGAACGCCTCCTCGAGGCTGTCCACCAGCAAAATCGCGCTGTGCCGCTCCACCGCCTCCGCCGCAATCGCCCGTCGCGGCAGCCGGTCCAGCTGACGCTGCACCTCGGCGCTAACCGCTTCGGCGAGCGACTTCGACGGCGTAATGAGCACCGCGGAAGCCATCTCGTCGTGCTCCGCCTGCGACAGCAAATCCGCTGCCGCGTACACCGGGTCCGCATGCTCGTCCGCGATGACGACAATTTCGCTCGGGCCTGCAATGGAGTCGATATCGACGACGCCGTACACGTATCGCTTCGCAAGCGCCACGTAAATGTTGCCCGGCCCGACGATCTTGTCCACCGCGCGAATCGTTTCCGTCCCGTAAGCGAGCGCGGCCACCGCCTGCGCGCCGCCGATGCGGTACGCTTCCGTCACGCCGGCCTCCGCCGCCGCGACCAATATATAAGGATCGATGCCTTCCGTCCCCGCCGTCGCAGGAGGCGTCACCATCACGATCTCCTTCACCTCGGCGACCGCCGCAGGCAGTACGTTCATCAGCACGGATGAAGGATACGCGGCCTTTCCGCCCGGTACGTAGACGCCTACTCGGCTCAACGGGCGGATCAGCTGTCCGAGCGTCGTGCCGTTTGGCTGCACGTCCATCCACGATTGGCGAAGCTGCTTCTCGTGATAGCTTCGGATGTTTGCCGCCGCTTCGCGGAGCGCATCCACGAACGCCGGCTCCACCTTTGCATAGGCGGCCTGCATTTCCTCCGCACCGATCCGCAGGCCCGCCGCCGTAAGCTTCACTCGGTCGAGCCGTTCCGTATATTCAAGCAGCGCCTTGTCGCCTTCCTTGCGTACCCGCTCTACTATGGAGCGTGCCGTCTCCTGCTGCTCGGCGTTCTCTGCATCCACTCTTCGATCGAGCTGAAATTCGTTCGCACGCATGATTTTCATGGTCAACAATGTTCCCCCGTTCTACGCCCGAGCCGTGACGACCGATGCCAGCCGATCGCACAGCGACTGCACCGCATCGTTCTTCATCCGGTAGCTCACCCGATTCGCTACGAGACGGCTCGTAATTTCAAAGATCGTCTCCATCTCGACAAGCCCGTTCTCGCGAATCGTCGTTCCGGTCTCGACCATGTCTACAATTCGATCGGCAAGTCCAATCAGCGGCGCCAATTCGATGGATCCGTTCAGCTTAATGACTTCTACCTGCTGCCCCTTTTCGCGGAAATAGCGGGAAGCGACATTCGGATATTTCGTCGCGACTCTCGGATGCAGCGTCGGCTTCCAATCCGGCAGTCCGATAACGGACATCCGGCACCGCGCGATGCCGAGATCGAGCAGCTCGTACACGTCTCGGTTGTCCTCCACGAGCACGTCCTTGCCGACGATCCCGACATCGGTGACTCCATATTCTACATATGTCGTGACGTCTACCGGCTTCGCCATAATAAACTCTAAATTCAACTCCGGCAGCGGAATGATCAGCTTCCGCGAATCGTCCAGATCGTCCGGCAGCTCCCAACCCGCCTCGCGAAACAGCTTGGCCGCCTTCTTATAGATGCGGCCCTTGGGCATCGCAATACGCAGCACGTCAGCGCTCATCGCGATCGCCTCCTTCCGTCCCGAACGTGATGACTCTTTCGTAAGTTTGTCCGTTCCATCGATACGTCTCGTCTTCCCGCCGCACCGCTTCGTCAAACCGTTCCACGCGCTGCGTGATGACCGCTACGCCGTTTTGCCGGCGCAGCTCCCCGGCATGGCGCAGCGCTTCTCCCCGGTTCCCGTCCGTATAGAGCAGCAGTATACGTTCGCGGGAACGCTCCTCGGGCACCTGGTTGGCGCTCAAATATTCCAAGATCCGATTCGTCTTCAGCGCAAATCCGGTCGCCGGGGCTCCCCGGCCGAACTGACCAAGCAGGTGATCGTACCGGCCGCCGCTTAAGACCGGGAAGCCAAGATCCGACGCATACCCTTCGAACGTCACGCCGGTATAATAATTGAAGTCTCCCGTCATCGTCAGGTCAATAATAACGTCGCTTACGGCATCGCATGCCTTCAATACGTCCCATACCTCGCACAGATGACGCATCGCCGCCTGCGCCGTAGCGTTGCTGGACAGCGCCATCGCCTGCTCGCAAACCTCCTGGCCGCCGCGCAGCCGAAGAATGCCTTCAAGCTCCTGGCGAACCGAAGCGTCAAGCCCAAGGCGAGCCAGCGTCTCGCGGTAGCCGACATAATCGCGGCGCAGCAGATGCTCTTTCAGCACCTCTTGATCCGCAGTCCGGCCTGGGAGCGTCTCCTCGAACAAGCCGTGCAAAAACCCGACGTGGCCGATCGCTACGCGGAACTTGCGGACGGAAGCCGCCTTCAGGGACGCAATGGAGAGCGCGATGACTTCGGCATCCGCTTCCGCGCTTGCGTCCCCCACAAGCTCCACGCCCGTCTGATAAAATTCCGAGCTGCGGCCTGCCTCCTCCTCGATCGCACGAAATACGTTCGCGTGGTACGACAGACGAATCGGCAGCGGCTCATCGCGCAGCAATGACGAAACGACCCTTGCGATCGGCGACGTCATATCCGAGCGCATGACGAGCGTCGTACCCCAACGGTCTAACAGCTTGAACAGCTTCTTGTCGTCCGTGGCGCTTGCCACCCCGACGGTATCGTAATATTCAAGCGTCGGCGTCACGATTTCGCGATACCCCCAACGCTGCATACATTCTAGAACTTGGCCCTCGATGCGGCGAAGCCGCTCCACCGCTTCAGGCAAGTAATCCTTGACCCCGATCGGCTTCTCGAATACTTTCGGTTTCGACAACGTTCACTAGCCTCCCCAAAATCCCAAACGCTTTCTTTAATGCGTTAAAGTGCTACCATATTAGCAAAGCAAAGTATTTATACGTAAATATATCACGCGCTCTAGGAAGCGTCAACGCTGGTGCGAGCTACTGCGGGACCGGCTCGTCAGCTCCCGCAGCGGGTTCCCTCCGACAAAGCTGTCCACTGCAACGTCGCGGTGGACGACCGATCCCGCCGCAATCACCGCCCTGTCGCCAATCACCACACCGGGGAGAATGGTGCAGTTCGCGCCGATCATCACCTCGTCGCCGATGACGATATCGCCAAGCCGGTATTCCCGAATTAAGTATTCGTGCGTAAGCATCGTCGTATTGTAGCCGATAATGCAGTTGCGGCCGATATGGATCCGCTCGGGAAAAAATACGTCCGGCATCACCATCAGCGCAAAGGACGTGTAATCGCCCACCTTCATGCCGAGCACGCGGCGGTATACCCACAGCTTCAACCGCAAAAACGGCGCATACCGCATCAGCTGTATAAACACAAAATTCCGCACGGCTTTCACGAAGCTTACCGTGCGGTACATGTGCCATAACGCATTTGCCGAACCTCCGGAGGGCGCCGGATACCGCTCCACTCTTCTCATTTCGCATTCCTCGTCAAACCTGCGACATCAAGCAGCTCATGCATATGCTTGATCGAGGCATCGGGGTCGTACTCCCTCAGGCTCTTTAACGACCAGCCGACCGCAATGGACCGGACGCCTGCGGCCTTAGCCGCCAGAATGTCCGCCGGGCTGTCCCCGACCATCATCGCCGAGGCCGGCTCCGCACCCAATTGCTTCAATGCTTGCAGTACAGGCTCCGGATGCGGCTTCGCATGCGTCACGTCATCTAGGGTCACGATCGCGTCGAAATAGCCGTCGATGCCGCACAGCTTTAAGCCCATATCGGTCGTTTTGCGAATTTTCGTCGTTACGATCCCCATCCGAATGCCTGCCTCTCGCAGCTCATGAAGCGTTTCCTTCACGCCCGGGAACATGTCGACCAGCTCATCGTGATTCTCCCAATTGAACTCCCGGTACAGCCGAATCATCTCTTGGATCGCCGCATCGTCCCCGCCTGTCAGCTCCCGGAACATGTCGTACAGCTTGGCTCCCATATATGGGACCATCATCTCTCGGGCAATGTCTTCACGCCCCTGCTTCTCCCATACGTACTCAAACGAACGAAAAATGAGCTCGTTCGTGTTCAGCAGCGTTCCGTCGAGATCAAAAAGCACAGTGCGTGTCATGACGCAATCTCCTGCGTCCCTCGGGACGATTTGATCGGATCGGCATAGCGCGCCTCCGCGTATCCTTTCACTCTGCGGTACACAATAAGGCCAATCCCGGCCAGCACAAGCAGCACCGCCAGCAGCTGCGAAACGCGAATGTTGCCGTAGGCCATTTCACCCGGCGGAGCCAGCAGCAGCATCGGCGTCCAAAGCGCCTGCAGAAGCGTCTCCAGCCAAACCGGTCCGTCGAACGCAAGCGAATCGGTGCGCAATCCTTCTATAAAGAAGCGCCCTATCGAGTACCAAATAAAATAGCTGAACAACAGCTCGCCCGCCCGCAGAAACGACTGTCTGCGCAGCGCGAACAGCAGCAGCAATCCTGCAAGATTCCAAACGGATTCATAGAGAAACGTCGGATGTCTGAAAATCCCGTCAATGTACATCTGCTCCACAATAAAGTTCGGCAGATGCAGCGTGTCGCGCAGGAACGATTCGGCCACCGGGCTCCCGTACGCTTCCTGGTTCATAAAGTTGCCCCAGCGTCCGATCGCTTGACCGATCAGCAAGCCGGGCGCGCAAATATCGGCAATACGCCAGAAGTTGTAGCCTTTGCGCCGAATGTAAATGAAGCCTGCAATGAGGGCGCCGATGAGAGCCCCGTATATGGCGATGCCGCCCTCCCAAATTTTAAAAATATCCAGCGGTTGATCGCGGTAAGCCTCCCATTGGAATGCTACATAATACAGCCTTGCTCCGATAATGGCGGAAGGCACGCCGATCAATAATAAATCCATGAAGAAATCCGGTACGATCCCGAACCTTTTGCCTTCCCGAACCGCCAGAAACAAGCCTGCAAGCGCCGCGCTCCCGAGAATAATGCCGTACCAGTGAACGGTTAGCGGCCCTAATGTAAACGCAACCGGATCGATGATTAAGCCGTAGCTCATGATAGCCTCCTCATTCCAATTCGTCATAGTCGTCTGCAATCGTTTCGGTCAGACGGTTCGTGAACTGCTGAGCCGCATTATAGCCCATCCGCTTCAGCCGGTAATTCATCGCAGCGACTTCAATAATAACGGCAAGATTTCGTCCGGGACGAACCGGAATCGTCACCAGCGGCAGGTCCGTATCGATGATGCGCGTCGTCTCTTCATCCAGCCCGAGCCGATCGTACTGCTTGTCCTGCTGCCACGTCTCCAAACGGGCCACGACCGTAATTTTCTTCACGTTACGTACCGCCCCTGCACCGAACAAGGTCATGACATTAATAATGCCGAGGCCGCGAATTTCCAGCAAATGCCGTATCAGCTCAGGCGCGTTTCCATAAAGTTCGTTGTCGGCGGTCTGCAGAATTTCAACCGCGTCGTCGGCAATCAGCCGATGACCGCGCTTCACCAGCTCGAGCGCCGTCTCGCTCTTCCCGATGCCGCTTGACCCCGTAATCAGCATGCCCACACCATAGACATCGACGAGGACGCCGTGAATCGTCGTCGTCGGCGCGAGCTTGTTCTCCAGGAAGCCTGTAAGGCGGCTGGCCAGAATGGTCGTCGCCACACCGCTGTGCAGCAACGGAATTTTGTATTGCTGCGCCGCGTCGATAAACTCCTGAGGCACTTTCAAATTCCGCGTCACGACAAGACACGGCGTTTCTTCTACCGAACAAAGCTTTGCAGCCACTTCGCGGCGGACGTCGGGTGACAAGCTTTCGAAAAACGACAGCTCCGTCATGCCCATCAGCTGCACGCGTTCCTTCGGATGAAATTTGAAATATCCGGCCATCTCGAGCCCGGGGCGGTACAATTCCGCAACGGTGATCGGCCGCTTTAATCCGTCCTCCCCAGCCAGCACCTCTAACGAGAAATGCTGCACCAGATCCGCGGTTTTCACTCTCTTTGGCATCGTTTTACGTCTCCCATGCTTAGCTTGAATTCATTTCCATCGTATAGGAAACTACCCATGAAATCAACCGAGAGGGGTCTATTCCGGTTGCACGAAAAAAGAACATCACCGAATCGTGAGGTTCCTTCTCCCTACCATTTCGCCGCTAAAAAGTTCGTCACCTTAAAATCAAGAGCAGCAAAATCGAGATTAGTGAAAAAACGGTGCCCACCAAGTACAAAAATGAGACGGTTTGCGGTTGGGACAATCCCCAATGCATCAGCGTATGATGGGTGTGCAGCTTATCTGCGCGATGCAGGCCTTTGCCGCTTAAGATTCTTCTCGCAAACACAATCGCCGTATCCAGGATCGGTACGCCCAACGCAAGGACGGGGACGAAGATCGACAGCGCCGTGGCGCTCTTCAGCGTGCCGTCCACCGCAATGAGCGCCAGCATATAGCCGAGGAAGGTCGCACCCGCATCGCCCATGAAGATTTTGGCCGGGTAAAAGTTGTATGCTAGAAATCCGAGCGCCGTCCCCGTCACGATGGCCGCCGCAAGCGCCGATTCGGGCTGTCCCTTTAGAAGGGCGACCGTCCACAGCGTAACCGCGGAAATGACGCCGATCCCGGCAGCGAGCCCGTCCACCCCGTCAATAAAATTCATCATGTTGATGAGTGCAAACATCCAAAGCATCGTCGCCAGCGCGGCCAGCGGCTCGGTGAAAATCCACACGGTTTCGTTCAACAGCCGCAGCCCCTCTATGCGAATCCCGAACGGCAGCGGAACAGCGGATACCGCGGCATATACGAGCACTCTGGGCCAAACGGAAAATTCCCGGCCGCGCGTCTTGTGGAAATCATCCAATAGTCCGATCCCTAGAAGAAGGATGCCTCCGATCATCGCCGCTATCGTGAACGGGGTGACGCCTACGAACAGCCCCAGCGCTCCCATGCAGCCGATAAACATGGCCGTCCCGCCCAGCAGGGGGATCGGTTCACGATGAATTTTGCGATGGCCGGGTCTGTCGACGAAACCGTATTGAAGCGCCGCCCAACGAGCGCCGGGAACGAGGCAATACACCGTTCCCAATGCGGTCAGCAAAGCGATCACGTACGGCATGGCTCCACCCCTTCCTTTACTTGCTAGGGTTGCCGGAATGGTACGGACGCATACCGGAAATAATTTACGGGAGAAGGGAGCGTTTCAGCATGAAGTTGCCTTATGGAACAGGAGAAATTGAATGCGGTTTGTCTTTAAGTCAATACGACTTGATTCAATATGTTTCTGCGGAGCCCTTGCAGGATCCGGAGCAATCCATCCAAGGGGTACTTAAACATCCAATCGCATCTCCCCCGTTATCGGAGCTTGCACGCGGCCGGATGAATGCGGTCATTCTCATCAGCGATCTTTCCCGTTTGTGCCCTTCTCATGTGCTGCTGCCTTATCTGCTTGATGCATTGAACGACGGAGGTGTTTCTGACGATCGAATCGAAATCATCGTCGCTCTCGGATTGCATCGCAAGCAAACCGAAGACGAGCTTCGCCGCCTAACCGGCGCCTCTTATGAGAGAGTCTTCGTCAGCAATCATTCCGCGATTTCTGAAGATTGCGTCATGGTGGGTGTTACTTCCGGCGGAACTCCGATTGAAATTAACCGGAAGGTTGTGAATGCAGATCTACGCATCGTCGTCGGTAACATCGAACCCCATCGGCTAGTCGGGATGTCCGGAGGGCCGAAGGCTCTTTTTCCCGGCGTCGCCTCCGCAAAGAGCATCACTAAGAACCACTCGATGTCACAGCAGTTTAAAGCAACGCCCGGCGATCCGGACAATCCGATTCATCGCGATCTGGAGGAAGCTGCCGAGCTTATTCCGATTCATTTTTTAGTGAACGTCGTTGTCAATCATGAGAAACAAATATTAGGCGTTTATGGCGGGGCATGGAGGGAAGCGCATCGCTGCGGGGTCGAATTGGCCCGTTCCTTATTTCTTGTCCCCGTTGCTCAGAAATACGATTGCGTTGTCGTTTCGGCCGGCGGTTACCCGAAGGACGGTCAAATGTATCAAGCGATCAAGGCGCTGGAGAATGCGGCCGACATGACGGCGGATGGAGGAACCATCGTTCTCGTTGCCCGCTGTGAGGAACAGTACGGGAACGGAACGTTTCAGCTTTGGACCGAAACGATGCCTAACCGGTCTTATGCGGTACAAGCTTTAAAAGACAACTTCGTGATGGGCGCTCATAAACTGCAGCATTTGGACTCCGTTTTTCAACGATTCACTGTCTATTTATGCTCCGATATGCCGCAGCCGATCGTGGAGCTGCTTGGTTTTCGTTATATAAACTCTTTGCATGCCGATCTTCCTCTACTCGTTGAAGGAAAACATAAGAAGGGCTGCATTGCCGTAATGCCCTTCGGCTCGATCACCTTTCCAAAGGTGATTCACGCTTCCATGTAATCGTTTGTTCATGATATTGCCTTTATAGTGCCTAGTCGCGTATTTCATTTTTCGTTATAATGGCTTACAGACTAAAAAAAGAGAACCAAGGAAGGGAGAAATGAATATGAATCGTTTAAACGAAATCATGGAACACAATCGGGGGTTCGTCGAAGAGAAGCAGTACGAAGAATTCATTACTACGAAGTTTCCTGATAAGCGAATTGTCATGCTCACGTGCATGGACACCCGACTTATCGACTTGCTCCCTCGCGCTATGAATCTCCGCAACGGGGACGCAAAGATTATACGCAACGCCGGGGCGATCGTAACGCAGCCCTTTGGCAACATTATGCGGAGTATTATCGTGGCGTTATACGAGCTGAATGCGGATGAGGTGTTTGTCGTCGGCCACTATGAATGCGGCATGACCGGTCTTAACGCCAACGGTATTATTCAAAAAGCCAAAACGAAAGGAGTAAGCGAAGAAACCGTGGATACGCTCCACCATGCCGGGGTAGATTTGAACCGCTGGCTTACCGGCTTCGACGATGTTACGCAAGGCGTCATGAAAAGTGTGGATATTATTAAAAATCATCCGCTTCTTCCTGCAAACACTCCCGTTCACGGCATGCTCATCGATCCGAAAACCGGGAAGCTCGATGTTCTAGTCAACGGATACTAATAACATAACAAAAAGCGTTTCTTCTCGATTGAGAAGAAACGCTGTTTTATTTTTCATTGAAAAATGGTGGGGGATGATGGATTCGAACCACCGAACTCGTAAGAGAAGAGATTTACAGTCTCCCGCGTTTGGCCACTTCGCTAATCCCCCGTATGAAATTTAAAATGGTGGCTTGGGACGGAATCGAACCGCCGACACAAGGATTTTCAGTCCTTTGCTCTACCGACTGAGCTACCAAGCCTTACATTGTGAAAAAATGGCGGAGCTGACGGGATTCGAACCCGCGGTCTCCTGCGTGACAGGCAGGCATGTTAGGCCTCTACACCACAGCTCCATGAAAAATGGTGGACGCTGACGGGATCGAACCGCCGACCCTCTGCTTGTAAGGCAGATGCTCTCCCAGCTGAGCTAAGCGTCCATAATATAATGTTGGTAGCGGCGGAGGGGATCGAACCCCCGACCTTACGGGTATGAACCGTACGCTCTAGCCAGCTGAGCTACACCGCCAAGGTAAATAGCAATGCCATATCTTCCTTTACGAAAAGAAAATGGCGGAGAGAGAGGGATTCGAACCCTCGCACCGCTTACGCAGTCTAACCCCTTAGCAGAGGGTCCCCTTGAGCCACTTGGGTATCTCTCCAAGGCTTCAGGATTGCTCCCTGAAAACTGAATGCGAAACCGAGAAGAAACATCCATATATGCTTTCGAAGTCACTTTCCTGCCGGAAAGTGTAGCTTATGCTTCCGAAGTGCGTTTCCTGCCGGAAACGCTTGAGGATAAGCCCTCGACCGATTAGT
>LNAP01000715.1_pt1 | contig 36541 bp, 32 predicted proteins | sample 602601 | NCBI WGS metagenome assembly LNAP01 (sample SAMN02440304, study PRJNA202911) | soil metagenome | biome: Subtropical and temperate rainforests or woodlands; isolation source: soil samples (1 kg each in a 20% v/v slurry with milli Q water) were... ... | reverse complement strand
GGCGTGCGCTGCGAGCGCGTGGTGCGGCCGATCGGCCGGGTGGGCCTGTACGTGCCGGCCGGCAGTGCGCCGCTGCCGTCGACCGCTCTGATGCTGGGCGTGCCGGCGCATATCGCCGGCTGCCGCGAGGTGGTGCTGTGCTCGCCGGCGCGCGCGGATGGGCGCTGCGACGAGGCGGTGCTGTATGCCGCGCGCCTCACTGGCGTGCACCAGGTGTTCAAGCTGGGCGGCGCGCAGGCGATCGCCGCGATGGCCTACGGCACTGCCAGCGTGCCGAAGTGCGACAAGCTGTTCGGCCCCGGCAATGCCTGGGTCACCGAGGCGAAGCTGCAGGTATCGTCCGACCCGGACGGTGCCGCGATCGACATGCCGGCGGGCCCGTCGGAAGTGCTGGTGATCGCCGACGCCGACGCGAACCCCGTGTTCGTCGCCGCCGACCTGCTGTCGCAGGCCGAGCATGGGCCGGATTCGCAGGTGATCCTGCTGAGCCCATCCGCCGAATTGCTGGATCAGGCGGCAGCCGAGGTCGAGCGCCAGTGCGCCGAATTGCCGCGCGGCGCGATCGCCCGCCAGGCGCTGGCGCAGAGCCGGCTGATCGCGGTCGACTCGCTGGCGCAGGCGGTCGAGGTGAGCAACCGCTACGCGCCCGAGCACCTGATCCTGCAGGTGGCCGCGCCGCGCGCCTTGCTCGACGGCATCGACAGCGCCGGCTCGATCTTCCTCGGCCAGTGGACGCCCGAATCGGTGGGCGACTACTGCAGCGGCAGCAACCACGTGCTGCCGACCTACGGCTACGCGCGCAGCTACAGCGGCGTATCGGTGGCCAGTTACCAGAAGCAGATCAGCGTGCAGGAAGTCAGCGAAGAAGGCTTGCGCAACATCGGTCCCTGCACGGCGATGCTGGCGGCGGCCGAACAACTGGAGGCGCACCGCCGTGCGGTGACCTTGCGATTGGCCACACTGGAGGCACAGTCATGAGCGTGCTCGATCTGGCGCGGCCGGAAATCCGCGCGATGCAACCGTATTCCTCGGCGCGGATGGAGGCCAGCGGCGGCGAGGTATTCCTCAACGCGAACGAGTCGGCGTGGGCCCCGGTGGGCGACGACGGCCTCGGCTGCAACCGCTATCCCGAGCCGCAGCCCGCGGCGCTGGTCGATGCGCTGGCGGCACTCTACGGCGTGCGGCGCGAACAGTTGCTGGTCGGCCGCGGCAGCGACGAGGCGATCGACCTGCTGGTGCGCGCGTTCTGCCGCGCCGGCCGCGACGCGATCCTGATCCAGCCGCCCACGTTCGGCATGTACGCGGTGTGCGCGCGGGTGCAGGACGCGGGCATCGTCGAGGTGCCGCTGGCAGCGGATTTCACCCTGGACGTGGACGCCGTGCTGGCAGCACTGACCCCGGCGGTGAAGCTGGTCTTCATCTGCACGCCGAACAACCCCACCGGCCAGCCGGTGCCGCGCGCTGCGGTCGAGCGGCTGGCGCAGGCGCTGAGCGGTCGCGCCTTGCTGGTGGTGGACGAGGCCTACGTGGAGTTCAGTGACGCGGGCAGCGTGGCGGACCTGATCGATCGCTACGACAACCTCGCCGTGCTGCGTACCTTGTCCAAGGCCTGGGCGCTGGCCGGCGTGCGTATCGGCAGCCTGCTGGCGAACGACGAGGTGATCGCGCTGCTGCGTCGGATCATGGCGCCGTACCCGTTGCCGTTGCCGTGCGTGGACGCTGCGTTGCTGGCGCTGTCTGGCTGGGGCCAGGTGAATGCACGAGGGCATGTCGGCATCGTGCGCAAACAGCGCGCGCGGATGCAGGCGGCGCTGCGCCGGTTGCCCGGGGTGCGTGAGGTGCTGCCGTCGCAGGCGAATTTCCTGGCCGTGCGCTTCGACGATGCCGGTGCCGCCTACCAGCGCCTGCTCGCCGCCGGCATCGTGGTGCGCGACGTGCGTCGCTATCCGAATCTCAGTGATGCGCTGCGCATCACCATCGGCACGCCGGCGGAGAATGATCGCGTGCTGACCGTTCTGCGAGAGGTCGTGCCATGAGCCTGAGTCGTAGGAGCGCACCCTGTCCACAAGGGACTTCCTTCGGTCGTGCGCGAAAACTAGGTTGCGCAGTCGTCGCGGTATTCGCGCACAGGGTGCGCTCCTACATGGCAGCGAGGAGGTTCCGGTGAGCCGCAAGATTCTCTTCGTCGACCGCGACGGCTGCCTGATCGAGGAGCCGGCCGACGAGCAGATCGACAGCTACGAGAAGCTGGCCCTGCTGCCGGGCGTGATCGCCGCGCTGCAGCGCTTTGTCGCAGCCGGTTACGAACTGGTGATGGTGACCAACCAGGATGGCCTGGGCACGGACAGTTTTCCCGAACCGCATTTCGCCGGGCCGCACGAACTGCTGCTGCGCATACTCGCCTCGCAAGGCATCCGTTTTCGCGAAGTGTTGATCGATCGCAGCTTCCCGCACGAAGGCAGGGATACGCGCAAGCCGGGCGTCGGCATGCTGCGTCACTACCTTGCCGACGACGGCTGGAGCCGCGCCGCGTCGGCGATGGCGGGCGATCGCGAGACCGACCTGGAGTTTGCCGCGAACCTCGGCGTGCGTGGCTTTCGCGTGGGCCCGCGCGGACTCGACTGGGCGACGCTGGCGCACCAACTGCTGGACGCGCCGCGCACGGCCACGGTGGTGCGCAACACCAAGGAAACCCGCATCACGGTCAGCGTCGATCTGGATCGGGCGGCCGAGCCGAAGGTGCACACCGGGCTGGGTTTCTTCGACCACATGCTGGAGCAGATCGGCAAGCACGGCGGCTTCGCGCTGGAGCTGAGTTGCGACGGCGATACCCACATCGACGAGCACCACACCATCGAAGACTGCGCGCTGGCGCTGGGCGGGGCCTTGAAGCAGGCGCTCGGCGACAAGCGCGGCATCGGCCGCTACGGCTTCACCCTGCCGATGGACGAGGCGCAGGCCAGTGCAGCACTGGACTTGTCCGGCCGGCCGTACTTCGTGTTCGAGGGTAGTTTCCCGCGCGAGCGCGTGGGCGAGGTGCCGACCGAACTGGTGCCGCATTTCTTCCGCTCGCTGTGCGAGAGCCTGGGCGCGAACCTGCACTTGTCCGTGCACGGCGACAACGCGCACCACATGGTCGAGGCCTGCTTCAAGGTGGTGGCACGCACGCTGCGCCAGGCGGTCCGCCGCGAGGGCAGCGAGCTGCCCAGCACCAAGGGCGCGCTGTGATGAGCGTGGTCCTGGTCGATGCCGGCGGCACCAATATCGGCTCGGTGCGTTACGCGCTGCAACGGCTGGGCGTGGATGCCGCGCTGACCGCGGACGCGGCGACGATTCGTGCCGCCGACAAGGTGATCCTGCCCGGCGTTGGCGCTGCCGGCCCCGGCATGGCACGGCTGCGCGAACTGGGTCTGGTCGAGTTGCTGCGCTCGCTGAAGCAGCCTGTGCTGGGCGTCTGCCTGGGCATGCAGCTGTTGTGCGCGCATTCGGAGGAGGGTGATACCGAATGCCTCGGCCTGATTCCGGTGCCGGTGCGCCGCTTCGCCGAAGCTCCCGGCTTGCGCGTGCCGCACATGGGCTGGAACCGCTTGAGCGCGAAGCAGGCGCATCCCCTGCTGGCCGGGCTGGGCGACGATGAGCAGGCGTACTTCGTGCACAGCTATGCGGTGCCGGTGAGCGACTGGACCTTCGCCACCAGCGACTACGGCGAGGCATTTTCCGCCGTGATCGCGCGCGGCAACTACTACGGCATGCAATTCCATCCCGAGCGCTCCGCTGCCGTCGGCGCGAAGCTCCTCAAGAACTTCCTCGAACTATGAACTTCGACGTGATCCCCGCGATCGACCTGCGCGGCGGCCAGGTGGTGCGCCTGAAGCAAGGCGACTACGCGCAGCAGACCACGTATGCGGCCGATCCGCGCGGACTGGCGCAGCGCTATGCGGACGCCGGTGCGCGCTGGCTGCACCTCGTCGACCTGGATGGCGCGCGCTCGGGCCAGCTCGATAATCTCGCTGTGATCAGGGCGATTGCCGCGGACGCTATGCGGGTCCAGGCCGGTGGGGGCGTGCGCGACGAGGCGGACTTGCAGCGCTTGTTCGACGCCGGCGTGCAGCGCGTGGTGCTGGGCAGCGTGGCGATCCGCGATCCCGGACTCGTCGCCGGCTGGCTGGACAAATACGGCGCCGAACGATTGACCCTCGCGCTCGACACGCGTCGCATCGACGGCCGCTGGAGCCTACCCAGCGCCGGCTGGACCGAAACCGAGGCGCGCACGCTGGACGAGCTGGCGCCGTGGTACGCCGCGCGCGGCGCGCGCCACCTGCTGTGTACCGACATCGACCGCGACGGCATGCTGGCCGGCTTCAACCTGGACTTGTATCGCCATCTCGCCGACAGCGTGCCGCAACTGGCGGTGCAGGCTTCCGGCGGCGTGCGTTCGCTGGACGATATCCGCGCGGCGCGCGCGGCCGGCGCGCGCGGCGTGATTCTCGGTCGTGCACTACTGGAAGGCCGCTTCACGGTCGGGGACGCACTGGCATGCTGAGTCGCCGCATCATTCCCTGCCTCGACGTGCGCGACGGCCAAGTGGTCAAGGGCGTGCGCTTCCGCGATCACGTGGTGATGGGCGAGATCGTCGATCTCGCGCTGCGCTACCGTGACGAAGGCGCCGACGAGCTGGTGTTCTACGACATCACCGCCAGTCCCGAGGGGCGCAGTGTGGATCGTGGCTGGGTCGAGAAGGTTGCTCGGGTGATCGACATTCCGTTCTGCGTGGCCGGCGGCATCCGCTCGGTCGACGAGGCGCGTGCGGTGCTGCACGCCGGCGCGGACAAGATCTCGGTGAACTCGCCGGCGCTGGAGCGGCCCGGGTTGATCGACGAGCTGGCTGCCGCGTTCGGCGTGCAATGCGTGGTGGTCGGCATCGACTCGCTGCGCGATGCCGACGGCGAATGGCGCGTGCGCCAGTACACCGGCGATCCTGCGAAGACACAGGCCCTGCCGCGCCGCACGCTGGACTGGATGGTCGAGGCGCAACAGCGCGGTGCCGGCGAGATCGTGCTGAACTGCATGGGCAGCGACGGCGTGCGCCGCGGCTACGATCTGGAACAGCTGGTGGCGGCACGTGCAGTCTGCCATGTGCCATTGATCGCCTCCGGCGGCGCCGGTGCGCCGGAACATTTCCGCGACGCATTCATCGAGGCCGACGTGGACGGTGCGCTGGCTGCCAGTGTGTTCCACTCGGGCGCGATCGCGATCCCCGAACTCAAGCACTATCTGCACGGGCAAGGTGTAGCGGTGCGCCTGTGAACGATTAGGAAAACAGCGGCCTGTCCGTCGTCGAAGTTTGGTTGGCCGGAAACCCACCGTTCCCCCTGAGCGCAGGCCGCAAGGCCGAAGTCGAAGGGCTGCCGCCGCGCAGGCACTTCGACTTCACTCGCTGACGCGAGTTACGCTCAGTGCGAACGGTCGTTGGCTCAATTTGCACTGCCGATCAGGAGCAACGATGAACAACGATTCCAATACCGACTTCAGCCGCCTCGACTGGGCCAAAGGCGACGGCCTGCTGCCGGCGATCGTGCAGCACTGGTTGAGCGGCGAGGTGCTGATGCTCGGCTACATGAATGCCGACGCGCTGGCGCAGACGCAGGCCAGCGGCCAGGTGACGTTCTACAGCCGCAGCAAGCAGCGGTTGTGGACCAAGGGCGAGAGCTCCGGCCACGTGTTGGCGCTGAAGTCGATCCGCATCGACTGCGACGCCGATACCTTGCTGGTCCAGGCCGAGCCGCATGGCCCGACCTGCCACCTCGGCACGTCGAGTTGCTTCGGCGAGGCCGTGCGGCCACCGCTGGGTTTCCTCGCCGAGCTCGACGCGCTGATCGCGCAGCGCCATGCCGAGCGGCCAGAAGGCAGTTACACCACCAAGCTGTTCGACGGCGGCATGCGCCGGATCGCGCAGAAAGTTGGCGAAGAAGGTGTCGAGACGGCGTTGGCCGCCGTAGTGCAGGACGATGCCGAACTGCTTGGCGAGGCGGCGGACCTGGTCTTCCATCTCACCGTAGCGCTGCGCGCGCGCGGGCTATCGCTGATCGATGTCGTGGCGTTGTTGGCTAAACGGCATAATGTGGGCCGTGAGGATTGATCGGAACCTCGAGCGTTCACAACGAAGGGCTGGCATACACCGCCTAGCCCTCACTCCACCGTCGAACCACCTCGTCGCGGTAGCTGCGGCTCATGCGCAGTTCGTGGCCATTCCGCAACCGCAGTATCGCGTCACCATTTGGTAGCGATTTCATCTCTTCGATGCGATCGACAGCTACGATCAAACGTCGATGGATGCGGACGAATCTGCTCGTATCCAGATCTTTTTCGAAGTCAGTCAAGGTTTGGCGAACGAGCTGCGTGTTGGGCCCGGAATGCAGAGCAAGGTAGTTTCCCTGCGTTTCCAGCCAGTCGATGCTGGCCTGCTCCAAGAAGCGCAAGCGTCCCCTTGTCTTGATCGGGATGCGCTCGCCGCGCGTGGTCTCTGCGGCGGCTGCATTTGTTGCGATGGCAGCAGTCACGCCATCCTTGCGTCGAATAAACCGGACTAGATGGACGATGGTTGTGAATGCGCAGAGTGCGAATACGAGAAGCGTCCAGTTCGCAGCAAGTTGGCTGTTGACTTCGGCAAACGACGGAACGATTTGCTGTTCGAACCCCCATGCTGCGAGAAAACAACTGATGACGATCAGCAGGAGGGCCAGACACGTATTGCAGACCAGGTGGATCAAGGCACGCTGCCAAAGGCGGGTGCCCTCAGTAAGGGGAAGCCGGTTGGTGAGCCACGCGAGCAGTGGCGTTACCGTGGCCCCGAGGACTGCAGCACCTGTGATGCGGACAGTCTCGAGGCCGAGAGGCAGCGCATAACCCGCCTGTGACGCGCGCAACACGTTGCCGGGTTCGAGTACCAGCAGAAAAACCAGCCAATATAGAAAGCCGCTGAAGAGCGGCGCCAGCCGGTGCTGCGGCGAGTCGAACAGGCGGCGAAATTCGAGTGCGAAGTGGTCGGTCATGACCGCGCCAGTTTGCAATGGCCGCTACGGGTTGTCCACACAATGCACCTGTTCGTCCCATTTGTGACGAACCGGGCGGGATGCTAGATGATCCGGGCTATCCGGCGTCATCGGGCTCGTACAGACTTTGATGCTCCGTCGCATGTGGGAGCAGGCTGTGCAGTGGTTGATGAATCATCGATTGACAGATTCTTTGGACGCACCCGCCGGTGCTGATAGCCGTCCGCGCGGCGGCCGGGAGAGGCGCCACTTCCTGCATGGCGCATTGCTGTGCGTGGCTGTTCTTGCCTTTCTCGGGTTATCGGTGTCGGTTGCCACGCCAGTCCGCATCGACAGTGGCCTGGTCGAGGGTATGCAGGAGAACGGTGTAACTGTTTTCAAGGGCATACCTTTCGCGGCGCCGCCCATCGGACCGTTGCGATGGCGTGCCCCTCGGGCGCCTGCAGTATGGTCAGGCATCAGATCGGCCAGCCAGTTCGCACCGATCTGCATGCAACACGGCTCCTATCCCGAGGACGCGCCACCGGAACCCATGAGCGAGGACTGTTTGTACCTCAATATCTGGGTACCGCCACATGTAACAGACAACCCTCTACCTGTCATGGTGTGGATATATGGTGGCGGTTTGGTGAATGGTTCGGCGTCGACACCGCTGTACGCGGGCGACATGCTCGCGCGCAAGGGCGTCATTGTGGTCACCGTCAACTACCGGCTCGGCGTGCTGGGATTTCTGGCGCACCCCGATCTGAGTCGCGAATCACCACAAAAGGTGTCCGGAAACTATGGCCTGCTCGATCAGCTCGCGGCATTGCGTTGGGTGCAACGCAATATCGGCGCGTTCGGCGGTGATGTTGCACGTGTGACCGTGTTCGGACAGTCGTCGGGTTCGATTTCGATCAGCGCGTTGACAATCTCACCGCTGGCCAGGGGCTTGTTTCAGCGTGCCATCGGCGAGAGTGGTGGGTTGTTCGAACCGATAGACCTGGCTCCCGGTTTCAAGTTGGTCGATGCCGAACAGGTCGGTAGAGCGTTCCTTGCCAGGAGCGGAGCACGTACGTTGCGGGATCTGCGAGCGATGCGGGCAGAGGAGGTGATCAATACCCACTTCAATCCGCACCCAGTCATCGATGGCTACGCTTTGCCGCAAGCTCCGTACGACGCTTATCGCGAGGGTCGACAGAACGATGTTGATCTCCTCGTTGGCTCAAACGCGCGCGAAGGCCAGCTGTTTCTCGCCAACCGGGCGATTACGGCCGCCAATCTTGACGAGGTACTCGATAGTGACTTCTCCCATCCGATTGTCTCGCTGATTGGTCCCGGACCGATGGCCAACGACCAGCAAGCGCGCTCGGCCTTCGTAAAGTTCGAGGGCGAAATGCGGTTCGGTTGGGACATGTGGACATGGGCGCGCCTGCAAGCCGACGCAGGGAAACGCCGTGTATTCCTCTACCGATTCACGAAGAGTTCGCCTTATGGTGTTGACGACAAATACTATGGTTGGGGTGCCAGCCATGGCATGGAAATGCCTTATGTATTTGACCATCTTGATCAGCAGAGATTGCCGTGGACGCCGGCGGATCGTCGGCTTGCGCTCGCCATGTCGACGTACTGGACCAATTTCGCGAAATTCGGCGATCCCAATGGGGTTGGACTGCCGGTCTGGCCACCATTCACTACGCCGAATTCGCAAGCAATGCTGTTGGGCGAAACGATCGCGCCAGGACCCATTCCGGATGTAACCGATCTACGACGTATAGACCGTCTATATTGGACGGCACGTTTCGTAGCGCATCACGCCTATTTACTCCTCGCAGGGACAGCATTGGGCGTGCTGGCTTTGATCGTGGGCATCGTCAGGTTTGTTCGCAAGCGATACCGACGGTTATCAAAAGAAGTAAGTACGTAAGCTACGCAGTCAGTGAACGTTGCCTTCTATTGCAAGTGGCGTCGATGGCTACTCGCGTACACGTGCTCCTAGTGGTTTAGATATTCTCGGGAGGGCTACTGCGCCACCGCCGTTGTACTGGCTGGCGCCGGCGTTGCCGGCTTGAACGGCAGTGCCGGCCCGGGCGTGATGTTCTTGCGCCACAAGGCGAGCTGCCCCGCGATGCCGCTGCCGATGTCGATCTGCGGTTCCGAGGGCGTCAGCTTGTCCTTCTGTTCCCATTGACTGATCTCGCCGCTGGCCTGCTTGAAGGCTTCGATGAAATCCGGGGTATGGTTCAGCGCGTCGACCAGCCAGGCCTTGCCGAAGTAGGTGATGTCCGAATCGCTGCCGCAGCCGAACGAGCTGCGGTCGGCGCGGGCGGCGGTGAGCACCAGGGTGCCGGGGCCGCGCAGCGGCGGCACGAAGCCGCCCGAATAGCAGGCGTTGACCACCAGCACCTTCCACTTGAACGGATGCATGGACAGGATACCGGCCAGGTCGCTGGCGCCGATCTGGTCCAGCGGCAGCGGGTCCATGTCGACCAGCAGGCTGTGGTCCTCGCCGCCGTGGCTGGTGAGGTACAGCAGCAGAATGTCCTGGTCCGGCTGCATCACCTTGCCCAGGCCTTCGAGCGCGGTTTCCAGATTGCTCCAGCTGGCCAGCGGACGGGTGGTCAGGCTGGCCGGGTTGTTCTCCAGCACCAGGCTGTGGGTGGTGGCGCCGAAGCGCTGCGCAAACAGCTGCGCGGCGTATTCGGCTTCATTGCGGAATACGTCCTCGCTGCCATCACCGGCGAAGACGAGCAGGTACAGGTTCGGTTTGCCGGGCACGCGCGGGCCGAGCTGTGCCAGTGCGTCGCGCATCATCCGCGGCTGCGCGTACAGCACCTGTTCCGGCGTCGGAACCTGGCTGGGCCAGTTGTCGACATCGGTGTCGCTGTCCAGTGCGGTGTCCGGCTCCACGTCGACGGACGCAGCGGGTGCGGGATGGCCGACGGTCGAGCGCATCGCCGGGTGGCCAGGCCACCACGTCGCCAGCAGCACCCCGGCGGCGAACGCAAGCAGGACGGTCAGGGCGCTACGCATGGCGGGCTCGCGCAGCAGGTTCAGGGCGTGATCGCGTCGAAATCGCGATGGACCGGGTGGCGCGGCGATTCGGGCAGGTCCTGCGGCGCACGCACCAGCCAGCCGGTGTGGAAGCCGGCGGCCCGCGCGGCGTCGAGTTCCTCCACGATATCGGACAGGAACAGGATATGCCGGGGCTGTTCGTCGATCGCTTCGGCGATGCGCCGGTAGGATTCCGATTCGCGCTTCGGGCCGGTTTCGGTATCGAAGTAGCCGGCGAACAGCGTGCCCAGATCGCCCGCCTCGCTGTAGTGGAAGAACAGTTTCTGTGCCGGCACCGAGCCGGAGGAGTAGACGTACAGCCGCAACCCGTCGGCGCGCCAGTCGCGCAGTCGCGCGGCCACTTCCGGATAGATGTGGGCGCGGTAGTCGCCGGCCTCGTAGCCATCCTTCCAGATCATCCCCTGCAACGCCTTCAGCGCGGTGGACTTGCGATCCTGGTCGATCCACTGCAGCAGCAGTTCGATGATGTCCTGGCGGCGGGCTTCCACCAGCCCGGCTTCCATGGCCGCCTCGTGCAGCCAGTGCTGCACCTCGGGCTTGGTGCCGTGGGTTTCGACGAAGGCCGGCAGCCGCTTGCGCGCGTACGGAAACAGCACGTCGCGAACGAAGTCGATCGAGCTGGTGGTGCCCTCGATGTCGGTGACGATGGCGCGGATTTCGATCATGGCGGCAGTGGCGTGGGTGGGTGGGCCAGCATAAACGAACGGCGCGTCGGCGGCCGTTATCAGCCCGCTGCAGCCTGGTGCGGCTGCATCCGCGGGAACTGCTGCGCGATGTCGTCGCCGGTGAAGTTGGCCACCCAGCCTTCCTTGTTGGTGAACAGCCGGATCGCCACGAAGTACGGCGATTCGCTCATGTCGAACCAGTGGCGGGTGCCGTCCGGCACGCCGATCAGGTCGCCCTGTTCGCACAGGACGTCGTAGACCTTGCCGCCGATGTGCAGGGTGAACTGGCCGGCGCCGGCGACGAAGAAGCGCACTTCGTCCTCGCTGTGGGTGTGTTCGCTGAGGAATTTCTGGCGCAGCGTGGCGCGGTCGGGGTGATCGGGGGCAAGGCTGATCACGTCGACGGCCTGGTAACCCTTCTCGCCCATCAGGCGGTCGATGTCGCTGCGATAGGCCGCGATCACCTCGTCCTGGCTGGCGCCCGGCGCGATCGGCTGGCTGGCATCCCATTGTTCGAAGCGGACACCGACCTTGCCCAGCTCGGCGGCAATCGCGGCGTGCTCGTCGATCGCCGCCAGCGGCGATTGCGGTCGGGTTTCGTCGAAGATGCGCAGTCGGCTCATGATGCCCTCAGCTTTTTCAGGTCGAGTTCGCAGCCGAGCAGGAACTCCAGCGCTTCCAGGTGGCGCTGGGTCTCGGCCATGTCGCGGCCCCAGGTGTAGATGCCGTGGCCGTCGATCAGGTAGGCATGCAGCGGCTTGCCTGCGTCCAGCCAGGCGTCGACCCGGGCCACCAGTTCGGGCATGTGCTGGGTGTTCGGGAACACCGGAATCTCCAGCACGCTCTCATGGGTGTGGTAGCCGGTGATTGCCTTCTGCAGCTCCCAGCCCTGCAGGCGCACGGCGCCCTCGGCGGCAAACAGCCGCGACGCCACGCTTTGCGTGCGCGAGTGGGTGTGCAGCACCGCGTTCATCTCCGGCCAGCGCCGGTAGACCTGGGTGTGCAGCGCCGTCTCGGCGCTGGGGCGGGCGTCGGTGCCGACGGCATTCCCGTCCAAGTCGATCAGCATGATGTCGTCGCGGCCGAGCCTGCCCTTGTGCCGGCCCGAGATGGTGATTGCCGCGTGATCGGCATCGATTCGCATCGAGAAGTTGCTGCTGGTCGCCGGCGTCCAGCCGAGCACAGACAGCTCGCGCGCGGCGTCGGCAATGGCGTCGGCGCACTGCTCGAACAAGCTGGCGGGGATCGCGGCTGGAAGGACCTGGCTCATGCGGTTTGGACGTCCAAATGAGTGTCGACTATAGCATGTGTCAGGTGCCTTCCTGGCTGGAATGAGAGCCATTCGCGCAAGTCATGAAAGATTCGGGCGGTGGGCGTAGGATCGGCGTGAGTCCGGCGCAGGGTGCGCCAGACAGATCCCGACGGAGGCTTGCCCATGTCGAAAGAACAAGATATCGAATCGCGTCGCCGATTCCTCAAGGTGGCTGCCGGCGCCACGGCGGCAGCGGTGGTGCTCGGCGGCTTGCCGCGCTTTGCCCGGGCGGCGGACCTGCCGCCGGTAAGCGAAGCGGATCCGACCGCGAAGGCGTTGGGCTATGTGGAAGACGCCACGAAAACCACCAACGCGAAGTACAAGGCTGGCGACGACTGCACCAACTGCCAGTTCTACACCGGCGGCCCCAGCGGTCGCGGACCCTGCCAACTGTTCCCGGGCAAGTCGGTGAATGCGAAGGGCTGGTGCGTGTCGCACACGCCGAAGAAGGCCTGATCGCATTCCGATCGGTCGGAAGGTTGCTCCAACGAAAGGCCGGCTTGTCGCCGGCTTTTTGTTGTCGCTGCCGGAAAGTCGGAGGAGAAGGGGCGATGCGTGGACAAAAGTGCGGCCCGGACACATCAGGCTGAGGAGCTTACCCACCTGACGTGCCGAGCCGCGATCCGGGGCCCACTGCCAAGTGATCAACCCGCGGACTGAGGATGATACTCCCGAGTTTGGCGAAAGGGCGACCGGTTCCCCGATTTCTCTTGAAAAGTTCTCGTTAAATCTAGCATAAACAATGACTTGCCATTGAATTCGTAAGATTTATGAAGAACTTTGCCGCTTTAAGGTGATTGAGGGAATTTGCTTGCTTTCAGCGAAGTTTTGAGATTTTTACGGATATTCGTCGAAATTGATGAGTCAGGACTTCGGGGCGTCGGTCATGGTGCGACGCAGATGGCTGTGCCGGTTGCCGTAGCCGAAATAGATCACCAGTCCGAGGATGGTCCAGACGATCATCAGCGACCAGTTGTACCAGGCCATCGTGGACAGCAGGGCGAGGCAGCTGAGGATGCCGAGCGTGCAGATCACCGGTGCGAACGGCACGCGGAAAGTGCGCGGCAGCTCCGGCCGGGTATGCCGCAGGATCCACACGCCGGCGCATACCGCCATGAACGCGATCAGCGTGCCCATCGACACCAGGTCGCCCAGCACGTCCAGCGGAAAGATCGCCGCGAGCAGGGCGATGCCGGCACCGGTGATCAGCGTGTTCAGGTGCGGCGTGCGGTAGCGCGGATGGATCCGCGTGAACACCTTGGGCAGCATGCCGTCGCGGCCCATGATCATGAAGATGCGCGGCTGCGCGATGATCATCACCAGTACCACCGACGACAAACCCAGCAGCGCACCGATCTCCACCAGCCAGCGCAGCCATTCCAGTTGCGGGTGCCCGTGCAGGGCAGTCACCACGGGCTCGTTGGTGCCGAGCAGGGTGTAAGAACTGAGGCCGGTCATCACCGCGGCCATCGCGATATACAGCACGGTGCAGATCGCCAGCGAGGCAAGGATGCCGATCGGCAGGTCGCGCTGCGGGTTGCGTGATTCCTGCGCCGCGACCGAGGTTGCCTCGAAGCCGATGTAGGCGAAGAACACCATCGCCGCGCCGCGCAGCACGCCACCCCAGCCATATTTGTAGTGGCCCTGCGACTCGGGCACGAACGGGGTCCAGTTGGACGGGTCGACATAGCGCCAGCCGACCACGATCACCAGGGTGATCAGGCCGACTTTGAGCGCCACCATCGCCGCGTTCGCCAGGCTCGACTCGCGGATGCCGACATAGCAGATCCAGGTCAGCAGCAGCACGATGACGACCGCCGGCAGGTTGAACAGGGCGCCGGTGGCGACCAGCTGATGATCGGCCGTGAACGCCAGTGGCGCGTTGGTCAGCGCCGTGGGCAGGCTCAGGTCCATGTGGAACGTGTTGCCGATATGGTCGAGCAGGCTGAGGAAATAACCGGTCCAGCTCACTGCCACCGCCGAGGCGGACACGCCGTATTCCAGCACCAGGTTCCAGCCGATGAACCACGCCATCAATTCGCCCAGCGTGGCGTAGGCGTAGGAGTAGGCGCTGCCGGAAACCGGGATAAGCGTGGCGAACTCGGCGTAGCACAGCGCGGTAAACGTGCTGCAGATCGCCGCCAGGATGAAGGACAGGATCACCGCCGGGCCGGCGTGGTCGGCCGCTGCCTGGCCGGTGATCACGAAGATGCCGCCGCCGATCACTGCACCGATACCCAGCGCGGTCAGTCCCCACGGGCCGAGAGTGCGGCGCAGGGTGGGGCCGTGGGTGTCGTCGGGTTCGTTGAAGTCGGTCTTGCGGGCGAGCAACTGCTTGAGCATGGGAAGTCGTCTTCGAAAGCGGGGCGTCAGGTTTTATCCGGGCAGCATCACAAACGCGACGGCCGGCGCGATGGGCGCCGGCCGCCGGTGGTTTGTCAGTGGGCGTTCTGCCGCAACTTGCTGTTGCGATAACCGTAGAAGACGTAGATCAGGAAGCCGATCGCGATCCAGCCAAGCATCAGCGGCCAGCGCTCCTTGAAAGCCTGCCAGAACAGGAACAAGCAAGCAGCAGCGCCCAGCGGGCAGGCGATCCACGGCAGCGGCACGCGGAACGCGCGCGGCAGATCCGGTCGCGTGCGACGCAGCACCAGCACGCCGATGCAGACGGTGGCGAAGGCCAGCAAGGTACCCATCGACACCAGGTCGCCGAGCACGTCCACCGGGAACAGGCCGGCAAGGATGCAGGCGATCACGCCCACCAGGATGGTGCCGATATACGGCGTGCGGTGTTTCGGGTGCAGGCGCCCCAGAGCCGGCGGCAGCAGACCGTCGCGCGACATCGAATAGAAGATGCGCGGCTGGCCCATCAGCATCACCAGCACCACCGAGCTCAAACCCGCAAGGGCGGCGAATACCACCAGGATCTTCAGCGCGCCCAGGAGATAGCTGGACGCGCTGCCGGCAGCGACGGTACCGAGCACATAGTTGATCGCGGTAGCGACCGGCTCAGGTGTATTCAGCATGCGGAACGGCGTCGTGCCGGTCATGACCGCAGCCATCGCCACGTACAGCACGGTGCAGATCAGCAGCGAGCCAAGAATGCCGATCGGCATGTCGCGCTGCGGGTTCTTGGCTTCACCGGCTGCGGTGGAGACCGCGTCGAAACCGATGTAGGCAAAGAACACCAGGGTGGCGCCGCGGTAGATGCCGCTCCAGCCGAACTTCGAGCCGCCCTCGTTGGCCGGGATGAACGGATGCCACAGGTCGGTGTTGATGTAGTTGAACATCACCACCAGGAACAACAGGATCACGATCACCTTGATGGCCACGATGATCGAGTTCGCCGTCGCCGACTGGGTGATGCCCAGATAGCACAGCCAGCTGATTGCGCCGACGATCAGGATCGCCGGCAGGTTGATCAGGGCGCCGGTGGCGATCAGCTGGTGACCGCCTACGGCGAACGTGAGCGGAGCCGAGGAAAGCGCTGCCGGCAAGTTGAAATTCAACCCCGTCATCGAGCTGAGCATGCGCAGCATTTCGCCGAAGTAGCCCGACCATGCCACCGCCACGGTCGACGCAGCGAACAGGTATTCGAGTACCAGCGCCCAGCCGACGAACCAGGCGACCACTTCGCCCAGGGTGGCATAAGAATAAGAGTAGGCGCTGCCGGATACCGGCAGCATCGCGGCGAATTCCGCGTAACACATGCCGGCCAGGCCACAGGCAACAGCGGCAATCAGGAAGCTGAGGATCAAGGCGGGACCAGCGAACTGCGCAGCCGCCGTGCCGGTGATGGCGAAGATGCCGGCGCCGATCACCGCACCGATGCCAAGCATCACCAGGTGGCGTGCGGTCAGTGCCCGTTTCAGCGTGACCTCGCCGGTCGCACTGCCTTCGACGGGTTCGCCGGCATCCACATGAGGCATCGCCTCAATGGTGTGAGTGGCAAATAGACCTTTTATCATCAAGCTCCCCTCAAGTGATTTTTGCCCGCTTCCGCTCTGCGGCGGATAGGCGTTACGGGCAGGCAATGGCGGGCCAACATAGCCCAGCAATAGATGTTGTACAAGCTTCGTTCATGTTGCGGCGAAACATGCCGGGACGAGTTTCAACCCACGTCAACGGATGTCCATGCAACAGCCAGCCACCATCATGATCGACGCAATCCGGCGCTACCGTGACCAATGGCAGGGGGAGGCAGCGACTGCCGCGCAGTTCGAGACATTCCTGCATACGCACGCGAATGCATTCGAGCGCAGCAATGCGGCCGGCCATTTCACCGGTTCGTGCTGGCTGGTGAGCGCGGACGGTGCACGTGTGCTGCTGATGCATCACCGCAAACTGGATCGTTGGCTGCAACCGGGCGGCCATGCCGATGGCGATACCGACCTGGCGCGCGTGGCGTTGCGCGAGGCGCAGGAGGAAACCGGCGTGGCCGGCCTGCGCATCGAAGGCGGCATCTTCGATATCGACCGGCATCGGATTCCCGAGCGCGGTGGCGAGCCGGAGCACTGGCATTACGACGTGCGCTACGTGGTGCGCGCGGGCACCGACGAGCGCTTCACGGTGAATCAGGAATCGCGCGCGCTGACGTGGCGAGCGGTGACGGATGTGGCCGACGACGCCAGCCTCGATGCTTCGCTGCGGCGGATGGCGCGCAAGTGGCTCGGTCGTTCGTTGTAGGAGTGCACCCTGTGCGCGATGCTTTTCCGTGACGTGACGAAAAGCCATCGCGCACAGGGTGCGCTCCTACACGTATTTTTCCGGGGCCGGGTTGAGGTGGCCGCAGGCGTCGCAGGTGCGCGCCTCGCGCGAGCCGTAGAAGCGCTCGAACACCGGCGGGAAATCATGCTCGATGCTGTCGAGCACGAAGTACTCCTCGTACAGCTTGTGGTTGCACTGTTCGCAGAACCACATCAGTCCGTCCTTCTCGCCCGCGACGCGGCGGCGCTCGATCACCAGCCCGATGGAGCCGGCGGCACGGTTTGGCGAGTGCGGCACGCGTGGTGGCAGGTAGAAGATTTCTCCAGCGCGCAGCGGGATGTCGCGTGCCACGCCGTCGACCTGCACTTTCAGCGTGATCTCGCCCTCGAGCTGGTAGAAAAACTCGGGGCCTTCGTCATAGTGGTAGTCGGTGCGCGCGTTCGGGCCGCCCACGATCATGATGATGAAGTCGCCGTCGACGATGCACTTGTTGCCCACCGGCGGCTTCAGCAGGTGGCGGTGCTCGTCGATCCAGCGCTCGAGGTTGATGGGCGGCAGCAAGGCCATGGCGGTGGTCCCGGTAAAAGTAGCGATCACCTTAGCGCCGCCGTGGCCGCAAAAAAAGCCGCGGCGGCTCAGACCTCCAGCGTCGCCAGGTCGCCCTTTTCCTCCAGCCAGGCCTTGCGGTCGCCGGCGCGTTTCTTGGCCAGCAGCATGTCCATCAGCCTGGCAGTGCCGTCGTCGTCGCCGACGGTGAGCTGTACGAGTCGGCGCGTGTCCGGGTGGATCGTCGATTCGCGCAACTGCGGCGGGTTCATCTCGCCCAGGCCCTTGAAGCGGGTGGTGCTGACCGCGCCTTTCATCTTTTCGCGCTCGATCCGCTGCAGCATGGCTTCCTTCTCGCTTTCGTCGAGGCAGTAGAACACCTGCTTGCCGACGTCGACGCGGAACAGCGGCGGCATCGCCACGAACACATGGCCCTCGCTGACCAGCTTTGGGAAATGGCGCAGGAACAATGCCGCCAGCAAGGTGGCGATGTGCAGGCCGTCGGAGTCGGCGTCGGCGAGGATGATCACCTTGCCGTAGCGCAGGCTGGACAGGTCGTCCTTGCCCGGGTCGCAGCCGATCGCCACAGCCAGGTTGTGCACTTCTTCCGAGGCCAGCACCGAGGTCGACTCGACTTCCCAGGTGTTGAGGATCTTGCCGCGCAGCGGCAGGATCGCCTGGAACTCCTTGTCGCGCGCCTGCTTGGCGCTGCCGCCGGCGGAGTCGCCCTCGACCAGAAATAATTCTGTGCGGCTGAGGTCGGTCGCAGTGCAGTCGGCGAGCTTTCCGGGCAACTGCGGACCCTGGGTGATCTTCTTGCGGACGATCTGCTTGGCCGCTTTCAGGCGTGCGCTGGCGCGCTCGATCGCCAACTGGGCGATGCGCTCGCCCATCTCCACGTTCTGGTTCAGCCACAGGCTGAAGGCATCGTGGATGACATTCTCGACCATGCCGGCGGTCTGTCGTGAGGACAGCCGTTCCTTGGTCTGGCCGGCGAACTGCGGGTCTTGCAGCCGCGCCGACAGCACGAACGACAGCCGCTCCCACACGTCTTCCGGTGCCAGCTTCACGCCGCGCGGCAGCAGATTGCGGATGTCACAGAACTCGCGGATCGCGGTGGTCAGGCCGGTGCGCAGGCCGTTGACGTGGGTGCCGCCTTGCGCGGTGGGGATCAGGTTGACGTAGCTCTCCTGCACCAGCTCGCCTTCCGGCAACCAGGCCAGCGCCACTTCCAGGCCCTCGACGTCGCGTGCCATGTGGTGCACGAACAGCTCGTTCGGCAACGCTTCGATGCCGTCGAGTTCGCCGCGCAGGTAGTCGCGCAGGCCGTCCTCGTAATGCCATTCGACGACTTCGCCGCTGGCGACATCAGTGAGCTTGACGTTGAGGCCGGCGCACAGCACCGCCTTGGCGCGCAGCAGGTGCTTGAGCTTGCCCAGCGAGATCTTCGGCGAGTCGAAATACTTCGCTTCCGGCCAGAACCGCAACGTGGTGCCGCTGCGCTTCTTCGGTACCGTGCCGATCACCTCCAGCGGGCTGACCTTGTCGCCGTGGGCGAATACCATCTGATACTCGGAACCATCGCGGCGGATCGTCACCTCGACCCGATCGGACAGCGCATTGACCACCGACACGCCGACGCCGTGCAGGCCGCCGGAGAAGTTGTAGTTCTTGCCGCTGAACTTACCGCCCGCATGCAGCCGGGTCATGATCAGCTCGACGCCGGAAACGCCTTCCTCCGGATGGATGTCCACCGGCATGCCGCGGCCGTCGTCGCTCACTTCCACCGAGCCGTCGTCGTGCAGCACCACCTCGATCGTCTTCGCGTGGCCGGCCAGCGCCTCGTCCACCGAGTTGTCCACCACCTCCTGCACCAGATGGTTCGGGCGGGTGGTGTCGGTATACATGCCGGGGCGGCGTTTGACCGGATCCAGGCCGGAGAGGACTTCGATATCGGCGGCGTTGTAGCGACTGCTCATGCGTGTGTTTCGGATGGTTCAAGACAGCGAAGCATGGGGCGCGCGGACGGCGGCGGTCAAGCTGGATGCCGCAGGTACATTGCGCTTGGAACATGACATGCAAAGCGATCCAACACGGTGCATGCTACTCAAAGTCTGTAGCATCAAAGTCATCGTCCGAAAAGAATGGCGTTCCAGATAACTGTTCCGACGATGCCGAGAACACCAAGCCCCTCACTCCGAGCCATCCTTGCAGGTAACGTGCGTGCGTTTCGCAAACAGCACGGTTATTCACAAGAACAGTTGGCCGATCTCTGTGAGCTCCATCGAACGTATATCGGATCGGTGGAGCGCGAGGAGCGCAATGTTTCGTTGAGCACTCTCGAAGTCCTCGCCGAGGCTCTCGGGGTCAGCGTCCCGGAATTGCTGACCCAGGGAGTAGGACGTGAGCGAGGAAAAGTACCCTGACTACAAGGGCGCGATTGCGTCGTCGGGCAAGGGTATATGCGAACCCATCGACATCGGCGATGCCGAGTACTGGATTCCGACGCATCGCCTGGAAAAATTGCTCAACGACGGATTGTGCGGCAAGAGTCTGGCGGGCCTGTCACCTCGTACGAGGTCCAAGATCGCCAAGAGCGCCGTCTGTGAGGCACTTGGCTATCCTGTGCCGAAATCCTTCAAGAGGACCCAGCCGCGATTTCTGGGGCAGCAGCTCGACGTCTATGTGCAGAAGTCGTTGAATCTGCAGATATGGAATGAACAGATCTCACCCGCACGGCGTTACGCGATCATCCAGGTGAGTCCGGACGATGTGATCACCCGGGTGAAGGTCGTGGGCGGGCCACAGCTGGCGGTACTCGATACGACGGGAACCATCACGACCAAGTATCAGGCACGTCTGGAGCTGGGCTCCCAGACGCATGAGCTGGTTTCTCCGCAAGATACCCAGCCGATGATGCAACACGTCAGACAGGCTGTTACGTTTGGTCCTGCAGCAAGTCCCGTCCAGCAGGCCGAGACCGGGGCTTTGCTCCCGATCCGGGAAATTTTCGAGAGGCTTTCACCGCTGGTCGGCCAGAAGTTTCCGGATCCGGGCATGGACCAGGATCGCAACCGTGGCGCTGCACTTCATCGACTTGTCTGCGAGCGGTTGGGATACCACCGCTACGAGGACAAGGGGCAATTTCCCGATGTCCCTCATCAGTTGCTGGAGGTGAAGTTGCAGACCTCTCCCACGATTGATTTGGGCCTGGTCCAGCCAGCGAGTGAAGAACGTCTGGATGCGCGTCGGATTGGTTCGTTGCAACCACGGCATTGCGATACGCGTTATGCCTTGTTTTGTGCGGTGACGAATGGGGCGCAAGTGACATTGACTCATCTGTTTGTCACCACCGGAGCGGACTTCTTCAGACGTTTCAGGCGTTTCGAAGGGAATGTCACCAACGGCAAGATCCAGATCCCGTTACCCCGGGATTTCTTCGACCGTTAGTCCAAACGCCTGCCAGACATACGCATCGAGGTCGCAAGCCAACCGATCGGTCTCGGGAGAGGGCATCCCGGCATGGATGGCCTGGACCAGTTCCACGATGGCCCGGGCCTCCTTGCTCGCTGGATCGGGCAAGGGAAACTGCTCGACATACTGTGTGATGAAGCGGCGGCGGCCCGCGTACAGCTTATTGTTGAAGCGATGATCGTAGAACGCCTCGATGAAAGTCGAATTGGCGACCGCAAGGGCAAGCCATAGCAAATCGTCTTCACCCTCTTTCTCGCACTGCAGCCAGTAACACTCACCATTCACCACGCCGCCATCGGTGTCCATCCAGAACACGGGCTTTTCGGAGATATCGGGGAATACAAGCTTGGGTGATGACCAGGCGGCGGGATCTTGTGGCACCCACAACTCGTACCAGTGGCGTCCCGCGGCGATGACGTAGCTTCTCGCTTCCAACGTCTCTCGATGTTGTTCGAGGTAACGGGCTGCTTTTGGATAGCGGCTGAGATCCACGGCGGCGCGCACGCCGCCGATCACTGCATGCGGGTACAGAATTTCCTTGATCAGGCTCGTTTTTGAGGGAACGTCGGCCTTGAACCGCCGCGCGCAGTGACGCGTGATCAGAGGCCGCAACAGCTCCGGTCGTCCACCCGGAAGACTGTCCCAGTCGCTGCGGATGAAAACCTTGTCCGCAGTGGATTTCACGCCTACCCGAATCTTGCCGATCCGACGGAATGCCGCCCAGGTATGGGCCTCGACGGTGGTCAGCCATCGGTCACTGCTGTGGGTGGCGATACGCCAGATGCCTTCCGTTTCTCCACCGTTATCCAGGTCACCATGCCGGACACGGAAATGGCGACCATCCGGGATGGCGACGACGGTATCGTCGTCCGCGGCCAGTGCCGCAAGCGCGTCCGGTGCATCAGTCTGGGCGGGATCGCGGGTTTCGTAGATCGAGGAAAACATGATCCGATCAGGCTGCGGTTCTCGCGGCTCGGCCATTCCGCGAGCCAGCAGCACAGAAGGCAGAACCGCTGCATCGAAGAGCTTGGTGTCGCCCAGATCCCACGCGTGCACCAGCTTGAAGCGCGACAGCAATTCGCGACGTACTGTCTGCCCCGACCTGGTGGTCATGAACCGGTTGGAGGTGATGACACCCGCGATGCCATCCTCGGCCAGCACCCTCGATATGCCGAGGAGAAACGGGTAGTACAGATCAACCCGGCCGGTGAGGCCGAAACTCTGCGCCAGTTGCTGGGCCTGTCGAGCACCCATGATCTGGGTACGAACGTACGGGGGATTGGCGATCACCAGATCGAATGGCTCTTGCGTCTCTCCGGACGGAAACAAATCGCCGCATCCCTGAAGATTGAGGACGTGATCCAGGAAATCCTTTTCTACGAGGCGAATTTCCAATTCGGGAAAATCACGCTGCAGCCGCTGTGACGCAACCTCGATGGCAGCAGGATCCGTGTCGTAGCCAAGGACTTCGACCCGCTTGCGGGCTGCGGCCGGCAAGCATTTGATCAACGCGTCAAGCAACGCCCCATCGCCAACCGCTGGGTCGAGGATACGTATCGCCCCTCCCGACGGGAGCGAAGCAACCCGCACCATCTGATTGGCGACAAATTCCGCGAAAGGTGCCGGCGTATAGGTCGCGCCTACAGACTTTTGTTGACCTACCTGACTATATCGTTGGTGCTTGGTCAAAGGCGTGCCAACTTCATATTTGCTACTCATGGTCATCATGTTGGCATGGATGCAGTAGCCAGACAAGATTCGAACAGGGATCGAAAGCGCTTCGAATGGCAGGGCGTTGGCGTAGCGTAACTGGAAGGCGCATCTGTGGCTCGGCGCGAGCCTCACCGATAACCTTGCGCCTGCAGCGAGAACAGGTGGGCATAGTGGCCGCCCAGCGCCATCAGCTGTTCGTGGCTGCCGTGTTCCACGATGCGGCCGTCCTGGATCACGATGATCTGATCGGCCATGCGCACGGTGGAGAAGCGGTGCGAGATCAGGATGGCGATGCGGTTGCCGGCCAGTTCGCGGAAGTGCTCGAAGATGGTCGCCTCGGCGGCGGCGTCCATCGCCGCGGTGGGCTCGTCCAGCACCAGGATGTCCGCGCGCGAGCGCATGAACGCGCGCGCCAGCGCGATCTTCTGCCATTGCCCGCCGGACAGCTCGCGGCCATCGCGGAACCACTTGCCGAGCTGGGTCTCGAAGCCGGCCGGCAGGCTGTCGATGAACTCGCTGGCCATGCCCTTGTCGCTGGCCTCGCGCCAGCGCGCCGCATCCTCGAAGTGGCTGACGTCGCCGGCGCCCACGTTCTCGCCCACGCGCATCTGGTAGCGCGCGAAGTCCTGGAAGATCACGCCGATGCGCTGCAACAGGGTGCTTTCGTCCCACTCGCGCAGGTCGGTGCCGTCGAGCAGGATGCGGCCGTTGTCGGGTGAGTACAGCCGGGTCAGCAGCTTGATCAGAGTGGTCTTGCCCGAACCGTTCTGTCCGACCAGGGCCAGCGATTCGCCGGGGCGGATGTGCAGGTTGATGTCGTGCAGCGTGGGCTCGCTCGCGCCGGGGTAGGTGAAGCCGACATGCTCGAAGCGGATGCCGTCGTCGGGCTTTGCGCCGCGTTGCGCGACGCCCGGCGAAGGCGGCACCGGGGTTTCCAGGTATTCGTAGAGGGTGGACAGGTACAGGTTGTCCTCGTACATGCCGCCGATCGCCGACAACATCGCCGACACCGCCGCCTGGCCCTGGCGGAACAGCATCAGGTACATCGTCATCTGGCCCAGCGTGATGCGCGCGACCACGGTGCTGGCGGCGATCCACGCATATGCGCCGTACAGCGTGAGCGTGCCGAGCAGGCCCAGCCCGAAGCCCCAGCTCTCGCGGCGCACGGTGAGGTCGCGGTCGTCGCTGTAGAGCTTGTCGAAGATGTCGCGGTAGCGGCCCAGCAGCAGCGGGCCGAGGCCGAACAGCTTCACTTCCTTGGCGTGGTCCTCGCGCGCCAGCACGGTTTCCAGGTACAGCTGCATGCGCGTTTCCGGCGAGCGCCAGCGGAACAGCCGGAACGCGTCGCCGGAGAACTTCGTCTCGGCGAAGAACGACGGCAGCCCGGCCAGCAGCAGCACGGCCACCGCCCACGGCGAGAACTGGAACAGCAGGCTGCCGTAGCTGAGCAGCGAGATCGCGTTCTGGCCCAGCCCGAACGTGCGCGTCACCAGCGACAGCGGCCGGCTCGACGCCTCGCGGCGGGCGCGGGTGAGCTTGTCGTAGAACTCCGAGTCCTCGAAGTGCGCCAGCTGCAGGGTCAGCGCCTTCTCCAGGATCATCACGTTGACGCGCTGCCCCAGTTGCGCACGCAGCAGCGACTGGCACATCGACAGCCCGCGCTGCGCGCCGGCCAGCGCAGCCACCAGCACGCCTTCCAGCGCCACCCATTCGAATACCGGCCGCAACGGGGCATGGCCGCTGGCGGTCCATGACCGGCTGGCGTTGACCACCGCGTCGACGATGTGCGCGCCGACGTAGGCCACGCCGGCCGGCAGCAGGCCGGCGACCAGGGTCAGCAGCGCCAGCGCGACGGTCAGCGGCCGGCTGGTACTCCATACCAGTTCCAGCGCGCGCCCGCTGTAGCGGAACACGCCCAGGAAACTGCGCGTGAGCCCGGTCGATTCGGCAGGTTCGGGGGAATGGTGGGGCGGCACGTGGGAAGTCGTCAGGCCGTGGGCGCCGTTTGCGCGGAACTCCCGAGATGGGGGCCGTGCCGCTTCACGCAAGATGGGAGGCGTGCCGCTTCGCGCAAGTCAGTGCGGCTGAACTTCCACGACCTGCCGGTCCGGCTGGTACAGCGCCGGGAACAGCTGCTTCAGCTGCGCCACCTTCGGCGCGTCGTTGTAGACGATGTACAGGTTGTTCGGATGCAGGCGGAAATAGTTCTGGTGGTACGCCTCGGCCGGGTAGAACGCCTTCAGCGGCACCACTTGCGTCACGATCGGTGCCGGGAAGGATCTCGCCGCGGCCAGCTGCACGATATAGGCACTGGCGATCCGCTTCTGCTCGGCGTTGCCGTAGAAGATCACCGAGCGGTACTGCGTGCCGCTGTCCGGGCCCTGCCGGTTGAGTTCCGTCGGGTCGAGCGCAACCGAGAAGAACACCTGCAGCAAGGTGCCGTAGCTGATCTGGGCCGGATCGAAATGTACCTGCACCGATTCGGCATGGCCGGTATCGCCGTCGCTGACCTCGTCGTAGTGCGCCGTGTCGGCGTCGCCGCCGGAGTAGCCGGCGATCACCTGGTGCACGCCTTTGACGTGCTCGAACACCGCCTCGATGCCCCAGAAGCAGCCGCCTGCCAGCACCGCGACCTGCTCGCCATGGGCGGTGGTTTTCGGAGCATCGACCGTCGGCGCCGGGAGCGCGTCGTCGGTAGCGGACACCGGTTGGCACGCGCTCACGCCAAGCATCAGCAGGGCGGCCAGCGGTATGACATGGAGTGTGCTGCGACGGATCATGCTGCGCCTCGCCGGAATGGTCATCGGGTGGCCCGATACCTGTTCTTCGCCGGCCGTATGCCATCGGTTACCTGTGCGGCGCCGGTTGGCCCGGTACCATCATTGCCGGTCGGTTTTCGTGGAGTACGGGATGCACGGTTCCATTGATCTGGATGCCTATCTGCGGCGCGTCGGCTGGCATGGTGCCGTCGCTGCTGATCTGGCGGCCTTGCGCGGGCTGGCCATCGCGCATGTGGCCGCGATCCCGTTCGAGAACCTCAACCCGCTGCTCGGCCTGCCGGTCGAGCTCGATCCGGCCGCGCTGGAGCGGAAGCTGGTGCACGACGGCCGTGGCGGCTACTGCTTCGAGCAGAACCTGCTGTTCGCCGAGGTGTTGCGGACGATCGGTTTTGCCGTGTCGGGGCTGATCGCACGCGTGCTGTGGCAGCACCCGGAAGATGCCGTCACCGCGCAGACCCACATGCTGCTGCGCGTCGAACTGGACGGCGAGAGCTGGCTGGCGGACGTCGGTTTCGGCGGCCAGGTGCTCACCGGCGCGTTGCGGCTGCAGGCCGACGTCGAGCAGCCGACCGGCCACGAACCGTTCCGGCTGGTCGTGCGCGACGGCGACTGGCGCATGCAGTCGCTCGTGCGCGGGCAATGGCTGTCGCTGTACCGCTTCGATCTGCGGCCCAGCCAGCGGATCGATTACGTGGTGGCCAACCACTACGTATCCACGCATCCGGCGTCACGCTTCCCGAGCAACCTGATCGCGGCGCGCACCACCGCCGACCGGCGCATGAGCCTGCTCAACCATGAGTACACTGTGCGCCGGCTCGGTTGCGAACCCGAGCGGCACAGCTTGCGCGACAGCGCCGCGATACGGCGCGTGCTGGAAGAAGAATTCCTGCTGCGCCTGCCCGCGCACGCGGACCTTGACCGGCGACTGGACGAGCTCCCGGACTGAACGTTGCGACAATTTCCCAAGACCACGCGTGCAGGAGCCCGCTCGCGGGCGATGCTCTTGCTCTGGATCTGTACCCGTGCATCAGAGCAAAAGTATCACCCGCGAGCGGACTCCTACGAGAGTGGCGGGAGCGTCGGCAGGTTATGCCTCGGGGTCGGCGAGCACGTGGATTTCCACGTCGTCGATGCCGACCACCTGGCCCGCATGGATCTTGCAGGTCTTGCGCAGTTCCATGGCGCCGTCGACGCGCACCGCGCCGCTGGCCACGATCGCCTTGCCGGCGCCGCCGCTGTCGCACACGCCGGTGGCCTTGAGCAATTGGTTGACTTCTATATAGGGGCTGCCTTCGGCAAGCGTGAATTCGATGATGGGCATGTCTGGTCTGTCGTGGAGGTAAGGGTGGGGCGCTCAGGCCTGGCCGCCGCCGTTGGCGCCGCCCGGGGCTTCGGCGGGAGGCTCCTGCGCGGTGGGGCGGCTGTTGTTGTTGTTCTCGGCGCGCGCCATCCAGGCGATCAGGGACGAACGCATGGCTTCCTCGACCGACATCTGGATGGGCTGGACCCATTCCTGCGGCACGAACACGGTATAGCCGCCGATCATGTAGCCCATCGGCAGGTACACGGCCACGCGTTCGCCCTGGGTGAAGCCTTCGGGCAGGCCTTCCAAGTTGCGGCGGGTGACCAGGCCGACCAGTTCCAGCTGCTGGCCCGGCACGCGCAGGATCACGACCTGCTGGGCGGTGTTCTTGGAGCTGGGCGAAAAATAGTCCGCGAAGCTCTTCAGGGACGTATAGATGCTCTTGACCACCGGCAGGTTGGTGAACGGCATTTCCAGCAGCACCAGTACCCGCTGCACGCGTTCCTTGGACACCAGGTAGCCGATGGCCAGGATGCCGAGGATGCCCAGCGCCAGGCCCATGCCCGGCACGTAGAACCCGCCGATGAAGGGGCGCAGGAAGGTCAGCGCCACGGCTTCGGTCCAGGCCAGGAAGATGTAGAGCAGGTAGATCGTCAGGGCCAGCGGCAGGACCGTGATCAGGCCGCGGAAGAAGTACTTATAGAGACGGGTCATAGACATAGGCAAATAAATTAGGGTCGGATTACGCGGCAAAGGCACGCGCCGAAGGGCCGCCAGCATAGCAGCCAGCGCGGACCCGACCGGTAACAATCGGCGTGCAATCCGCTGCGGCGGCAGGCGCCTAGCGGTCCACAGGCAGGTACAGGGTCTCCTTGATTTCCTCCATGACCACGTAGCTGCGCGATTCGGCGGACGCGGGCAGGCGTTTGAGGATTTCGCCGAGGAGACGGCGGTATTCGTTCATTTCAGTCAGGCGGGCCTTGACCAGATAGTCGAAGTCGCCGGACACCAGGTGGCATTCCATGACTTCGGGCACATATAGCAACTCTTTCTTGACCTTGTCGAACACGTCGCCGGATTTGGCCGACAGCTTGATCTCCAGGAAGACGAGCAGGTTCTTGCCCAGCGCCGCCGGATTGACGCGCGCATGGTAACCCGTGATCACGCCTTCGCGCTCCATGCGCTTGACGCGGTCGGAGCAGGGGGTGGCCGACAGGCTGATCCGGTCGGCCAGTTCGGTCACGGAAATCCGGCCTTCCCGCTGCAGGATATCCAGGATTTTCAGGTCGATACGGTCTAGCTCGCGCATTTCACTTTTGGCGATCGAAAAACAGGAAGGGGCCGGGAAAAAGCACTGCCAAAGAAAAATCTTCAGTGCTTTTCACTACTGAGAGGCCCATAGACTACCGAAATTCCTGAACAAAACCAATCATCGGAAAGAATCATGCACGTCATCGTCCTCGGCAGCGGCGTCATCGGCACCACCACCGCCTATTACCTGGCCCGTCAGGGAGCCAAAGTCACGGTGCTGGACCGCCAGCCCGCGGCGGCGCAGGAGACCAGCTACGCCAATGCCGGACAGGTGTCGCCGGGCTATTCCACGCCCTGGGCGGCGCCCGGCATTCCGCTGAAGGCCATCAAGTGGCTGTTCCAGAAGCACGCCCCGCTGGCCATCCGCCTGGACGGCAGCCTGTTCCAGCTGAAGTGGATGGCGGCCATGCTGGCCAACTGTTCGGCCGAACGCTACTCGGTCAACAAGGAACGCATGCTGCGCCTGTCCGAGTACAGCCGCGATTGCCTGCGCGAGCTGCGTACGTCCACCGGCATCCACTACGAAGAGCGCACCCGCGGCACCCTGCAGCTGTTCCGTACCGAGGCCCAGCTGGAAGCCGCCCGCCGCGACATCGCCGTGCTGGAAGAGGTGGGCGTGCCCTACGAATTGCTGGACCGCAACCGCCTGGTGTCGGCCGAGCCGGCTCTGGCGCGCTCGCTGCACAAGCTGTCGGGCGGCCTGCGCCTGCCCAATGATGAAACCGGCGACTGCCAGCTGTTCACCACGCGCCTGGCCGAACTGGCCAAGGGCCTGGGCGTGGAGTTCCGCTTCGGCCAGTCGGTGGCGGGCCTGAACACGGCCGGCGGCCAGATCACCGGCGTGCGCGTGGGCAACGAAGTGCTTACCGCCGACCGCTACGTCGCCGCCTTCGGCAGCTACACGCGCGACTTCCTCGCGCCGCTGGGCCTGGACCTGCCGGTGTATCCGCTCAAGGGCTATTCGCTCACCATCCCCATGGCGGACGAATCGGCCGCGCCGGTCTCGACCATCCTGGACGAAACCTACAAGATCGCCGTCACGCGCTTCGACCAGCGCATCCGCGTGGGCGGCATGGCCGAGATCGCGGGCTTCGACCTGCGCCTGAAGGACGCCCGCCGCAAGACGCTGGAGCTGGTCGTCAACGACCTGTTCCCCGGCAGCGGCCACGTGGCCCAGGCCGAGTTCTGGACCGGCCTGCGTCCCATGACCCCGGACGGCACGCCGGTGGTTGGCGCGACCCGCTACGGCAACCTGTATCTGAACACCGGCCACGGCACGCTCGGCTGGACCATGGCCTGCGGCTCGGGCAAGCTGGTGGCCGACCAGGTCATGGGCCAGCGTCCCGCCATCCGCACGGACGGCCTGGACCTGTCGCGCTACGACCGCAAGGCGGCGTCCAACCAGACGCTGGTGCTGGACGGCAAGAGCGCCTGATTCCTGCTTTTCCCCTGGCCCAGGCCGCAAGCCTGGCCCGCAAAGGCCCCGACAGCACAGAGCGCTGGCGGGGCCTTTGCCTTCATGGGTGTTGCGGTTGCGCCAATTGCTCCAGCATGGCCAGTACGGCAGGTTGCGTTTCGTCGTGGCGCCAGATGCCGCGCAGGTCCGACGGGGTCGACGCATGCGTCAGGGGACGGCAGACCAGGTTCGGCAATTGCACCTTGCCCAGCGAGGCCGGGACCAGGGACACGCCGAACTCATGCGAGACCAAGGTCGCGATCGTCAACATGTTCCGCACCTTGTGCCGGATATGCGGCGTGAAGCCGGCTTGCAGGCACAGCGCCAATATCTTGTCGTAGTAGCCCGGCGAAAAATCCCGGGGAAACAGCACGAAGTCATCGTGCTGCAACTGCTGCGCGTTTATCGCCTCTAGTCCGGCCAGGGGATGCGTGGCCGGGAGCAGGCATACGAAGTCTTCACGGTGCAAGACGCGCGACGACACGCCGGATGGCATCACCCTGGGATGCACGATGCCGATGTCGATCTGGCCCCGTTGCAGCGCGTCGATCTGCTCGTAGCTGCTGAGTTCATAAAGCACCACTTCGACCTCCGGACGCGCCACGGCGTAGGCCCGCACATCCGAGGCCAGCCGGGTCAGGAACGACGAACCCACGAATCCGATATGCACGGCGCCGGCTTCGCCATTGGCCGCGCGCCGCGCCTGTTCCTCCGCATCGCGCGCCAGCGCCAGCAGCTTCAACGCTTCGCGATAGATCACCTTGCCGGCCTCGGTCAGCGCCACTTCGCGGGTGGTTCGGCGTAGCAGTTCCATGCCCAGCGAGGCTTCCAGCTGGCGGATGTTGAAGCTGAGGGGAGGCTGGCTGATGGCCAGGCGCTTGGCGGCCCTGCCGAAATGCAGCTCCTCGGCGACGGCCACGAAGTAGCGGAGTTGGCGCAGATCCATGGGAGGGCTCGCGGGTGGGGAGGGGGCCGGCTGGCTCAGGCAGGCTGGAAAAGATTGATCCAATATCGGTATGAATAGCACAAAAAAATATATTGGACGAGAAAAATCACGCTGCCAATAATGGGTTTCACCGCGGAGACACGCGGCCATGAATCCGGGCAAAGACCCGCGATCCCCCAAGGAGACTTATTGTGCGTATCCCTATCCTCATCGCGTTGACCGCCAGCGCATTGCTTGCCGCCACCGGCGCGCAAGCCCAGGACTATCCCCGCATGCCGATCCGCCTGATCGTGCCGTACTCGGCGGGCGGCATGACCGACGTGGTGGCCCGCGTCATCGGCCAGAAGTTGGGTGAACGGCTGGGCCAGCCGGTGATCGTAGAAAACCGCGCGGGCGCGGCCACCATCATCGGCGCGGAAATGGTGGCCAACGCCAAGCCGGACGGCTACACCTTGCTGGCGGCGACCAACACCACGCTGACCATCAATCCCTGGCTGTACCCGAAGCTGCCCTATGACGCCGTCAAGAGCTTTGCGCCGATCGCCTTGATCGCGAGCACGCCGAGCGTCATCGTGGTCAACCCGAAGGTCCCGGCGCAGACGCTGGAACAGTTCGTGGCCCAGGCCCAGGCCAAGCCGGGCGAATTCAGCTACGCGTCCTACGGCGCCGGTTCGACCGCGCACCTGGCGGGCGAAATGCTGCGGTCCAGGGCCAAGATCAACCTGCTGCATGTGCCCTACAAGGGCAGCGCGCCCGCCAAGGCGGCGGTGATGGGCGGCGAAGTCTCGGTCACGTTCGAGCCCGCGTTCACCGGCCTGCCGCAGATCCAGGCGGGCAAGCTGACCGCGCTGGCCGTCATGAGCGACAAGCGCTCCGCGGTGCTGCCGCAGTTGCCGACCACGGCGGAGCTGGGCTATCCCGACATGAAGATGTCGGCATGGGTCGGCATCCTGGCGCCGGCGGGCACGCCGCCCGCCATCGTGAAGTCCTTGAGCGGCACGATCGAGCAGGTCATGGCCCAGGCCGATGTGCGCGAAGCCCTGCTGCGTTCGGGGGGCGAGCCGGTGGGTTATTTCGGCGACGCCTTCAGCGCCTACATGCGCGAGGAAAGCGCGCGCTACGGGCAGGTCATCAAAGACGCCAACATCCGCATCGATTGACAGCGCCGCAACGGCATCAAGTCCCAAGACACATACATGACCATCAAACCGCTATCCCATATCCGCGTGCTCGACCTGACCCGCGTGCTGGCAGGCCCCTGGTGCACCCAGAACCTTGCCGACCTGGGCGCCGACGTGACCAAGATCGAGCGCCCGGGCGCGGGCGACGATACCCGCGGCTGGGGGCCGCCCTGGATGCCGGATGCCGACGGCCAGCCGCGCGAGGATTCTGGCTACTACGCTTCGACCAACCGCGGCAAGAAATCCGTGACCGTGGATATCTCCACCGCCGAAGGCCAGGACATCATCCGCCGCCTGGCCGCGGATTCGGATGTGCTGGTGGAGAACTACAAGGTCGGCACGCTGGCGCGCTATGGCTTGGGCTACGAAGACCTGCGGGCGGATAACCCCGCGCTGGTCTATTGCTCGATCACCGGTTTCGGGCAGACCGGGCCGTACCGCCACCGGCCGGGCTACGACTTCATTTTCCAGGGCATGGGCGGCCTGATGAGCGTCACCGGCGAGGCCGATGGCCTGCCGGGCGCGGGCCCCCAGAAGGTGGGGGTCGCGGTGGCGGACATCACCACCGGCATGTACGCCAGCCTGGCGATTGCGGCTGCCTTGGCCTGGCGCGAACGCAGCGGGCAGGGGCAGCACATCGACATGGCCTTGCTGGACTGCGTGCTGGCGTTCGGCAGCAACCCCGCGGTCAACTACCTGGTGTCCGGCAAGACGCCCCGGCGTTACGGCAACGCGCATGCCAACGCCGTGCCTTACCAGGTCTTCGACACGCAGGATGGCCGCCTGATCGTGGCGGTGGGCAATGACAGCCAGTTCGCGGCCTATTGCCAGGAGATCCAGCGTCCGGATCTGGCGCAGGATCCGCGTTATGCCAAGGTCAGCGGACGCCTGACCCATCGCGACACCCTGCTGCCCTTGCTGGCTGAAATCATGGCGACGGATACCAGCGCGGCATGGCAGGGCCGGCTGGAAGGCGCGGGGGTTCCTTGCGGACCCATCAACAGCTTTGCCGAAACGTTCACCGATCCGCAGGTCGTGCATCGGGGCTTGCGGGTCGATCTGCCGCTATCCACGGGCGGGACCTGCCCAGGCATCGCCAGTCCCATGCGCTTTTCGGCGACGCCGCTGGACCATCGCGCGGGTCCGCCGGTGCTGGGCGAGCATACCCGCGAGGTGCTGGCGCAGCGTCTCGGGTTGTCGGATGCCGCCCTGACGGAATTGCGCGCGGCCGGCGTCATCTGACTTTTCATTTGCGAATCACGCGTCCGCGCCGATTGGGGGCGCGGCGTCGAACCACGTCCTTCAGGAGCTGCTTATGCCTTTTCTCGCCAGATACGACGAATACGTCCGCCCGCGTCCCGAGCGGTCCTCGCAGAGTTCGCATTTCCTTGCGCCCGATTGCGCGGGCCAGGATTTCTACGCACTGGATCGGGGCCTGCAGGATCTGCTGAGGCTCTACGTGCCCGAGGCCGCGCATGCCAGGCTGCTGCCGCAGTTCCAGCGCATGGGGCAACTGGCTGGGGGGCGCCTGAACGCGCTGGCCACCGTGGCGGACAAGTTTCCGCCCGTGCTGCATCCGCGCACGCGCTGGGGCGAGGACGAAGACTGGATCGAATACCACCCGGCCTACCAGGAAATGGAGCACATCGCTTTCGTCGATTTCCAGTTCCATGCCATGAGCCATCGCGCCGGCGTGCTGGGCTGCGACGCGCCGTTGCCGCCCGTGGCCAAGTACGCTTTGCAGTATCTGTTCGTCCAGGCCGAATTCGGCCAGATGTGTCCGATCAGCGTATCGGACACGTCGATCCATCTGATCCGCAAGTTCGGCAGTCCGGACCTGCAGGAAAAGCTGCTGCCGCGCATGCTGTCCAGCGATCCGGCCACGCTCTGGAAGGGGACGCAATTCATGACGGAGAAAACCGGAGGATCGGATGTGGGCGCGCTGGAGACCGTTGCGCGCCAGGTCGACGGGACCTGGCGCCTGCACGGCGAAAAGTGGTTCTGCTCGCACACGGACGCGGATGTGGCCTTGCTGTTGGCCCGCCCGGAAGGCGCGCCCGCGGGCACGCGCGGGTTGGCGCTGTTCGCGATGCCGCGGCGCCTCGAAGACGGCAGCCGCAACGCCTATCGCATCGTCCGCCTGAAGGACAAGCTGGGCACGCGCTCGATGGCCAGCGGCGAAATCCGCCTGGAAGGCGCGCAGGCGTACCTGGTGGGGCAGGTGGATCAGGGGCTCAAGCACATGATGGAGCAGGTCAACCTGTCGCGCCTGTCGCACGGTGTTCGCGCGGCGGCGATGATGCGCCGCTGCCTGAACGAGGCCATGCTGGCCGCCCGCCACCGGCATGCGTTCGGACGCGATGTCATGGCCTATCCGCTGCTGCGCCGCCAGTTGCTGAAACTGCTGACGCCGACGGAAGCGGCCTTGTCCATGGTGATGGCCACGGCCGACATCATGCGGCGCGCGCAGGAAGGCGATACGGCCGCCGCACCGGTGCTGCGCCTGTTGACGCCGCTGTTGAAGCTGCGCACTTGCCGCGACAATGTCAGCGTGGCGACCGGCGCGATGGAGATACGCGGCGGCAATGGCTATATCGAAGACTTCATCAATGCCCGGCTGGTGCGTGACGCGCATATCGGCGTGTTGTGGGAGGGCACCAGCAACATCAATGCGCTCGACGCCATCCAGCGCGCCGTGCGCAAGGACCGGGCGCACGAGCCGCTGTCCGCGTTGCTGGAAAGCAAGCTGGAGCAAGCGATGGCCTTGCCTGCCGCCTGGCGCGCCACCTTGCGGGATTGCCTGCGCCGGGCCGTCGGGCTGGCCGAGGCCGTGGGGGCGGATGAAAAGCACGAGGCGCAGGTGCGGCGCGCGGCGTCAGCGCTCTATTACGTATCGGCAGCGGTATTCATGGCCTGGGAGAGCTGCCAGCCTGGCGTGGATGCGAGGCGCCTGCTGCTTGCCGACGCCGTGCTGCGCCACTACCTGCTTCCCGCCGATCCCTTATGCGACGCCGCCAACGACGCAGAGACGCAGGCCGACATGCTGATGCTGCAGGAAACGCCCTTGGCGCTGGCGCAGGTCTTGCCTTTGCTGGCCTCGCATTCCTGAAGGGGAACTCCGCCGCGGGCCGGGTCTTGCTCTTACAATTCCGCGCATGACCCATTTCCTGCATACCGCCGATTGGCAGATCGGCCGACAATACGGCCAGTTTGAGACCGACGACGCCGCCATGCTGGCCGAGGCCCGCTTCGACGTCGTCGCCCGCATTGCGGCGCTGGCCGCCGAGCGCGGCGTGGACGCCGTGCTGGTGGCGGGCGACGTGTTCGACACGCAAGGCGTGTCGGACCGGACGATACGCCGCCTGTTCGCCGCCATGGCGGCCTACGCCGGGCCCTGGGTCATGATCGCCGGCAACCACGACGCGGCGCTGGCCGACAGCGTCTGGAGCCGGGCGATGCAGCTGGGCTGCATCCCGCCCAATGTGCATGTGCCGCTGCGCACCGGCGTGGTCGATCTGGCCACGATCAACCTCGCCGTGCTGGCCGCGCCTTTGACGCAACGTCATACCTATGACGACGTGACCCAGGCCTTCGATGCGCTGGAAACCGAAGCCGGCCGCATCCGCGTGGGCCTGGCGCATGGCAGCGTGGCGGGCCGCCTGCCCGACACCATAGACGCCACCAATCCCATCGCCCCGGACCGCGCGGCGCGCGCCCGCCTGGACTATCTGGCGCTGGGCGATTGGCATGGCTGCCTGTCCATCGACGAGCGCACCTGGTATGCCGGTACGCCGGAGCAGGACCGTTTTCGCGGCAACGAGCCCGGCTATACGCTGCATGTGCGCATAGCCGCGCCGGGCGCGGCGCCCGTCGTCGAGCGGCTGGCCACGGGCAAGTACCGCTGGTCGGCCTGGTCGGAAACGCTGAGCCTGCCCACCGACGCGCAGTCGCTGGCCGGGCGCATGGCGGAACTGCGCGCCGAGGACGTCTTGCGGCTGGAAGTGCAAGGGCACGTCAACATGGAAACCTGGGAGGCGCTGCAACGCGCCGTGGACCAGGCGGCGGCGCAGGTGCGGGCATTGCTGCCGGACTTGTCCGGCCTCTTGCTGGAACCGGACGAAGCCGACCTGGCCGACCTGCGCGCCAGCGGTTATGTGGGCGAAGTGGCGGCGCAATTGCAGGCATTGCAGTCGGATCCGGACCAAGCTGCGGTCGCGGGCGAGGCCTTGCGGCTGCTGCTGCGGTTCCAGCGCGAAAGCGCCGTGCCGGGAGCCGCCAAATGAAGCTCTCGCGCATCGCCCTGGAAGAATTCCGCAAGTTCCGCCAGCCCATGGCGCTGGAAGGACTGCAAGACGGCCTGAACCTGTTCGTGGGCCCGAACGAAGCGGGCAAGAGCACCGTGGCGGCGGCTATCCGTTCCGCCTTCCTCGAACGCTACAGCACCAGCAAGGTCGCCGACCTGGCGCCGCACGGCGAGTCCGGCGCGCGGCCCAGCGTGGAACTGGAGTTCACGCATGCCGGGCACAGCTATGTGCTGAAGAAGCAATTCCTGTCGCGCGCCCGCTGCGAGCTGCTGATCGACGGCGGCGCGCAGCGCCTGGACGGCGAAGAAGCCGAGAACGCGCTGGCCGCGCTGCTGGGCTTTGAATTGCCCGGGCGCGGCCAGAGCAAGCCGGACCTGGCGGGCATCCCCGGCCTGTTGTGGATCCAGCAGGGCGACGGCCACAACCTGCAGGAAGCGGCGGGTCATGCCGGCGCGCATCTGCGCGACGCCTTGACGCAGCTGTCGGGCGAACTGGCTTCGGGCGATGGCGACCGCCTGTACGAACGCGTGGCGGCCGAGCGCGGCGCGCTGCTGGACGCGCGCAACGGCCGTCCCAAGGGCGTGTACAAGGAAGCCGAGGATGCGCTCGCGCGCGCCGTCGCTGAACGCGACGAGTGCGCGCAGGCCATGGCGCAGCTGAACGCCGACGTGGACCGCCTGGCCGAATTGCGCCGCGAACATGAGCGCGCCCAGGCCGGCGAACCCTGGAAGGACTTC